>JGI20225J20221_1000785_pt5 | contig 44143 bp, 30 predicted proteins | sample BioMet4_FD_20221 | JGI IMG/M metagenome (IMG submission 20221) | reverse complement strand
ATTACCGCGGTTAGCGAGGTAAGATGCGACTGTCTAATATGTGTCTGAACTAGTTACGATGTCCAGGCAACTATTAACAACAAAAGACAAGTGGAACGATTCAAGGGGGCTTAAATTACGTTTAGAATATCAGAAGAGAAGAAAAAAAAATTTAGCTACTGCTTCAAGACAAGTATAAAGAGTTTGATATGCAGAAAGTTTATCCTGAGTATATTCACCTCCCCAGAAACGTTTACGGTTAAGACGAACGTACCAGTTAGATAAGTTATCGTTTACAAAGTCAGAAATCAGACGTCCTGCCTTTGTTGGTTCGTATTCATTGTAGCAAGTATCAACTTCCTTGATCAGAGAGTTAAGTACAGACAATATCCAACGGTCAATTTCCGGACGTTCATTTACCGGAATATCGACTTCCTGATAAGCAAAGTTATCTACATTTGCATATAATGAGAAGAATGAGTAAGTGTTGTATAATGTACCGAAGAACTTACGGCGCACTTCTTCAATTCCTTCAACATCAAATTTCAGGTTGTCCCATGGAGATGAGTTTGTAATCATGTACCAACGCAAAGGATCTGAACCATATTTCTCTATTGTTGAGAATGGATCTACAGCATTACCTAAACGTTTAGACATCTTATTACCATTCTTATCAAGCACCAATCCGTTTGATATTACAGCTTTATAAGCTACATTATCAAATATCATTGAAGCAATTGCGTGCAGAGTAAAGAACCATCCACGAGTCTGGTCAACACCTTCTGCAATGAAATCAGCAGGGTATACTTCACGGTTGTCAAGTATTTCTTTATTTTCGAACGGATAGTGAATCTGTGCATAAGGCATAGCACCAGAATCGAACCAAACGTCGATAAGGTCGCTTTCACGTTTCATTGGTTTGCCATCTTCAGATACAAGGATGATATCATCCACATACGGACGGTGCAAATCAATCTTTTCGTAATTTTCCTTTGTATAAACGCCTGCTTCGAATCCCTTATAAGGATTTTCCTTCATAAAGCCAGCCTTGATAGATTTCTCTATCTCGTTATATAATTGCTCTACAGATTCAATGCAGATCTCTGCCGAGTTATCTTCTGAACGCCAGATTGGAAGCGGAGTTCCCCAGTAACGAGAACGGCTAAGGTTCCAGTCATTAAGATTTTCCAACCACTTGCCAAAACGTCCTGTACCTGTTGATTCCGGTTTCCAGTTAATAGTTTTATTAAGCTCCATCATGCGTTCTTTGCATGCTGTGGACTTGATAAACCAGCTGTCAAGAGGATAATAAAGTACAGGTTTGTCTGTACGCCAGCAGTGAGGATAGTTGTGAACATGCTTTTCAATCTTGAATGCAAGATTGGCAGCCTTCATCATCATACAGAGACTTACATCCAGTGTTTCATCTTTTTCTGTAAGATTAGGATCATAGTCATTCTTAACGAAACGGCCTGCATATTCGCTATATAGTTCAACGTTAACTTTCTCTTTTACAAAAGTTTCGTCAAGCTCATCTAAAGTATAGAATTTACCGGTAAGATCCACCATTGGGCGAAGCTCACCTTTCTTAATCAGTTGCAATGGAGGAATACCTGCTGCTTTCGCAACGCGAGCATCGTCGGCGCCAAATGTTGGAGCAATGTGAACGATACCTGTACCATCTTCTGTAGTAACATAATCACCAGGGATTACACGGAAAGCACCTTCACCCGGATTTACCCAAGGCATAAGCTGTTCGTACTCCATGCCAACAAGATCAGCACCTTTGTATTCAGCAATAACCTTAAATGGTATCAGCTTATCTCCTGCTTTGTAATCTTCAAGATTCAGTTCGGCAGCTTTAGAATTAAAGTGCGCACTAACCAAGTCTTTAGCTAAAACTACAGTAATTGGCTCGCCAGTATAAGAATTATATGACTGAACAGCCACATAAGAAATATTTGGTCCTACACAAAGTGCAGTATTTGATGGCAAAGTCCATGGAGTTGTAGTCCATGCCATAAAATAAGGAGTTCCCCATGCAGCCATTTCTGCTTTAGGGTTCTTCATCTTAAACTGAGCAACTACTGTTGTATCTTTTACATCGCGATAACAACCTGGTTGGTTCAATTCGTGAGAACTTAAACCAGTACCTGCAGCCGGTGAATATGGCTGAATAGTATATCCTTTATATAACAAGTCTTTTTTGTATAGTTGCTTTAATAGCCACCAAAGAGTTTCGATGTAGCGGTTATCATAAGTGATGTATGGGTCTTTCATATCCACCCAATATCCCATTTTATGAGTCAAGTCTTCCCATTCTTTGGTAAACTTCATCACGTCCTTACGACAAGCAGCATTATATTCTGCTACAGAAATAGATTTTCCAATATCCTCCTTTGTAATGCCTAAAGCCTTTTCAACACCAAGTTCTACAGGAAGTCCGTGAGTATCCCATCCGGCTTTACGCTTAACCTGAAAACCTTTCATTGTTTTATAGCGACAGAAAATATCCTTAATGGAGCGAGCCATTACGTGGTGAATACCCGGCATACCATTAGCCGATGGAGGTCCTTCGAAAAACACAAACGAAGGACAGCCTTCACGTTCTGTCATACTTTTGGCGAAAACACCGTTTTCATCCCATTTCTTTAGTACATCTTTGTTTACCTGCGAGAGGTCAAACTGAGAATATTCAGTAAATCTCTTACTCATATTTTATGTTATTTCTATTCGTCCTAAAAATTAAGGTGCAAATTTACAAAAAAAAGGCTATATAGAAACTTTTGCGTTAAATTTTTATAGGAACAAAATATGCCGGAATATTAAAGAATTTCGAGGTATATATAAAAAGAGATTAGACTGATAATTATATCCTTGTACAAAAGATTGCATTCTTCTGTACAAAACAATTAATTCTTTTGTACAGAAGAATTAATTGTTTTGTACAGAAGAATGCAATCTTTTGTACAAGGATACATAAACTAGTCTAGTACTTTTTAAAAAAGCAAACCAGAGTTTTGCTTTTTTAAAAAGTACTAGACTAGTTTATGTATCCTTGTACAAAAGATTGCATTCTTCTGTACAAAACAATTAATTCTTTTGTACAGAAGAATTAATTGTTTTGTACAAGATTACACAAACATAATTCCATAAAAATAATAAGTAACTCGTGAAAAAAGAAGAAACCTCGACACATCTTTGCAAAAAAGTCAGCAGTAGATTTATGACTATAATAACGCCATATAAATTGTATTTTCTCGTAAAATGAAGCAATTAAGCGTTCTGAACATTCCTCTGTCTAGACTAAATAGAGACAAGGTGCTAGACTGCTAGACTTCCAAAAAGAAGTCTAGCAGTAATTACATTCTAATTATCAATTAGTTAAATGTCTTCTGCTAGACTGCTAGACTATTTTTGAAAAAAATCTTTTGGGAGTTCTAAATAATATATTCAAAAGCATTTTGCATAATGAGCAGAAACTAAGCAGTACAAATAAAAAGGGGAAGACTTTCACAAGCCTTCCCCTCACCTAATCATTCATGTCATTATCATTATAGCAATTTATTGTTTTAATTAATGATTACTCAAATAATCTGAAACGCCTTCATCTGTGGCTTTTAGTGCATCTTTTCCTTTGCTCCAGTTTGCAGGACAAACTTCGCCAAATTCTTCAAAATGTTGNAGAGCATCTACTACTCTTAATGCTTCGTCAACACTTCTTCCTAATGGAAGATCATTGATTACGCAATGTCTTATTACACCTGCTTTATCGATAAGGAATAATCCACGATATGCTACAGGTGCACCTTTACATACCCAATCACCATTTTCATCCGGCGCATAAGCTCCGGCCAGCACTCCGAATTTTTCTGAGATTGATTTCGAGAAGTCAGAAACAATAGGATATTTCACACCCTGAATTCCACCATTTCTCTTAGGAGTATTTAACCATGCCAGATGTGAATACTCAGAGTCTACCGAACAACCTACTACCGCTACANCTCTNTTNTCNAATTCNTCCAGNTTCTCNTGGAATGCATGTAATTCNGTAGGACAAACAAATGTAAAGTCCATTGGGTAGAAGAAGAATACTACGTATTTATTTCCTTCATATTGTGCCAATGAAAAATCATTTACTATCTTATTTCCGTCTACAACTGCTGAAGCAGTAAACTTAGGTGCCTTTTTTCCAATTAGTGATCTCATAATTTTTATTTTNATATTTAANNTTTTATNTTTCTGTGAGCAAANCTATTNTATAAATTATTTACATCCAAATAAATCCAATTGATACTTTCTATGGGATTATAGACAAAACCTATCGTACTGATTAATGCTCAATTATATTATNCATNACCAAAATATTATATTAAAACACTTGTCTGTTTAGTATTGTTTTGTAGCTTTGTTTATTAGTTACTTAAACCATANAAAAGCATTGTACTATGAAGTTTTTTATTGACACAGCAAATTTGGATCAAATCAGAGAAGCCAATGATCTTGGAGTACTCGATGGAGTGACGACAAACCCTTCACTGATGGCAAAAGAAGGTATTAAAGGAGTAGAGAATCAGCAAAAACACTATATTGAGATTTGCAATATAGTTGATGGCGATGTTAGCGCAGAAGTTATTGCTACGGATTATGAGGGTATGATTAGGGAAGGTGAAGAATTAGCAGCTCTTCATCCNCATATTGTAGTGAAAGTTCCATGCATTGCAGATGGAATAAAAGCTATTAAACACTTTACAGGTAAGGGAATCCGCACAAATTGTACGCTTGTATTCTCTCCCGGACAAGCTCTGTTGGCAGCAAAGGCCGGAGCAACATACGTATCTCCTTTCGTTGGCCGATTGGATGATATTAGTAGCGATGGAATTGATGTTGTACGCAAAATTGTTGAGATGTATTCACTCTACGGATTCAAAACTCAAGTCTTGGCTGCCTCAATAAGACACACNCAACANATTATTCAATGTATTGAAGTTGGAGCAGACGTTGCAACATGCCCACTTAGTGCAATAAAAGGCTTACTAAAGCATCCTTTGACAGATAGCGGACTAGCACAATTCCTTTCTGATTACAAGAAAGTGAATGGATAAACTATNCATATCANGTATATAATAATTAAAGGATGATNGATCTTAAAAAATCAGTTCATCCTTTTTTATTAGTTTACAATAAACTTATATCCAATTCCTCGAATATTTATTATACGAATTCTTTCGTCTTTGGATAGTTTNTGGCGCAGTTTGGTAATNAAAACTTGTAAGCTACGAGAATTAAAGAANCTATCATCGCCCCAAAGTTCAATAAGNAAGNTNTGTGTGCTTACTACTTCATCTNTATTATCACAAAAGCGTTTTAATATTTCTGATTCCCGATGAGATAATTCAATAGAAGATCCTGAGAATGAAAGTTGTTGAGTGACAGAATTGAANGAATAATTACCAATGGAAAANATTGTATTTTTCTTCTCTTCAACGAAAGACCTGCGCACTAAAGCCTTTATTCTGACAATGAGTTCCTGCATTCCAAAAGGCTTTTTCAGATAATCATTGGCACCTAATTCAAACCCTTCAACAACATCATTAATGGCTGAACGAGCTGTGAGAAAAAGTACAGGAGTAGTCTTGTTCGTTTGGCGGATGCGACGAACCATTTCAAAACCATCCATCTTTGGCATCATAACATCTGCTACTAATACATCTGGATGAATCTGCATAAAAAGGCGCAATCCCTCCTCTCCGTCCTTGGCTGTGGTGATAAGAAACTCCTTTTCCTCGAGCGTATCTTTAATAATCATTGAAAGCGTTTGCTCATCTTCAACCAGTAAGACCTTTATTTTCTCAGTTGTTTTCATGTTGCGGCAGTTTAAATATAAAAGTAGATCCTTTTCCCAAAGCACTTTTCACTTCAATGCTTCCTCCCATTTTATCAGTCAGTGTTCTTACATAGAAAAGGCCAAGACCAAAGCCTTTCACATTATGAAGATTGCCAGTTGGCACTCTGTAGAATTTATCAAATATATGTGTCTGTTTTTCCGGAGCAATACCAATTCCTTTATCGGTTACTTTCACAGAAAGTTCATTTCCTTCATCTTCTATAAAAATAGAAACATCAGCTTTATCTGGAGAATATTTCACAGCATTATCCAGCAGATTACTTAAAACATTATACGTATGTACACGGTCGGCCTTGATAGTGAGCTCTTCCGGTTCTACCGACAAAGTAAAACTAACCGGTTTATCTGCTTTTATTTTGTGCTGTTCTATCAGATTGTCGGCAAGCTCTTTCATCTGTATAGTTTCTGGATTCAGACGGAATGTTTTCCGCTGCTCCATGCTCATGGAAAGAATCTGTTCAACCAGTCCGCTGAGTCTTTGTAACTGTTCCATACATATTCGGAGATACTTTTCGCGTTTATTCTTATTGTCTATTATATTGAAATTGAGCAACGCATCAGTGGCCGCATAAGTTATGGCTATGGGAGTTTTAAGTTCATGCGTAATGTTATTAGTGAAATCAGATTTCATTTCGTCCACTGTTTTTTGCATTAGTATAGTCCTTATTAAATACCAAAACGAAACAGACAGAATAACAAGGATAATAAATGAAGTAATAAGTATACCAGTCATCTGCTTAAGAATCATCCCATCCGTAGGTTCGGTGTAAACTTGATAAGCATGTGCTCCCATAACATCATACTTTAGTTCGTACATCTTTAGTTTTTTTATATCCATATAGGCCGGCAAAGATGAAGCTTGTACTTTATGAGTTTTTGTATTTACAATCTGAGTATAGTGACGGATATTAAGATTATATTTCTTTAGTTCAACATTCATTATACTATCAAAATCTTGAAGATTTATTCCTTCAACATTAATATCTATTGCCGAATGTAAACCTTGCTGCATTTGTCTTAACATGGCATCTATAGAATTCTGATCTTTTCCGATATTAATGCTATCATTTACTAGATTATTACCTTGAAGAATTCTTTCACTTTGATATAAAGCACTGTCTTTCCTTATTGTTTTCTTTATAACAATATGGCTTGTTTTATTAACATTCCCTTTTTTAAACGATGTGGAATAAGATACTTCACCGTGAACATCGGCTTTTACACCCGTTACTCGTTGTTTATTCTCTTTTGTACTCAACCGATCGGCACGCATGAATAGTTCAATGTGATCAGCATTCTTTATCGCATTCTCAATATTCGTATCAGTTTGCCTGCTTGTTGTATGATAAAAGCTTACCAACCAGTATGCCTGATATATGAAAACTCCTGTAAGTGACAGGATAATTAACAACGCTATTATTTTAAAAGGTAATTTCATGTTCACAAAAATAGATATTACTTATATACAATCTTCATTTTGATAAGACTAAATAACACTATATAATCAATTGATAACATAGATGTCTTCATTTTTTGCTGACTTTTGCTGCGTAAACAAAATAAACACAATATGAAAAGATTATTTGTGATAACGTTTTTATTTTATTTGTGTCTGGGAGTAAAAGCGCAGGTAAGTGATACAACGTCCGTTGCTATTGACAGTGTTTTGCATAAATTACCCGAAGTTATGGTTAAAGGAGAACGTCCAATGGTTAAGGCTTCCGAAGGTAAACTCATTTATGACTTGCCACGTATAGTAAGTAATCTAGCAGTTGAGAATGCTTATGATGCTATTAAAGAACTTCCCGGAGTGATGGATCAGCAAGGGGCATTAACCTTGGCTGGATCATCTGTTAATATAATAATCAATGGCAAGGTTAGTACCATGAGTGCTGAACAACTTACAGCATTACTAAGAAGCATTCCTGTGTCGAGGATAGAAAAAGCTGAAGTTATGTATGCTGCACCGGCAAGGTACAATGTGCGTGGTGCTGTGATTAATCTGATTTTGAAATCGGGTATGGGACAGGTTACTTCGCTTGTGGGAGAACTTTATTCTGCATGGACTCAGAGGCATTATGAGAATTTTGAAGAGAGAGGTAGTGCACTTTTCTCCTCTGAAAAGCTTTCAGCAGATATTCTTTACAATTATAAAAAAGAACGTGAATACTCTGGTAACGACAGATTTAATAAGCATCTGTTCAATGAAACTGAATATAATCTAAGGCAGATCACCAATGGGAATTCAAGGAGTGAGGACAATAATGTACGATTAGGTATGGATTACTCTTTTACAAAAGATAATATTTTAAGTTTTGTGTATTCCGGTCAGTTTTCAAACGGATCTTATCATAATGCTACTACGGGCTCAGAGGTAAGTAAAGCTAGTAAATACGATGACAGTCAGCTTCATAATCTGAAATTAGATTACCAGTCATCATTTGGAATGAAGATAGGCTCAGAGTTTACTTACTTTAAAAATCCATGCTCACAGTTATTTTCCGGTGTAATGAATAACACAAACACTCATTTCTTATCTGAAGATCAACAAAGGATCAATAAATGGATGCTCTATATTAATCAAAACCACAAATTACCTGCCGGCTGGGGGATAAATTATGGTGTGCAATACACTACATCTACCGATAATAGTTACCAGTATTACTTTGATGACGTAACAGGAGACTATATACCTACAAATTCCATGGACAGCAGACATAAAGAGCATACATTCAATGGCTTTGCCGGATTAAATAAGAATTTTGGAGAAAAACTATCCATTGATGCATCTCTTGCTGCTGAGCATTATAAAACTGCAGTCTGGAATGAATGGACACTTTATCCAACTCTCAATGCTACTTATACCCTTAAACCGGGACAGATTTTACAATTATCATTCTCCGGTAATAAGCAATATCCCTCTTACTGGAGTACGAATAATACAATAAGTTATGTGAGTAGTTATGTCGAAGTGCAAGGTAATCCTTATTTAAAACCTTCACGTGAATACGAGGCAAATCTTTCATATATTCTGAAAAGTAAGTATATATTTTCTGCATTCTTCAATCATGTACCCGATTACTTCACACAACTCCCCTATCAGTCACCCGACAGATTGACGCTGGTTTATAAATATCATAACTTTAATTATCAGCAGCAAGCCGGATTGCAGACTGTTATACCGTTTAGCGTGAAGGAGTTTCTTAATTCACGACTTACGGTTGTAGGTTATTACAAACGTGAAAAGGATAATGATTTCTACAATATTCCTTTTGACCGCAACAAATATTCATTTATGGTAAACATGAATAATACTTTTACAGTTTCTTCAAAACCAGATATCAAATTCATGCTTACCGGATTTTATCAGAACGGAACTATCCAGGGAATATACGATCTGAGTCGTTCTTATAATATTAATACGGCTCTGAGATGGACATTCGCAAATAAACACGCACAAATAACCCTGAAAGGAGACGATTTATTCAATACGAATCTTATCAAAACCAGTATAGATTATGCCGATCAGTTCAGCACAATGAAGACTCTTATGAATAATCGCGCTTTAACCCTTTCATTCAGTTATAAGTTTGGCAATTACAAGGAAAAATCACGCAAAGCTGTTGATACTTCCCGGTTCAGTAAATAGAGACTCTTACGTTTAACTTCATTTATATCACTTCTTTAATCTGAGCTCGTAAAGGTCATTCCTTCTATCTTTCAGGTTTCTTACACTACCGTAGGTATGGAGCTCGTTAAGCAAGTTCAGATCCACATCAGACACCAGAATCATTTCGGTGTTTGGTGTGGCTTCTGCACACTTTCCATCAGTAGGGAATGCAAAATCGCAAGGAGTGAATACTCCAGATTGTGCGTATTGTATATCCATATTGTGCACGCGTGGCAAATTACCCACACTTCCTGCTATAACCACAAAGCATTCATTCTCAATAGCACGGGCCTGAGCACAGATTCTTACGCGTGAATAACCGTTTTGTGTATCGGTAAGAAATGGAACAAAGAGTACCTGCATTCCCTGATCGGCCATGATTCGGGTCAGTTCCGGATATTCCACGTCATAGCAAATCAGTATTCCTATCTTTGCACAATCGGTATCAAAAGTTTTAATAACCTTTCCGCCCGAGAGCCCCCAGCTTTTAGTTTCATCTGGAGTTACATGAATTTTCTCGTAAGTCTCATAAGTACCGTCTCTGCGGCAAAGGAATCCCACATTATAGAGGTCATTTCCACGGAGCTGCGGCATACTTCCGGTAATAATATTTATGTTGTAGCTGATTGCCAGGTTTATAAAGCGCTTCCTCATTTCATTGGTATATTTAGCAAGCTCACGAATGGCCTGAGATTCACCCAGATGATTGAATTTTGCCATTAGTGGCGCGTTGAAATATTCCGGGAAAAGGATAAAATCACTTTTATAATCGGAAACTGCATCCACAAAGAATTCTACTTGTTCAAATACATCGTCAATCGTCTTGTAAGAGCGCATCTGCCATTGCACCAGTCCCAGTCTGATAGTGGTTTTCTGAGGAACAAACTCTTGTGTTGGTGGCTGATAATATATATTATCCCATTGTAAAAGGCAGGCGTAGTGGCAAGATTCTTCGTCATTAGGCAGATAGTTAGTCATCACCTTACGTACGTGAAAATCGTTTGATAGCTGAAAGGTAAGTACCGGATCAAAGATCTCTTTCTTACTGACTTTATGTATATACTCCTTAGGACGCAAATCCTGAGCATATTTGTGATAATTCGGAATTCTACCACCGAACATAATAGCCTTCAGGTTCAGCGTTTCACAAAGCTCCTTGCGGTAATCATACATTCTTCTGGCCAGTCTGAGGCCACGGAATTCGGGATGAATAAAGACCTCTATTCCATAAAGAATGTTTCCTTCAGGATTATGTGTGTTAAACGTTTCCTGTCCTGTAACAGAAGCATAAGTATGATCGTTTTTCACCATATCGTAATCAACGATAATGGAAAGAGCACATCCCACTATTTTGTTATCTGCAACCACCACAATCTGTCCTTCCGGAAAAATTGTGATTAACTTTTCTATTTGTTCACGCGACCAAAAGACGTCGCTTCCATCTGAATATGTTCTGGTAAATGATTGTGAGAGTTGGGCATAATCGTCCAGCTGCAGAGAACGTATTTTTACTTTGCTTATTTTATGCATAGGTTCCATAGCTGATACATTTTATTTGATATATAAATAACAAAAGTATAGTAAATAATCCGAAATACATTCGCCAATGGTTAGATTTCTGCTTTTATTGATCTGGTTCTATTGGAACAAAGAACTAGTTTTAAAGATTCTCTTTTCGTAATTAGTTTACTAAAAGGTAATTTTACATCAAATTGCATAGGATAAAAGTCACATAGCTAGCAAAGAAACAACTATATTTGTTTCTTGAAAATTATTATATTCCTTTGTTAAAATAGAGAATTAATACACCATGAAACACATATTTCGCCCATTCTTGCTATTTATTTGTTGTGAAGCAACTTTTTCTCCTGTCTTTGCCGAAGACTTTCCTTTAATAAGGCAAGGCAAAACAAACACTGTTTATTTAAATAGAAACGAGAAGCCGGTAGTACAAACAGCTATGGACATGTTTTTATCGGATATGCAAGAGGTATCAGATAAGAAACCAGTAACTGATAATTCACTTGATAATGCTGCTATAATTGTTGCAACAATCGGAAAATCGAAAGAGACAGATGAGTGGCTGAAGAAACAAAACATTTCTACAGCAGAGATAAAGAACAAATGGGAAGCGTTTAAAATTGAAGTTATTCAAAAGAATAATCGTTCTTACCTAGTAGTATTGGGAAGCGATGAACGTGGAACTGCTTACGGAATATTGGAACTCTCACGTATAATAGGTGTTTCACCATGGTGTTGGTGGGCTGATTCTGCACCTGTTAAGAAGAAAAGCCTTAGTCTTCCCGAAGGTTATGTGAATGTACAACAACCATCCGTACAATTCAGGGGAATTTTCCTGAATGATGAAGACTGGGGATTAATGCCATGGAGTAGCAAAAACTTTGAACCAACTCCTGTTAAAGGTCAGATTGGTCCAAAAACCTACGCTAAAATATTTGAATTATTGTTGCGTCTTCGTGCAAATACTATTTGGCCTGCTATGCACGAATGTACCGTTCCGTTTTATTTTGTAGATGGTACAAAAGAAATGGCCGATAAATATGGTATTGTAATGGCAACTTCTCATTGTGAACCATTAATGAGAAATAGTGCCGGAGAATGGGATGCTAAGAAATACGGTCAATATAATTATCTTACTAATAAAGATTCTATTATATCTTACTGGACAGAACGACTGAAAAAGGTTGGTCAATCAGAGAATATCTATACGATTGGAATGAGAGGGGTTCACGACGGTCAGATGCAGGGAGTAAAAACGGTAGATGAGTATACACAGGCTCTGAAGCTGGTCATTAAAGACCAACGAGACTTACTTTCTCGCTACGTTAATGCCGATGTAACTAAAGTGCCTCAGGTATTTGTGCCATACAAAGAGGTATTAAGTGTATATGATAATGGATTACAAGTGCCGGATGATGTAACATTGATATGGTGCGACGATAACTATGGTTACATAACCCGACTTAGCAATGAGCAGGAAAGGAAGAGAAAAGGCGGATCAGGTGTTTATTATCATATCTCTTATTGGGGACGTCCGCACGATTATTTGTGGCTTTGTACTACTTCACCTGCTCAGATTTATACAGAAATGAAACGTGCCTGGGATTATGGCGCACAAAAATTATGGATTCTGAATGTGGGCGATATTAAACCAGGGGAATATGATACTGAATTCTTTATGGATTTGGCATGGAATATTAATAATGTTCATCCAAACAATATTTCTCAGCATTTAGAGAACTGGCTTACAAGAGAATTCGGTTCTGAAGCTGGAAGTGAACTTACTCCGTTGATGGATAAATATTATCAGTTGGCTGATATTCGTAAACCGGAACACATGGGCTGGAGCAGAGTGGAAGAACCATCCGTTCCAGGAAATAAAACTCCGGTAATAGATACTGAATTCAATCCGTTTGCATTTGGTGATGAGTTACAGAAACGTGCAAATGAATACTCTGTTCTGGCAAATAGAGTGAAAGAAATTGGTGAGAAAATACCGGTTGAACAACGCGAAGCATATTTTGAACTTGTTCAATATCCCGTTTGTAGTGCTGCTGCAATGAATCATAAACATTTGTATGCACAAAAAGCTCGCCTTTTTGCTCGTTACAATCTGCTTGCAGCTAATGAATATGCTAACTTAAGCACCAAAGCGTTCAATGAGATTGCTCAAATGGCTCAGACTTACAATACAGATATTCAGGATGCTAAATGGAACAGGATGATAGATATGAAGCCTCGTAATCTACCGGTTTTCCAACCTTCTGTATTACCTGATAAAATACTTTCCCAGTCATCTGCTCCGGCTTTGGTTTGGATAGAGGGCGACAGTATCCCATTGGAAATAGAATGTCCGGTTAATCTTATAACTTTGGTACGTGGTGCGAATAATCAAACGTTTATATCGTTATTCAACAGAAGTGATAAACCAACTAAATGGAAGGTGGAAAAGGCTCCGAAATGGTTAAAGATTAAGGAGGTAGATACAACGCTAAAGTTTGAGAAAAAATTAGTAGTCAGTGCCGACTGGAAACAAATTACTGATGATTTCCTAGGTATTTGCTTGTTGACTGTAGATGATAAAATGTACCAGTTAAACGTATGCACGCAGAATATAAATCCCGGCATAATGACAGAAGTAAACGGAATGATAGCCTGTAATGCGGCAAATTATAAATCGGCATCAAAGGGAACTCAGGTTATTCAGGGATTGGGTCACAGCGCTAAAGCTGTTTCTCTTCCACAGAACGGTGAAATCACTTATGATATTTATACAACTTCTATCGGAGAAGTGGCTTTGAAAGTGGCATTAATACCGGGACATCCGGTAAATGGTGGTGATATCCGTTATGCTGTTTCCATAGACGATGAAAAGCCGCAGGTTGTTTCTTACAAAACCGGATTCCGCACAGAGCCTTGGAAAATAAATGTACTGAGAAATCAATCGCTGAACACTACTCTTCATAAAATAAACATTCCGGGAAAGCACACCATTCGTATCAGTGCACTCGACCCGGAAGTTATTGTTGATCAGCTTATGCTTGATTTCCAGAAAGGAAGAAAGTTCTATCAGATTCCTGTAGAAGCAACAATGAATAAATAGAAAAGAATAAACAACATAAATAATAATATAATCGTTGCCCAATACCAGTAATGTTTTGTCCAGGTAATATTACAACCAAGGCATACCAAAAACAGAACTATAGTTGTTATTGGTAATATGTTTATTTCAAAAACGACCATCACTAGTGGTAATTCTCTACCGTTGTCTGGATAAAATGGTCCGATACAATACAAATACAGAACAAATAGCAGAATAGAAAAAATTAATCCTTCTATAAATAGTATTAACGGATTGCTGCTAAATATTGAATTGTCAAATCGATCTTTCCTCAAAAGAGGAAAGATCGCAAATACTAGTATAGGTATTACGTTTATAAAGACGATAATTGTAAAAATACTCTTCTCTATCATATTATCACATTCCCAACGGAATATTGAGTAAATACCAAACAACGAAAAAAGCTGTCCAGGATACTAATATAGCAAGCGAATAGCGCCAGGTATATTTCAGTAATGAACTGTAATTAGCTTGCTTATCATATTGCTGCATATAAGCCAGAATTAATGGCATATAGAACAAGAATGGTGTAATTGCATTAGTGGCACTGTCTCCAATACGGAAAGCACACTGAGTTAAGTCGGGATTGATGCCCATTGCGGCGAACATCGGAACAAATATAAAGGCCATAAAGGTCCACTTTGCCGTTGCGGAAACCATAATGAGGTTAATCGTCGTTGTAAACAAGATAAATAACAGCAAAGTAACAAAGCTGCTTGTATGAATGGAAGTCAGAAGGTTTGCTCCCATTATAGCCAGACATTTGTCCAGACGGGAATATTCAAAACAAGCAAACATCTGTGCCGCAAAAAAGGCAATAACAAAATACACCCCCAGCAACTGCATAGGGTGCGATAGTCCGGTTATTACGTCAGAATCTCTGCGGTAGCGTCCGGATGCAAAGCCATAGATAGTTCCCATCAAGCCAATGCCAAAGGAAATAAGGAATAATACTCCAAAAATAAATGGAGAGCGAGTTAAACTACCGGTTATTCCTCTCAAAATTCCCCACGGAGAAAAGGTTGCCAAAACAATGATCAGCGTATAAATAAATCCGGCTCCAAGCGCTATTATTAAGGCACGTTGCTCTTTTTTTGTGAGCGATTTATAATTATCATAAGGTGCATGCCCAGTGTATTCGCCTAACTTTGGTAAAAGACTCTTTTTTGTAATAAAGTAAATTACTGCTGTAACAACAAACGTAGAGACAAACATGAAATAGTAGTTCGACAGTGCACCTATGTTTCCTTGATAAGTAGTCATGTTTGCAGCTGCTTCCTGGGTTATTCGTGCCAGAATGGGATCGAGTGTACTAACAAACAGATTTGCACTAAATCCGCAGGCTACAGATACGTAGGCGGTTACAATTCCTGCTACGGGATGTAGTTTGACCGACTGGAACAAGGTTGCAGCTATTGGTATAAGAATAATATATCCTGCATCGCCCACAATATTGGAAATAACTCCAAGTAGAATTACGACTAGGATTACCCCCTCTTGACTGGGGTGTTTTCTCAAACTTCTTCTTATACAAGCTCCTATAAAACCTGAATGCTCTGCCACACCTACACCAAACATGGCCACCATTACCATACCCAAAGGAGCAAATCCGGTAAAGTTTGTCACCACATGACGCAGTAACCAGCGGATTCCTTCGGGACCTAAAAGACTTTGTGCGCGGATAACTTCACCCGTCTGAGGATTAATCACGCGAAGTCCGTAGATATCAAATATCCACGAAAGCATGACAACTGCTACGGTGAGCAGTAAAAACATGGTAGCCGGGTGAGGCATTCGCAATTTATTCTTCATCTGCTTCAAGATTATCAAGATCTATGATACGAAGTTCAAGGGCACGAACCACCAGACGAGTGGCATTCACTCCTACCCGTTCACCGGGGCCAAACAGACGTGCAACCAAGTCATTTTGTCGTTTCTCCAAAGATTTTACTCCGAAAGGCATACCTTTCAGATTGGCAATCATATCTTTGGTATATCCTAAGGCAAGGTGGCGAAGGAAACGCTCATCATATTCGTCAATATCATAGTCTATAACGGCTTCCTGACGCAAAGCATCGTTGGTTACTGACTTCTTGAAACGATCTACAATCTTTTCCAGAATAGGATAATTGAAGACCAGTTTTTTTCCATCCATTACAGCCTGAACATCTGTCTTGGTAAGCAGTTCGCCTGTCTTCAGAATTATTCCGTCTGCTCCCGCATTAAGTACATCCACCCACAGTTTTTCGTTGAGCACTTCGCCTGTAAAAATCAAGACCCTTACATCTTTGTACTTTTTACGTAGGTTTTTGCAGATATCTACACCAATGGTTGTTGAACCTCCTAACCCAAGATCGAGCAAAACCATGTCGGGCACCTGAACCTCTATCAGCGGCCAGAATTCTTTTTCGGTCATCGCTGTACCAATTACTTCGGCATTGGGTATTTCGTGACGAAATATCTCTTCAGTTCCTTTAAGCTCCAGCTTTACATCTTCTACAATGATAACTTTAAATTTCTTATCTTCCATTGTTTCTTTATACTATATTTAATACGTTTATTCTTTATTTCTTTTTAAAATGGCCTACACTTTATATTTAACAGGTGTACACCTTAATCTGTTTAACTCTACACTATTTATCAAAAAGCTCTACTGCTTTTCTTTATTTATTCCTTTTGTTTTACCTAAGCTTACTTTACGTTTTGGTATAGTAAAGTAGACGGTAAACCCTCCCTCCGGCGATGGCTCCGCATTTATTCTACAACCACGTAAACCTGCAAACTCGTCATGGTCACGGATAATTTGTTTGCATATCAAATATTCGGTTCCTTTTAGCGTACCATCCTCGGAGGCTGTCATGCGGGCCAAATCGGGATAGAATAGCTGATTAAGCTCTTCTACTGTTTTCTCTCTTCTTCTGTCTGTAAACAAGAAACGAACATACTCACCATCTGCCTTGGCTTCAAGGATTACTTCTCCATCTTCAGGAACAGTAAGGCACTCCTCAATTAAGTTCTCTAACAAGAATTTTAATTGAATTACATCCCCGATAACCTTTTCACTACAGCTTTCTGCGTGGAAAGTTACGGAACTTTGGAGTCGTTTACTCATTTTCCGGAAATATTTCTGCGCATGTGTTACCAGTTCATCAACCTCAACATTTCCACGGCGGAATGTTACTTCCTCCAACTGCTTTGCAGCACAGGAACTTAGAATATTAAATATACCTTTATAATAATCGATCAGTTCACTGATGGTTTGAATATTTTCTTTTTCCTCCTCAGGAGTAAATGATTTCTTAGCGAGTTTATCTATAATATTCTTTATTTTACTGGGGTAATAAATTGTTTCGTGTTTTATTGTAGAGAGGCAGTTATCGAGCACCATATTCTGTACATGTAATAAGCTATCTTCCCACGAAGCTCTGTAAGTATCTTCTTCGGCCGATTCAATGTCTCTGTATTTTGTAGCAAGTTTCACAACAGAATTAAATACTACAATTGCCACATAATTGGTTATCAATTCAATAAGCAAACGGTTACTTTCGCGTTCTTCATCGTGTTGTCTGGAAAAGGCAAGAACGCCAACACAACGAGACGTCTCTCCTACTTCAACCATCAACGGAAGTGCCTGCACAGAAATATCATACAGATTATTATCATAAAACGGTATTGATTGTAATTTACCGGCAGCATACTGCTGTGAATCGAAGCAACGTTGCATTACTTCGGTCAGTGTTTCATGCTCTCCCTGAATTTCAACAGAAGTATCGTTCCACTCCATCTGATGCGGATAATAAGCAAATTCGAGTCTATGACTATCTTCATTATAAACTCCGATGCTTAGCATATCAATGGTAAGCAATTCATTTATTCCGTCAAAGCAATTATCTACAATGCTACGGGGAATATCGTTGGACGTTAAGGTTGAATTCAGTACTTGCTTGTTAATCTCGAGCACTTGTTCAAGGTTCCATCTGTTTATTAATCTTTTACGGATATAAAGCAGATAATATCCTATAAAAAAGACAATCAGGATCAATATAAACAAAATAACTGCCACCACTTTATTGTTGGTGGAATGCTCCAGATTACGGCAATATTCCTCGAGCGAATAATCCTCACTTACCAATTTATAAAGTCGTGAATAAGCAGTATTGTTATATTGATAATTATCCCATTGCTTTAGTGCCAGAAAAGCTACAGCAGCTTCGTTTCTAATATCCAGAATAACATAATAATCGGTATCAACCAGTCCGTTCCACCAATTAATTTCGTTAGAAATGCCATTCCCCGTTAAGGTCATAACATTGCGTTTGTTTCTATAATTTTTTAAATAATGCTTGTTTAATCGGTTAATAGCAGAGTCGGCATACTGCAATGCAAGCGGATAGTTTTCAATTACATTGCAATAATAAACGGTGTCTGCGAAAAGCGAAGCTTCATTCAGTAATTTATCATAGGTTTTATCAGATGTTACTGAAGTAGAATCTGCCGGATGATATTCTTTAGTTACAGGTCTTTCCAGTTTGCTGCAAGAGAAAAGTCCGGTAGTTATAAATAAGCAAAGTAATATGCTCAGTGTTTTGCGAATGCCTGTAGGCAGGCGGAAATAAAATTTACTGCCCTTACCCGGAGTACTCTCAATACTAAACATACAAACCTTGAAAAGATCGTTTGTCTTACGATATTTTTCAATAATACCTTTGCAGTTCATTAATCCAAATCCGTAGCCTTTATTCTTCAGCAGTTCCTCCTTATCGGTAGATTCCATTCCTATCTGACTTGAGTCGTAGACTTTTTCACCCAATATTCGCGCAACATCTTCCTGAGATATTCCCCGGCCGGTATCTGAAACAGAGATTTCCACGTAATCATCTTCAGTTTTAGCACTAACCTGAATAGTTCCACCTTCAGGAGTATATTTCCTGGCGTTTTCAGTAAGAGTGTTAATCATGAACATTGTCAGGGCCTTATCTGCTTTAACAATAGCCTTTGTAGGTTCTACTTTGAAAGCTTGATGCTTCATTTCAAAGGTTTTTCTACCTTTAGCCAATACATCGAATAGTTCATTTAATTCAAAGTTCTCAATATTCAGATTTAATGAACCTTGCTTCATCTTGATCCAAAGTGCCAGAATATCATTATACTCATTAATCTTGGAAACTAACTCGTCTATATACTGATATTTCTCGAGCTTAATAGCTTCGTCCTGTAGATAACCTTTGGCAGTAAGCTTATGTACTTCGTTAATAATGCGGTCCATAAACGGAGTAATACCATAAACAATAGCCATACAGGACTTTTTAATCAAGTTTTGGCGTTTATTATCGGCAATGTGCTGCTCATACACATAGCGTTGTTTCTCAAGCTTAATTCTTTCATCGCCCAACGAAATAAATGTAAGTCCGTTGCCCAGAGTCCAGGCAATATAAGGTGTAATAACATTCATCAGAGCTTTTTCGTCTTTGGTAATTTTGTGGCGGGTGTAAAGCTCAATAACTCCAATCGGAGTCTCTTCTTTCGGTAAAAAGAGGTTGAATGAAGATTTAATCAAATCGTTTTCAACCAGCTCGTCCTCAATAATATCTTCATCAATAGACGGATATATAAATTTTTCAGACTCCGGATCGAAAATGCCAATGCGTAATGAATAAGCATGAAACAGCTTTTTTAAATCGGCTTGAATGGCTGTACCAACAGCTGAAACTATTTCGTCTGTACTTCCTATATCTATAGGAATAGATGCAGTTATGCGCTGGCATACCTCGAGCGTGGTTCTTAATCGTTCAGAATGCTTTCTATTACGTGTTTTTGAACGTGAATTCAGTACCCAAAAAAGGAAAATCAATAAAACGAAACCACTAAAGACAAATAGAGAAAGGATATTCAATTGTCTGTCTTCTTTTTCCAGTTCCTGCGAACGGCTTTCCAGCTCTTTATCCTGACGAGTATAATCTAGAATATCAAGATAAATATTTCGGTTATAATTTGAAGGAACTTTCATTCCCAAGCCGGAATAAGTAACGCTTAACTGTTCACGGATACGAGCAATCCATTCGGGCACAGTTTTAACGTTATTCTTCGAAATCCAGCTAAGTTCTGTATAAATAGTATCTTGTTCGGAGAAAGGTTTTAGCTGATCGACTGTGCTTTTNCCNTTTTTATAGTAAAGCTTATGATGCTTGTTTACGCAATCCAGCGCCTTTCTTAGAGTATCCAGCGCCACACTATAACGACCATGCATATTATAATAACGTCCGATGGTTACGTATGCTCCGGCAATCTGGTAAATATCCTTATACTTCTTAAACTTTTCGAGAGCAACTCGTGCCAGGTTCAACGGTAAAATGGAATCGTTTTCTGTAACTTCACTTTTCGTAAAGTGATAATACGAATTTAAGGTTTGGATAGCTTTGAGGCGCTCATGATAAATCTGATTAAAAATATTCTTATTTTCAAATAAAGACGAGATTCCCTGCAGNCTGTTCGCTTCAAAATAAATATATTGATTGCGACTCATATTCCAGCACTTGAAGAGTTCATCAAATTCTGTAATATTATTCTGTTCAGCATCTTTCTTTTCAAACAGTTCTGCAGAACCTTTTATATAATCATAGTANAGAATTTGTGCNGTATCAGAGGCCAGGTCTGAGTCTTGAACCTGATTAATGGATTGAATGGCTTCGCTTTGCTGTTGCAAATAAAAATAGTAGATTGACGATACAATGAAAAATTCAGANCGNGCATAATTCANNCGTNTCTTATCGTGCACATCNACAAATACAGACTGATCNTCATCAATNCGTTTCATTCTNCGAACCGCACTGTTCCNACAGTCGTAATANTCCTTATTCATGGATGTCCGTTGGTATATTTTCATTAGTCCGATATCGGCAATAACCAGTTCCAGCTCATTCTGAGTTANTTTATATACNTTNTTATAGTANTTCTCTGCCGCATCAAAATNCATCCGCATGAAAGCACAAAATCCCAGATTATTGTAAGCTTCAGCTTTACCNTGATCGTATTCATCNGCATAATTAATTGCCANAAGTGCTTCTTTATATGATGAATCAAGTTGCTTATAACGTAAATCGTAGGAACGTTGGTTTAGAGAATCCAGCAGACGGACTTCCTGTGCAGAAGGTGTTCCCGTGCAAGAATAGAATACTGAAAGCGCCAGTATTACNGTNAGNAAGTAAAGTATATTNCGGAGTTTATTCATTCATATCCCATATTTATTACAAATATAAATAGATTTAAAGTAATATTTATCCGATATCTCATTTAATGCTAGTTAAATCTTATGAAACAAATCTCATTCTTATGGCTTTTACATCTTTAAAAAGTATATACATACCAATATTTAGGTATATGATAAGACTTAAAAATACCACTTGAAAGGGATTGTGTACCATTAACAATCCATCTATCTTTGCAAAAGAATTTTCTTGTATTAGTCATTATTTTATCGTAGCCATAATTTTAAGAATAGTGGGTTCTCTCTCGCCGAAGTGATTCGTTGAGAGAGTTTTTTTATTTCTTTCAAGATTATATTTGTACAATAATTAATTCGTTATAGGTTTCTTACCAACACAAAGAAATGTAACTTAATTACAGCATAAAAAACATCTATTAATAGTATCGCTAAGTTTTTTTTAGTAATTTCGCGGCCGATTTGGTAACCCCGCATTTAGAGTCTATTTTATACTGATTATGCTCTAAAACTAATATTTCGTGAGCATTCATTCCTGGAAAGATATGAAATTTCACGATTCATATCTATTACTAAAAAAGCACCTTAAATTTTATTGTCACGAAATTATAAAACAAATTAAGGAAATGGATATTTTTTGGAATACAATTGCTCAGTATAATGCAGGAACNTGGATATATCAGATATTTATATCAGTTATTGCAATTATACTAACTTACTTCTTATTTAAACATCCTACTCAAATTGTAAAATCGGCAATGAAACTATTCCTGGCGTTTCTGAACGCATGGATTGCAGTTGTCTACTATTCTATTTATTGTGANCCAAGAAGTTATAATAACATGTTTGTTGTATATTGGACAATCATGGCACTGTTCTGGTTGTATGATTTGTTTTTTGGCCATACATCTTTTGAACGATCATATAAATACGATAAGCTAGCCATAATGCTTTGTATATTGCCGTTTATTTATCCGATAATTTCTTTGATACGCGGCCTTCACTTTCCAATGATGACTTCGCCTGTTATGCCTTGTTCGGTTGCTATTTTCACAATNGGATTATTACTTGCTCATTCTAAAAAAATAAATATCTTTTTAGTTATGTTTTTAACTCACTGGGCTTTAATTGGTTTTACAAAGGTATATTTCTTTCAGATACCTGAAGATTTTCTTTTGGCCAGCTCAGCTGTTCCGGCTTTATATCTTTTCTATAAAGAATATATCAATTCAAATCTGCATATATCAAGAAAACCAAAGGCTAAAATTCTGAATTTACTATTGATATTGCTATGCTGCATTATCGGGTTATCATTCACGATTACCTTGATACATGAATTGTGCGAAATGCCNCGCATTTGATAGATTGAACATTTATTCGTCTTTTATAGTTGATAACATATAAATTAAAGTGCTTAATAATGCGAGGCACTAATTTACTAAATAAACAATAATTTTACCTCATGGACATTCATGCAGAACTTAAAGAGTTATCGAAGTTTTTATCCGACTACTCTACCAGTCTAATGGCTGTAGGCGTACACACATCGCGTATTGTACGTAACACCTCNCGGATAGCNGANTCTTTTGGCTATTTCGTTGACATGACGATCTTTCAGAAAACCATTATTATGACTTTGAGAGACAAAGACAATTCACATTCTTACAGCACTGTGAATAAAATCAAACCTATGGCCCTGAACTTTGAATTAAATGCCCGACTCAGTACATTAAGTTGGGAAGCTTATGATGAGCATTTGTCTATGGATGAATTAAAAGCAAAATATCAGGAAATTATCAGTAACCCTAGAATGAGCAAATGGATGGTTCTTTTCTTGGTTGCATGTGCAAATGCATCTTTCTGCCGTCTCTTTACAGGTGATATACAAGCAATGGGTATAGTTTTCGTTGCAACATTGGCAGGTTTTTTTGTTCGTCAGAAATTAACAGAAATGCATCTCAATCATTTGTTTGTATTCATTGTTTCTGCTTTTACTGCTTCCATGATAGGTTGCACAGCTGTACTATANAATATAGGAAATACTCCTGATATTGCTCTTGGAACAAGTNTTCTTTATCTTGTNCCTGGCGTTCCTCTCATTAATGGTGTTATTGATGTTATTGAAGGCCATGTTTTAGCTGGTGTTTCACGATTAATCAACGCAGCATTGCTTATTATTTGCCTTTCTATAGGTTTGTCGTTAACTTTATTATTGTTAGGAGTAAATGCATTATGATAAATTATGATTTTATTGAAGCCATAATATTTGATGGCTTTTTTGCAGCAATTGCATCAATTGGATTTGCAGTAATCTCTAATCCTCCACGCAAAGCTATTCTTGTATCTGCATTTTTAGCAGCTGTTGGACATGGACTTCGTTATTGTTTGTTGCACAGCACCTCATTGGATATTGCTTCGGCATCGTTTATTGCAGCATTTTCTATTGGTATGCTAAGCATTTTCTTTGCAAAGAGAATACATTGTCCGGCAGAGGTCTTTTCTTTCCCTTCTCTTTTACCTATGATCCCGGGAATGTTTGCATATAAAACGATTCTTGCTCTAGTGAAATTTATTCAATGCAAGGATGATTCGGCATCAGTGGATATAATAGTAGCAATATTCAGAAATGGTTTAACTGCTACTTTTGTTATGTTTGCTTTGGTGGTTGGAGTTGCAGTACCTATGTTTATCTTCCACAAACAATCATTTGCAGTAACACGTATTTTGAAGCTAGTTAAGAAAGATAGATAAAAAAGCAAGCCATCGGGATTCATTAAATGAATATTCCCGATGGCCAAGCCCCCCTTTAAACAATTTAAACAAAATAAAGATGCCCTTCTAACCAACCTTTATAAGGGCATTCTTTTATAAATCAAACAGATTGTAAATCAATCTGTTTTTTTATTTGCGAGCTTCTTCAATATATCCGAAAGCTTCTTTACATTTAGCTGTTACCCATGCCCAATCATTAGCAGCAACGACATCTTTTGGGAAAAGGTTTGAACCCATACCTACACAAGTTACGCCAGCTTTAATCCATGCAGTAAGGTTATCTTTTGTTGGTTCAACACCACCAGTAACCATTAACATAGACCAAGGCATTGGAGCTTTTACATTCTTAACGAATGAAGGGCCACCAACGTTACCAGCAGGGAATACTTTGCAAAGATCGCATCCTACTTCCTGTGCAAAACCAATTTCTGATACAGAACCACAACCTGGAGTGTAAGGAATTAAACGACGGTTACAAACTTTAGCAATCTCTGGATTGAATAATGGACCAACAATAAAGTTAGCACCTAATTGAATATACATTGCTGCAGTAGCAGGATCAACGATAGAACCAATTCCCAGAATCATATCAGGACATTCTTTTGCAGCCCATTTTACTAATTCNGCAAATACTTCCTGTGCAAAATCGCCACGGTTAGTGAATTCGAACGCACGAACACCACCTTCATAACATGCTTTTACAACATTCTTTGCTAATTCAACATCTTTGTTATAGAAAACGGGAACCATCCCTGTGCTTGCCATAGCATTAAGCACTTGTATTTTTGAAAATCTTGCCATTTTACTTTTATATTATAATGTTATTAACGAGAAACACGNCCNGAACCGTCACCTTTCATTAAGTTTTCTACTTCAGAAACAGTTACAAGGTTAAAGTCACCATAAATTGTATGTTTTAGGCAAGATGCAGCAACTGCGAATTCCAAAGCTTTCTGATCATCNTTTGGATAAGAAATCAAACCATAAACAAGGCCACCCATGAATGAATCACCACCACCTACACGGTCTACAATGTGAGTGATATCATATCTCTTAGATTGTTTCAATGATCCATCAGAGTAAAGAACACCACCCCAAGTATTGTGGTTAGCGTTGATAGAACCACGAAGAGTAATGATTACTTTCTTAGCACGTGGGAAATTTAGCCATCATCTGAGTAAGCAATACTGATCCAAATTTCAGCAGCATTAAACTTCCACCGTGAGAGTCGCAGCAAACATCAAATCCTTCAGGTTTAACACCAAAATACTTTTTCGCCAATCTTCTTCATTACCAAGAATTACATCCCACAACCTTCAACTAATGCCAGGCATAAACTTCTGCAGCAGTTTTTACCATACTTCCAAAGGTTTTTACGGTAGTAAGGTCGGTAGAAACAGTTACACCCATTTCATTAGCAACCTTTGATAGCTTCAAGACAAGCATCAGGCAGCACCTTGTGATAAAGCTGGAGTAATTACCAGTCCAGTGGAACCACTTGAGCCATCTTTGGAATACTTCTTTCCAGTTAATCATACCTGGCTGAATAGGTTGATATTGAAGAATTTGCGCGGTCATAAACTACTTTGTGAAGCAACGAGCTCATTTTTAGGTAGGCGAGTCACAAATTCAGTTTCCAAGCCATAGTTTGCCAAAGAGACTGCAACATTAGCTTCACCACCACCAAATGTAGCATTAAATTCCTTTGCTTGTGAAAATCTTAAATAACCAGGAGTTGCCAAACGCAACATAATTTCCCCAAAAGTAACAACTTTCTTTCCCATAATTCTATTTTCTATTTAAAATAAATGATTAGTATTTCTATGTTTCAATTTATAATAATCNACNTTNNTTAAACCAATTGACTATAAATGAGTATATTAANAATAAANAATCACCNGAAATAGTCAATTCGTGTACGTGCACAAAGATACGAATATTTTTGTAATTACAAAAATTGTTATATATTTGCGATGAAAAAAAATAAATTATTATTGTGCTCGAACACGAATAATCAATTGTTAAGAACAAAAACAAGCTATGGATGAACTGCCGGAAAGAATACGAATAAAAGACATAGCACGCTTAGCCGATGTGTCAGTTGGAACTGTTGATCGAGTAATTCATGGGAGAAGCGGTGTATCCGAAAAAAGTAAAAAGCGGGTTGAAGAGATTTTAGAGCAATTAAACTATCAACCTAACATGTATGCTAGTGCTCTGGCCTCAAATAAAAAATACCTGTTTGTTAGTTTGCTTCCTCAGCATATTGAAGGGGAATATTGGACTGCAGTAGAAAAAGGAATAACTGATGCGGTAGCTGCTTTTTCGGATTTTAATATTTCTATAAAGATGTGTTATTATGATGCGTATGACTATACATCATTCACATCTGCAGGAAATGCTATAATGGCTGAGCATCCTGATGGCGTAATAGTCTCTCCTACTATACCTCAGATNACTCGNAATTTTACAGATCNNNTAAATGAGTNTTCTATACCTTATATATTTATAGACTCAAATATTCCTGACCTGCATCCATTGGCTTTTTATGGACAAAACTCAGAAAGAAGTGGATATTTCGCAGCAAAGATGTTAATGCTAATGTCTGATAAAGCTGATGAAATAGTTATTTTCCGTCAAATTAAAGAAGGTATTATAGGATCAAATCAACAGGAATACAGAGATAAAGGCTTTAGAATTTATATGAAAGAGCATTTNCCTTCNTGTCGTATTACTGAGCTTAACCTTCATCCAAAGTATCCTATTGAAGATGAACAATTGCTAGATGCTTATTTTGCTGAACATCCAAATGTTACATGTGGAATAACATTTAATTCGAAAGTTCACATTATAGGCGAATATATTGAGAAAAGAGGAATCAGAAATTTTAATTTGGTTGGTTATGACTTACTAACGAGAAACGTAACTTGCCTTAAAAATGGCTCTGTTTCTATGCTAATTGCTCAGCAACCTGAAATTCAGGGATATAATAGCGTGAAAGCATTATGTGATCAATTAATATTTAAAAAAGAGATTAATAGCATAAACTATATGCCTATAGATTTACTTACAGTAGAAACTGTGGACTTTTATCTTAATTTTCAAAAATAAACTTATCATAATAGAAAATATATGGAAACGAAGTATTTAAAAATTAATCCTGCAGATAATGTAGCTGTAGCTATCTTAAATTTGTCTGCTGGTGAAACCATTTCCGTAAATGGATTGGATATTAAACTAAATGAAGATGTTCCAGCTGGTCACAAATTTGCTTTGAAAGACTTCGCTGTTGACGATCATATAGTCAAATATGGTTATGCTATTGGTCATGCTATAACTCCTATCAAACAAGGTGACTGGGTAAATGAAAAGAAGATCAAGACAAACTTGTCTGGCTTACTTGAATATACATACAACCCTGCTCACGAAACTCTTGATATTGCTAGTAAAAACCTAGCCTTTAAAGGTTACAAACGTAAAAATGGTGATGTTGGTGTAAGAAATGAAATCTGGATTATTCCAACAGTTGGTTGTGTAAATGGTATTGTTAACCAATTGGCAGATCAACTACGTCGTGAAACTGAAGGAAAAGGAGTTGATGCTGTTGTTGCATTCCCACATAACTATGGTTGCTCACAGTTAGGTGATGACCATGAAAATACCCGTAAGATATTACGTGACATGGTTCTTCATCCAAATGCCGGTGCAGTCTTTGTTGTAGGTTTGGGATGCGAAAACAATCAGCTTACTGCTTTCCGCGAATTCCTTGGCGAATACGATGCAGACCGTGTAGCATTCATGGAAACTCAGAAAGTAGGTGATGAATTTGAAGAAGGTATGGCTATTCTTCGTGATCTTTATGCAAAAGCAAGCAAAGATGTACGTATTGATGTTCCTCTTTCTGAATTACGTGTAGGATTAAAATGCGGTGGATCAGACGGATTCTCAGGGATCACAGCCAACCCATTACTTGGTATGTTCTCTGACTTTTTGATTGCTCAAGGTGGTACATCGGTTCTTACCGAAGTTCCTGAAATGTTTGGNGCTGANACNATCTTGATGAACCGTTGNGANAACAAAGAATTATTTGAGCAGACAGTTCATTTGATTAACGATTTCAAAGATTACTTTATCCGTAATGAACAACCTATTTATGAAAACCCATCTCCGGGAAATAAAGCTGGTGGTATTTCAACACTGGAAGAAAAGTCATTAGGCTGCACTCAAAAATGCGGAAAAAGTGTAGTTAAAGGAGTAATGAAATACGGCGAAAGAATTCAAACTAAAGGTTTGAACTTATTGAGCGCGCCAGGTAATGATCTTGTTGCAGCAACAACTCTTGCAGCATCAGGTTGCCATATGGTTCTTTTCACAACCGGACGCGGAACCCCATTTGGAACATTTGTACCGACCATGAAGATTTCAACAAATTCAAATCTGGCAAATAATAAACCAGGATGGATTGATTTTAATGCAGGAGTTATTCTGGAAAATGAACCAATGGAAAAAACTTGTGAAAGATTTACTGATTATATAATCAAAGTAGCAAGTGGTGAGCCTGTAAATAACGAAAAGAAAAACTATCGTGAAATTGCAATATTCAAAACTGGTGTAACTTTATAAGATATCAATTAAGTTTTTTAAGGTCGGAGATGTAGTATAAATAGGTATTGCATCTCCGACTTTCTTTTTATCTGTATTTGCTAATAAAATCTAATTCCAAATTAGAAATATTGAATATTATTATTTACAGTAAATATATAATTATGATAACCCTAATTTTATATTTTACTAATATATAGTAAGTTTCAGTAATATATCTTAAGAATTAAATTTAAATATTAACCTTAATAATTGTCTATATTTAGCAGATTTCGCCTTCCTTAAATCATACTAATAATCATTCCTGATTTATATATCAAAACATTTTCATCTATATATTATTTAATTTTGTATAGTTTTTAAATATTAAGTTTAATTAAATCTTCAAATTGTTATGAGAAGAGCACTACACTCCTCTTATTTTATTAAATATCTTTCTATATATGTCATTGTTAGTTATGATTATATAACAAAATCAGGATTTCATCTATAGCATAATTTCATTATTTACTTGATCAGACACAACTGGTATGCCTTAAATTCATGTGTCTGCACGATAGATTTTGCACATACACTTTATATAACACACANATGACTAAACTTTNCGTNAATGNTTTTTTNCTNAAAAANCTGATATTGATATTTATTTTTTCTTGTTCAATTTTGCCAGGTTTTGCTAAATCGCGTACTAGCAATGAAGCTTTAAGTATTGCTAGTTATTATTCTCAAAAATCACAAGTCCTAACTAAGACGATTGGTTTGCCTAATTCCACATTAACATTAGTTTATACTTGTAAAGATAGCATTATTACCCGTTCTTCAACAGAAAAAGCATACTACTACGTATTTAATATTGGCGATAATAATGGTTTTATAATCGTTTCTGGAGATGATAGAGCTAAAGACATTCTTGGATATTCTCATAATGGTAAATTTAATTCAGATTCTTTGCCTACAAACTTCTCTACATGGCTAAATTTCTATCAAAAGGAAATAAAGGCATTAATGAATCAACCTGAAGAATTAATTTATACTTCAAGCATTTCACTCAGTACAACTGATAATGCAGTTACTAATAAAACAACATATGCAACATCTGTTGCCCCGCTTCTCGGGGGAATAAAATGGGATCAAGGAACTCCATATAACGAACTCTGTCCTACAATAAGTACAAAATCTTCTGAAAGGACTGTTACTGGCTGCGTAGCTACTGCTATGGCTCAGGTAATGAGATACCATCAATGGCCCATTGCAGGAAAAGGATCAAATACATATACTCCCGATGGATATTTTCAAGCTCTCACTGTTGACTTTTCAAAAACAACATACGACTGGAAAAATATGGCTGAAACATATAACAGCTTAAGTACTGATACTGAAAAAACGGCTGTAGCTACGTTAATGTATCACTGTGGAGTAGCTGTGAACATGGATTATGGTTTTTCCAGCTCTGCTAGTCCGACAAATATGGCCAAGGCTTTAATAAAATATTTCAGTTACGATCCTAATATTCAAAGTTATCACAGAGATTATTATACCAGATCAGAGTGGAAAAATATGCTTAAGACAGAGTTAAATGCTAAACGTCCTGTTCTTTATGCTGGTAATTCTACTGATATAGGGCACCAATTTGTTTGTGACGGATATGACAGCAATGATCTCTTTCATTTTAACTGGGGATGGAGTGGTGAATCTGATGGTTATTTTGAATTATCAGCACTAAATCCATCTGTCCTTGGTATTGGTGGCGGAACCAGTGGAGGGTTTAACTCTGATCAGCTTTTTGTAATCGGAGTACAAAAACCTAATCAAACATCGGTTGCAGCGCCTTATCAATTACATTTATATTCACCGCTAAAAATCTCTGCAAACTCAATAAGCCGTACGAATGCTTTTTCTATTAATGCAGAAATATACAATATGGGAATAACTAATTTCAGTGGTTCTATTGGACTGGCATTATTCAATGAAAATGGTTTTGTAAAACTGATTAAAAGTTATTCTGTATCGTCTCTTGATACATATAGTGGATGGTCTAATTTAGCATACTCTTCGAGCATACCAACTGATGTAATAAATGGTAACTACAAGCTTTATAGTGTATTTCTTCCTTCCGGAAAATCAGAATGGCAAATAATGAGAGGAAAAGTAGGAACAGCTAATTACTTAAATGTTGCAGTAACTTCTTCAAATATAACATTTAGTGTTCCAAACGTGCTCCCAAACTTAATTCTGAACACCTTATCTACTATAGGCAATCTTTATCAAAACAGCACTGGTAGATTTAACGTAAACCTTACAAATACAGGAGGTGAATATAATTCCAACTTAGTTATTTTATTAAAGTCAGCCGTTAACGACTCTATCTCTCAAGTGGTTTGTATGGATCCTGTAAATATTAGTACTGCCGAGACAAAGAGTCTCGATTTTTTTGGAAATATTATATTGCCAGCAGGAAAATACTATTTATATGTAATGTATGATCCACAAAATGACAGATCAAATACAAATACATTTAATAATATAGGCGCTCCTTTAACAGTAGAGATATTATCTACTTCGATAGAGACGCCAGCTCTTACACTGACTTCAAAGATTTCATTTCCTGATCCATCACAAGTAAATGGGAATGATGCAAGTCTAACAGCTCGTATTAAAAATACCGGAGGATATTTTGAGGATTATATAGTAGCATTCGTATATCCGGTTAACAGCTATATTGCACTTTCATTTTTTGGATTTCAGAAAATCATTTTAGATAAAGATGAAGAAAAAACAATAACCCTTAGCGGGAATATTGGTCTTGAGCCAGGATCATATTTAACAACACTAGCTTATAGTACAACACTAGGAAATAGTTATTCATTTATGGATCCTAATGATTATAGTAAAATTGTTTTTACCATCACCGATAATGCAACTAAAGCCACAAATATAGAACAAATGAAAGAAGCAAAGCCACATCTTTATCCCATTCCAGCAACAGATATTCTTTATCTAAAATCGGATGATGTTGTAAAAGCAATCAATATAACGGATCTTTCCGGAAAGTTGGTTTTAAAAATTAATCCTTTAAGAAATGGAGAAATTCCTATAGCTATAAATACACTCAAGGCAGGTGCATACATTCTTCAATCAATAACCGAAACAGAAGAAAAAGTTTGTAAATTCATAAAAAAATGATTTTTACAATATTTGTTGAACAAAAAGAGCATATGTATTTATTTGTCTATGCTCTTTTTTCTTATATTTACCACAGTGTTATTGCTGAATTACAAACTTATATAATAAAGTAAAGTTGATTGTAATCTATTTCTAATACAAAATTTCAAAATCTGAATCTCAAGAAAGTTTAAGCATATCTATTTTTATATAATTGCTGTGGATGATTTAACACAAACAACAAATGAAAAAGGCACTACTACTTATAGGATTCCTATTATTCTTTGCAACAAATGTTCTGGCAACATCGCGGACTGGCAGTGAAGCATTAATCATAGCTAACTCTTTCTATCAGAAAGCGAAGGTTTCAACTAAAAAGATGTCTGCAGATTTATCGACTTTGAAATTAGCCTATACTTGTACCAATGGCATATCTACCAGATCAACTTCTGATAAAGCATATTATTATGTATTCAACAGAGGTGAGAATAATGGTTTTATTATTGTTTCCGGTGATGATAGAGCAAAAGACATTTTAGGATATTCCGATAACGGAATGTTTGATATAAACTCTTTACCACCTAATTTTTCGGCTTGGCTTAACTTTTACAAAGATGAATTGAAGTATTTGATGGATCAACCAGAATCTACAAATAATTCTTTGGTTCAGTTGAGCGAGTCAGTTAGCACAAATGTTCTCCAGTCTTCTTATTCAACTTCTGTAGCTCCGTTATTAGGTGGTATTAAATGGGATCAAGGATCACCATACAATAATCTTTGTCCTATAATTAATGATTCAACATCCGAAAGAGCAGCNACNGGATGTGTTGCCACAGCAATGGCTCAGGTTATGAAATATTATAGCTGGCCCGTTAGTGGAACCGGGTCAAACACATATACTCCTACTGGCTTTACTACATCTTTAAGCGTTGATTTTTCTAAAACTACATACGACTGGGCAAATATGACTGATACATACAATAGTTCAAGCACTGCTATTCAAAAGGATGCTGTCGCTACAATAATGTATCATGCCGGAGTTTCAGTAAACATGATGTATGGTGAGTATAGTTCTGCATCCTCTGTAAATATGGCTAAAGCTCTAATTGGATATTTTGGTTATGATTCAAATATCCAAAGTTATTATAGAGATTATTATTCTAAATCAGAATGGGAAGGGCTGATTAGGGTAGAATTAAATGCTGGTCGTCCGGTTTTTTATGCCGGATATTCAAAAGATACAGGACATCAGTTTGTGTGTGACGGATACGATAGTAATGGATTATTCCATTTTAATTGGGGATGGAGTGGAAACTCAGATGGTTATTTTGAATTGTCTGTTCTAAACCCATCTTCCTTAGGAATTGGTGGAGGAACCAGTGGCGGATTTAATTATGATCAGCTTATTGTTATTGGAGTGCAAAAGCCAAATGCATCATCTACAGTACATCCTTACCAGTTATACTTATATTCACCGTTTAATAGTGTTCCAGCTTCTATAGACCGTACAAGCACCTTTACATTACCAATGAGAATAACCAATTTAGGCATAAATACATTTAATGGTAAGGTTGGATTAGCTTTATATAATGATAACGGATTTGTAAAGTTACTTAGCAGTCGCTCTTCATCGCTCGACACCTATTCCGGATATTATAATCCTTCTTATGCAACTAACATTATCGTACCTTCTGATGTTGTTGACGGAAATTACATGCTTTACAGTGTATTTCAGCCAACCGGTGATTCTGACTGGCAGATTATGAGAGGAAAAGTAGGAACCCCTAATTATATAAATGTAAATGTAGCGTCAACCAATATTTTATTTTCAGTTCCAGATGTTCGACCTAAATTAGCCTTAAATTCATTAACGATTAATGGAAACTTATATCAAAACAAAACAGGTAAATTCAATGTAAGTATAACAAATAATGGAGGAGAATACAATTCATCACTACTTATTTATTTAAAATCGGCAGAGAATAATGCAACNGAACAATATGTTTCTAATGATCCAATAAATATTGCATCAGGCAGCACTAAGAGTTTTGATATTACTGGAAATATTAAATTAGTTTCAGGAAAATACTATTTATATGTGATGTATGATTATTATAATAATCGCGCATCACANAGTTATGTAACTCTTGGCGATTCAATAACTGTTACGGTATTACCGGAACCTGGAAACCCAATTCTTACACTAACATCTAAAGTATCTTTCCCGGACTCTAACAAAGTTAATAAAAACAATGCAGTGCTTACGACCAGAATAAAGAATACCGGAGGATACTTTAACAACCATGTAATAGCATTTGTATATCCTTCAACAGCTGGGAACTCGCTTACTTATTACGGATATCAGACTTTAGTTTTAGATACAGATGAAGAAAAGGAAGTAACATTCAGTGGCAATATAGATTTAGANCNTGGTTCATATTTAACAGCTGTAACATATTGGGATACAACAATAAATGATTGGAATCTTATTACTCCCAAAGATAATTCTGTCTTAGCGTTTACTCTCGTGGATAGTAGTACTGATATTGAACGAAATACGTCTTCTAAATTGATTATTTATCCTAATCCCGTAGTAGATAACTTATTTCTGCAATCTGAAAAGATTATAAAAATAATCAGGATTATGAATATTTCAGGAAAACAAATATTATTTTTGAGACCAGAGAAGAGTGGGTTGATTTCAGTTTCTGTAAACGGACTAAGTTCTGGAACTTATGTTCTTCAATGTGAATCTGAAACAGGTATTGAGGTTTGCAAATTTATTAAAAGGTAGAATATAGCTATATTCTATTTGTACAGCTTTAATTTTATAAGAAATGAACAAACAAACACTGAAAACACACATCTTCTTTTCTCTCCTGCTAATATCAAATATTAGTATCTATGCAAAATCAAGATCTAGTGCTGAAGCACTTTCTATTGCGAATTCATTTTATCAAAATTCTATCGCAACAAAAAGTATAAGTACAAAATCCTCCACTAATAATGTAGGTTTAACTTTAGCTTATTGCTGTACTGACGGCATTGCGACTCGTTCTTCTAACGAAAATGCATATTATTATATATTCAATAGAGGAGATAATAACGGTTTTATTATAATTTCGGGAGATGATCGGGCGAAATCAGTTTTAGGATATTCAGACAGTGGAAGTTTCTCTGCAAATGTAATGCCCGAGAATTTCAAGAACTGGATGAGTTTATACCAGAAAGAACTCAAGGCNNTAGNNGCAANAGATGATGCAACNTCAACAGTNCAATCATCGTCCNTATTATCAGCTACAACAAAGGCAACTTCCTTTTCAACTTCAATTAGTCCGTTGCTTGGAACTATAGCATGGAATCAGCTTTCTCCATACAATATTCTTTGTCCCAAAATAGGAACATCACTAGCCCCTACAGGTTGTGTTGCTACAGCAATGGCTCAAATTATGAAGTATTATCAGTGGCCAGTACAAGGAGCCGGATCAAAAAAATACAAGCCAGATAGTATGAGCGACTCTCTTTCTGTAGACTTTTCGAAAGCAACATATAATTGGTCCAACATGAAAAACACATATAGTGGTAATAGTACTGCTATTCAAGATACAGCAGTAGCAACTCTTATGTATCACTGCGGAGTATCAGTAAGTATGGATTATACAGCTTATTCATCGGCCGCTTATAGTAATTATATTCCTGCAGCATTAAGCAAATATTTTGGTTATGATTCGAATATACAGATATTTTCTCGTGATTTTTATACTGAAGCTGAGTGGCTTCAGATGATAAAGGCCGAATTAAATGCCGGTCGTCCTATATTATATGGTGGTTCATCCACAAGCGAAGGTGGACACCAATTTATCTGTGACGGTTATGACACGAATAGTCTTTTTCACTTTAACTGGGGTTGGGGTGGCTACTATAACGGATATTTTGAACTATCATCTTTAAATTACGAGACTCCTGGAATTGGAGGATCTGTTACGGACGGATTTACTGTATGGCAAGATATGGTAACTGGAATTCAAAAGCCAACTACTACATCAAGCAAATCATATGAAATCTATTTAATAAAAAAAATAAAGGTTGGGTCCGAAAGCATAACAAGGAGTCAGGCATTCAGTCTTAATTTTGGATATGCCAATTATGGGGGTAATCTGTTTAGCGGAAACATAGCATTTGGACTTTATCAGGGTTCAACTTTAGTCTCTGTAATTAAACAATACAGCGTTACTACAGACACATTTGAGGAAAATGATAATCTAACAGTATCAAGATTAGAAATTCCTACTACAGTAGCTAATGGTACATATCAGTTATATTGTATTTACAAAGCTTCTGATCAGAGTAACTGGTCTATATTAAGAGGAAGGGTTGGTACACCTAATTCATTAGATGTTACTGTTACCTCGACTAATGTTATTTTTGCGACTCCGGATGTTTATCCTAAACTTTCTCTGACTGGAGCTTTGAGTACTATTGGAAATCTCTATTACGGAAAAGCCGGAACATTTAGTGCTACAATTCAAAATACTGGTGGAGAATTTAATTCTTATTTATCTTTTTATCTGACTTCAACNGAAACAAATAGTACAAGCAAACAAATTAATTATGATCCGATAAATATTCCTTCAGGAGCTACTAAAACAATAGAGATTTCAGAAGACATTACTCTTACTCCGGGTACTTATGTTCTTACTCTCAATTATGATGCAAATAATAACCAGGATAGTCCATCAATGGTTCTTCTAACTCCGAACGAAAATAATTCAAAAAGTGTTCTTATTGAAAATTATGCAACCAGTATTGAAGAAGCATCAATTAATAAATTGAGTGTTTATTCTAATTTGGAGAATGATCTAATTTATATTCAGTCGCCTTCTATAGTTAAATCTATTATAATTTTTGATATATCGGGAAAATCGGCTTTATTGAAGAAACCTATGACTACAGGTAATATTCCAATTTCGGTAAGCGATCTAGTCAAAGGCGTTTATTTAATAAAAATAGAGACGGAAGAAGGAAGTTATACTCAGAAATTCTTTAAGAAATAAGTCATTAACCATAAAATAGAAAGAATAATGAAAATAAGTCGTTGCTTGACATTTATTGGTTCACTAATCTTGTTTTCATGCCATTGTAGCAAGAATACAACAACATCTGCTGCGGAATCTATTCCCGCAATGGACAATATCAATCAGGTTGCTCGTGGAGCTAAGGCTATAGTTTATAAAACAAACAGAGATTATTCAAATCTTGTTCCGGTTACAATGAATAGCGAGAAAACAAAAATAGTCTCCTATCCTGCCCCAACAGATGTTTTCTATAAAGGGAAACTGGCTAAGCCAACTCCATTAAAGAATGGTTATTTATTAGACAATCGTGGAATTAATGAAAATACTGTTTTTCTTAACTACACATACGAAGAATACAGCCGTTTGACCGAGGCTCCATCATTACAAGAAATGCTTTTACGAGTTGTTGAAAAGAATCCAATGGTAGAAATCATTGATTGTGGTCTTCGTTATCAATACAAAGATGAAGTAAAGGAGCTAAATGCACTTATTGATGCAAACTTTCCAGGATGTAAAAAGGTTATAATAAAACCACATTCAATCTATCTGGAATAATATAGAATCTATAAAGGCAGCCAAGGACATGGGTAAATTATCACTTATGTCCTTTTTTATTTTAAAAAATTAAGAACTACTAAATATAAAGAATGTCAGAAACTTATATTNAATATATATTGTTTAAATAATAAATACATAAATAGATTAGTGANACTATAAAAGAAATATCNGTAAGCATGCNAGATCNCAAAGTCTTAGCNNTCCAGTTAAATGNTTNGTTATTGTTATCTNAAGAATAGAANATATATAATACNTATTTAACTCAGAGCTAATTCATTCTCTTTATTATCAACGGACTTTTCACCCGTAAATAATTCTTCTTCCAGAATAGTTTGTAGGGAAAAGAAAGTCAGGTTGTACTTATTTTAATTGTTTGTATCGAAATAGTTATAACTTTATTTCCATGAACATTCAATTAAAAAGGATAATACAGCTAGCTCCTCTTTTGTTTATATTTGTTTCAAATATAATTGCAACACCGAGAAATAGCCGTGAGGCATTAAGAATTGCCATGTCTTTTTATCAAAAGAATCCGGTTTCTACAAAAAGTATACTTTCCGGAACTTCTACTTTACAGCTGGCTTATACATGTTCAGATGTTACAACCCGCTCATCAGATAGCAATGGATATTATTATGTATTCAATATCGGGAATAATAATGGTTTTGTTATTATTTCGGGAGATGACAGGGCAAAAGATATTCTGGGATATTCAGATATTGGCAGTTTCAATATTGACTCTTTGCCACCTAATTTCTCTGAATGGCTGAGATTCTATAAAAATGAGCTACAATATCTCATGAAACAGCCCGAACAGAATAACACATCACTCCTGAAATCTTATTATACATCTGATAATACGCTAGCAACTTATGCCGCTTTTGTGACTCCTCTTTTAGGAGAAAATAGATGGGACCAAGGCTATCCTTACAATAGTCGTTGTCCCATTATGGCAGATTCAATAAGAGCTGTAACTGGATGTGTGGCTACTGCAATGTCACAGGTAATGAAATATCATAGATGGCCATTAAAAGGAACAGGTTCTAACACATACTTACCCTCTGGATTTACAGATTCAATTAGTGTTGATTTCTCTCAGGCAACGTATGATTGGGAGAACATGACTGATATCTATAATAAGTTAAGTACGAAAGTTCAGATAGATGCAGTTGCTAAACTTATGTATCACGCTGGAGTTTCGGTTAATATGAACTACGGTCTCTTTTCAAGTTCTGCATACCCAACAGACATGGCAAAAGCTTTAATTAAAAATTTTGGCTACGATTCAAGGATACAAATGTATAGCAGAGATTATTATTCACAGCCAGAATGGATAGGTTTATTAAAAAGTGAGTTAAATGAAGGTCGACCGGTTTTATACTTTGGCAGGTCTGATGGTTACGGACATGAATTTGTATGTGACGGATACGATAAAAATGGGCTATTCCATTTTAATTGGGGATGGAGTGGTGATTCNAATGGTTATTTTGAATTATCAGTTCTTAATCCTAATTCATTAGGTTTAAGTGGAGGAACCAGCGGCGGATTTAATTATAATCAGAAAATTGTTATTGGCATCAAAAAGGCAAGCAGTTCGTCTGCAATTGCCCCCTATCAGCTGCATTTATATTCACCATTAGTAACATTGTCAAATTCAGTTAGTCGTGTTGGTTCTTTTATTGTTACGACAGATTTTTATAACATGGGAATAAATACATTCAATGGATCTGTTGGAATAGCACTATACAATGACAAAGGACTGGTTTATTTACTGCAAAGCCAAACTGTATCATTCCTTGAAACAAATTACGGATATGCGGATTTTTCTTTTAACACCCAAATTCCGGTTTCTATTTCAAATGGCAATTATAAAATGTATTATGTATTTGAACCTGCAGGAGATTCTAACTGGCAAATAATGAGAGGAAAAGTTGGCACACCTAATTATCTGAATATAACCGTAACAAATTCAAATATAAGCGTAGCAACTCCGGATTTGCAGCCGAAACTAATACTCAACTCATTTAATGTAACCGGAAATCTTTATCAGAACAAAGCAGGACGATTTAATTTGAGTATTACAAATAATGGAGAAGAATATAATTCGAACATAATTATCCGATTACAACAGACCTCTAATGATACTGTCATTCAAAAGGTGTGTTCCGAACCGGTTAATATACCGGCAGGTAAGAGTAAAAATATAGAATTAGTAGGAGACGTATTATTGAACCCCGGTACTTATTATTTATCTGCAATGTATGATCTTTCTAATGACCGATTGAATAGTGAAAACTACAACCTTCTGGGAAATAGTATGGTAGTAAGTCTTTTACCTGAACCTACAGAATTGCCTGTTATTGCACTTTCCTCTAAAATTAATTTTCAGGACTCAACAAAGGTTAGTAAGGATAATGTTATTCTTAAAGCTTCAATAAAAAATATAGGTGGCTTCCTGAATAGCTATATTGCTGCTGTAGTGTTCCCTAAATTAGGTGGTATTTCTCTTAGCAATTATGGTTTTCAATCTATAATTCTCGATAAAAATGAGGAAAAGGAAGTTACCTTCCAAGGATCTCTCGATTTAGATCCTGGAGAATACTTAACTGTTCCTTATTTCTGGGATTCTGAAAATTATGAATGGAAGGAAATTACACCACGAGATTTTGGATGGCTCACATTTACACTGGTTGACAATATTGTTGGAGTTGAGCAGATTAAGACCGACAAGATTAATCTGTATCCGAACCCGGCCACGGACGTGCTGTTTCTTCAGTCGGATAATGTTGTAGAAAGCATTCAGGTTATAGATATATCAGGGAAACAATTATTATTGCTTAAACCGATGATTCGCGGAGTGATAGAAATTCCAGTAGAAAGATTCAGTTCCGGAATGTATACCCTTCGAATTGAAACAGAGAAAGGGGTTACAATTAGTAAATTTATAAAAAAGTAGAGAGAGAGAAGATATCTTATTTGTTCATAAGAAATAAGTAAGAAGATATATAATGCAAGCATAAGATTGGCAAAAGCTCACCTTATGCTTGCCATTTTATTTATTTCCTCTTGTNAGAAGATGNTCTAATTCAAAACGAAGNAAAGATTTTGTTTCTTCTATATCAATCTTTTGATTGAGTTCTTTTTCAATAGAAGTCACACCTTTATCAATAAAACCACAAGGATTTATATAATGGAAGTAATTCAGATCTGTGTTTACATTGAAAGCCAATCCGTGCATTGTTACAAAATGACTGCTGCGAACTCCTATCGCACATATTTTACGGGTACGAGGTGAATCTATATCCAGCCACACTCCGGTAGCTCCAGCCAATCTGCTGGCAGTTATTCCGTAATGAGAACAGACATTTATAACAGCTTGTTCCAATACATGAACGTATTCCTTTAATCCCAAACTGTAGTCTTCCAGATTAAGTATAGGATAGCAAACAATCTGTCCCGGCCCATGATAGGTTATATCTCCGCCACGGTCAATATGATAGAGAGTAGCTCCTATCCTTTTGAGCTGTTCTTCTCCTATTAGCATATTCTGATCTTTACCACTTCGGCCAAGAGTGTATACATGCGGGTGTTCGCAGGTGATTAAATAATTAAGATGTTCGTTACCTTCCAGTTTTTCACGGACTATCTCATTAAAAAGATCTGTCTGCCTTTGCCATGCCTCGGCATACGATATTAATTGCCAATCGGTATATTCTAGTTTTTTCATACTCCTGTAAACTTAAAATCCAAAACCCAGAACATAGGTTGGATTACTATATAATTCTATTATTTTAGCATCTTTCTCTTTATCGAGTTGTTGGGACGCCGGATGACGCAAACTATTGTCAATTGGTTTACCGCTCATAGCCTGACTGTTGTATTCCCAGAAATGAACATTTGTGGTATCTCCTTCCACAGCCCAGCCTACAGCCGGAATACTATCCAGTTTACAGTTAATGAGAACCGATTCCGCATAAGGATAACCTTTGCCTTTATTTATTGGTGAACGAGCAATAAGAGCATCTTTTCCTTTACCCACAAAGGTACAGTTTACAAATACATTTCCATGGTTTTTATTTGTATTACGAATCCACATAAAAGCTCCATAACTGGAAAGAGTACACTCTTTAAAGAATGCTGGTCCGCGACCAAGAACTGTATCTCCCCCGCCATCAATAGTGCAATTTTCAAGGTAGGTACTTCCATTTATCTGCAAAGCATCACCAGAACCGATTATATGTACATTCTTAAGCATATTTCCTTCTCCCATCATTAACAAACCTTCGGCTTGTCCTTGAAGATCGGTCTGAACTGTAAGGTTTACCAGACTGATACAGAAACCATTGTCTGACATAAATGCTGCCCTGCGGGAAGGAAATGTACCCTGAAGTTCATTGGTTTTAATATCAGCTGGATGCGGATTAAAGACTTCATTGTTAGCATAATGTATATGAACTCCGTCACGGCTTTCGCCTTCAATCGTTACATATCGTTTGTTGCGGAAATAGACGATCTCCTCATAATCTCCATTCTTAACGAAAACTTTCCAACCTCCGTTTTCCTCTTTTGCAGGAGTAATTGTTGCAGGAATAAAGTCGGGAATATAATCCAGAGCTCCTTGAACGGTATTGAAATCACCGTAGCCATCAGCACTTACCACAAACTTATGTACATCGGCTTTCGGACCAGATTCTTTAGTAGAGAATCTCCATGCACTTTTTTTTGAGAAACCATTAAACTTACGGGCATTGACTACACCTTTATCAATGGTTACGTAATACTTCTTTCCGTATTCCAAGAGATTATTATGCAAATATATGGTTGCTGTGTTTCCATGAACTATAACCGGATAAAAATGAAAGGCATCTGTAAAATGTCCAATGATATTCAGCTGATAGTTGGAAGTATCTCGTTTGTTTACGCCCGAAGGAGTACCCGGAACTGTATTTGCATTTGTGTAATTGGTTGCTTTGTATTCATAAGGCACCGAAGTGTAAACACCAGTATTGCCTTGACTGGTTGTTGGTCCGGCTGGGATGCTTAAATCCAGACAATCCACCTGTCGATTGCTTCCTTCCTCGAAAACACGTATGAAACCTTTATTGCCGATAATTGGTGCACTATCAAATTTCAAAACAAGATGAGTATCGGGATTTACATTTACCGCATTCTGTTGTGGAAAGCAGGAGCTTTGGGCATGAATAGCCGCCGACATAAATAATAGTCCAGAGATAAGATAATAAGTGCTTTTCATATTTGTGTTTTTGTTTGTAACATCACAAAGTTAAAAAGCATTTGTCAGAATTCATAATAATAATCGGTCAAAAACATTTAATCTGGATATTTGTTTTTATTTAAAGACTATATTTTTCAATCATTCATATAACAAAAGCTGCTGAAAATGATGCCGCCAGATGTTTTTAAACGGTAGCATCCATTAATATGGCATGTAATCCGTTTTGTTTATACCATTACTTCTGCAATATTGCAAAAGCAATATGCACATACATCCTATCCAAAAAAATATTATTAGTTTTTTATATGATTTATGCCAAAGGGTTTTATTGTTTCTGAGGTCTAAATCATCTAAACTTAAAACTACTTTATATGAAATCATTACGTCTTATTATATCCTTGCTTTTCATGGCCTTGGTTTATTCCTGTCAGAACGATGATTTAGATTTGAATACAACTTCAGATAATTCGCTCGGGGTAACAACCAAAGGTTTGAATAATGGGGTTAAGATTGCTATTTTGTCAGACACCCATGTAATGGATCAGTCACTTCTGATAAAAGATGGAACAGCTTTTCAGGCTTACCTGGCTAAAGATCCGAAACTATTGGAATTCAGTTCCGAAATACTGCAGGCAGCTATTAAAAAGATTATTTCACAAAAACCTGATTTAGTATTAATTTGCGGTGATTTGACTAAAGATGGCGAAAGGATAAGTCATGAAGAGGTAGCCAGAATTNTAAGGCAATTAACTTTANATGGAATTAAAGTTGTAATAACTCCGGGAAACCACGATGTGAACAATCCGGAAGCCGCGCGGTATAATAAAGATAACATTTTATTAGTTCATACCGTACCATCATCGGGCCATTTCTATTAGAAGGTCAGGCTCGTTAAGTAATAAGTAATTGTAGTCAACAGGTCAACAGTTAATGTTATGGTCTCCTAGTTATTCAACAACTGGAACTATTATCAACGATGATTTGGTACTACGGTAGTAAGGGTTATTGTGCTGAAAAAGAAATCTAGAGACCGTTTAGTCAGTCGACAAAAAGATAATATAGGTCCAGTAACAACGGACGAATTATTGGTTGAATGGTTTTGGTCTATCAACTACCATCACCCAAAAAGCTTATTATGAATAAAAACGTTTAGTTATCGAGTTTTAAAAAGGCATTCGGGAAAGTTTATCCAAGTTTATTGCATTGAGATACTCAATCCTAAGACCGTTAACGTAGAAATATCCGGTTTACTCGACAATTATCTAACTTTAGAATAGTCTGGGACTTATCAACCATCCCACCCCACCCCCCGGACTTACT
>JGI20225J20221_1000923_pt1 | contig 44267 bp, 36 predicted proteins | sample BioMet4_FD_20221 | JGI IMG/M metagenome (IMG submission 20221) | reverse complement strand
GGCGCACGTCCAATCTCAACGAGATACTTATCCAAGGCTTCGCTTGAACGGTTTGTAATACTCTTCTGAATTTTAAGTTGTCTCATCCTTTTACCTATTTCTTTTTCTTAACTTCCTGATNATCAGTAATATCCGTATTNTNACCCCACTAAAAGGCTTGCAAAGGTAGTAATTTTATTCGATAATACGACATCTTATATATAAGATTTAATCATAATTAACCTCATTGGAAGTTTTTGTTTGTAGTATATAAATTGAAAATCAGTATAATAACGCCAAATATAATTTTATATTGCATAATAGCATTAATTTTANTATTATAAATTAAATCATAAATACAATCTGTTTGTATCAGGATTTTTTATTAACTTTGCAACGTTTCTTCGGTAAAGACAAAAAGAAGACAACTATTGATTGAATATGAAAAGAAATATTCTATTCGGTATAATAACATTACTGAGTCTTTCTATTCAGGGACAGAATATTTGGAAAGATTATAATTCGGTAAGTATAATGCCGCAACATTATTTTTCAACCATGCCTCCTGGTAACTACAGTGGCATTACCAATATTGGTAATGACGACTATGCTGTNGTTTCTGATAAAGGTNACAATGAAGGNTATTATATTTTNCATATTNAAATCAANAACAATGGTGACATAACCNATATNACAAACAAGGATTTTATTAATTTAAATGGCAACAATCTTGATCAGGAAGCGATAACNTTCAATCCNGAGACACNTCATATATACATTGGNAACGAAGGANCATCNAATATAATAGAATATGATGTTAAATCAAAAAGTATTGTTCGCACTGCAGAGATTACTGATTATAAAAAATATTGTATTCCAAATAGAAGCATCGAAAGTATTACATATGATAAGACTCGTGACAAAATATTTACCATCAATGAGTCGCCGCTTATTGGTGATAGTTGCCGAATGCTACGACTAAAACAGTTGAATACTAATCTGACTGAAGAAAAGGAATTTCCATATTTTATCGAGCAACCTTTAAAGCCTGCTGGCACTCCACAAGACCGACATGCCTATGGTGTTTCTGAACTACTTTCACTCAACGACTCTACCTTACTTGTTCTCGAACGTGAACTATATATCACTTCAATGAAATTAGGCAGTTGGGTTCAAAACCGCATCTTCCGTATTGTTCCAGGCAATCCTACCAAACACCTAGTCTGTGCATGGCGCACTTCGCTACAGCTTACGAGTTTCAACTTTGCCAATTACGAAGGTATGTGTCTGGGACCTAAATTATCAGACGGCCGACAAGTTATCATACTTTGTGCCGACAGTCAGAATCGTTACAAGGGAGTGTTGAAAGATTATTTCAGGACAATAATATTGCAATAAAAATATAATAATTTATGAATCAACTCGATATCTGGTTTTTAGCATTGGCACTAGCCATGGACTGTTTCGCCGTATCTATAGCAAGTGGCATCATTGNNAAGAAACACATAGGNAAAATGATGATAAGAATGGCTTTTCTGTTTGGTTTCTTCCAAGCTGCTATGCCATTGATAGGTTGGTTTGGAGTAAGCACATTTACATCATATATTGAGAATGTAGACCATTGGATAGCATTCGGCTTACTTACTTTTCTAGGTGGCAGAATGATAAGAGAATCTTTTCTTCCAGAAGAAGAAAAAAAAATCAAGCCACGCAAACTCAAAACTCAGGTTGTTCTCGCCATTGCCACAAGTATTGATGCTCTGGCTGTTGGCATATCTTTCGCCTGCACAGGTTTCTCAAATCTNAAAATGCTTGTATNTCCGCTGTTGATAATAGGATTCGTCTCATTTGTAATGTCCATCATAGGCGTATTACTTGGGGTAAGATTTGGCAAACCTATCGCTAAGAAATTAAAACCAGAACTATTGGGAGGTATTATCCTTATTTTTATTGGTATAAAGGTTTTGCTTTCACATCTTTATGGATTATAACCTCATAAAAAATGGGTTCTTAGTCACTTTATGTAATGTCAATTTGTTGATTTCTCACGATGTTTATGTGAGAACTTTTTTATAAAACGGATTGACATCATCAAAAGTGAATAAGAACCTACAACATTAATCAAAAAGATTTCTTGCACAGAAAAACAGTACAACTGTCTAGATTCAATACTAGTATAGTTGTTCGTCTTCTTTCAGTTCATCTTTTGTCAAAGATCTTTTATCGATCGCACGCCACGCATAAATAATGTATGCCAACACGAAAGGTACTAGTAGTGATACCACAGACATCACCTGCAAAGTGAAATAACTAGAGCAACTATTTCCTAGATAAAGCGAACTTTGCAAATCTGCATTTGAAGGATAATAAGCAGTATTATTGTAACCTGCAAGCAGGAATAAAGCAATCACGGTCAACGTGGTTCCTATTCCTACCGACCAGATACCACGTATATACTTCTTTGATATAATACTGCGAATCGTACCGTATAGCACCAATAGCACTCCGACAAGGAACATAACAGCTACCACTGGCATGTGCAACAAGTTCAAGGCATACTTATATGGCACCATACTAACCACGCCAGCTGCACTTACAGCATAACCGTCTTTAACTAATATATGCGCCAAAAATGCAAGGAATAATATCAAGAAAGGAACTGTGTCGCGTAAGAGTTGTACACGCAACTTGCCATTTATTTCTTTGTCGTTGATATTATTGATCATATATAATGAACCTTCCATACGAGCAAGGAACATCACCGCAAATCCAAATATCAAATTCCAAGGATCAAGCAATGCGTCAAGTCCGTGGGAAGCATTCGCCCAATGGCTGATTGTGTTATTGTCAAGCAGTCCCATTGAAGCCTTGTTTACGATGAAGTTTGATCCATCAAAGAATGTAGCTACAGCCACACCAATCAGGAACGGTCCGAATATACCATTGAAAACGAGGAAACGACGATATACTTTCGATCCGAAAATGTTGCCTGGTTTGGATTGAAATTCATAGGACACAGCCTGTAATACGAAACTGACCAAGATTAACATCCACACCCAATAAGCACCGCCAAAACTTGTGCTATAAAATAATGGGAATGATGCAAAGAAAGCACCACCGAATGTTACCAAGGTAGTAAAAGTAAATTCCCATTTACGACCTGTGGAATTTACGATCAGCTTTTTCTCCTCTTCAGTCCTTCCGACAGCGAAGATTAGAGAGTTTGCACCTTGTACGAACATCAAAAACACGAGCAATCCCGCCAATAGCGAAATTACTAACCACCAATATTGTTGCAGGAATTCATAAGTTATCATAAGGCAACGTTTTTATTTTGATTCAACAATAGGCTCTGGTCCTTTGCGAATGGCTTTCAATAAGATTGTCAATTCNGCAACAAGCAAAGCTGTAAACAGTAACAAAAATAGGAAGAATGTAATGACTACCGAACTGCTTTCTACACCAGAAACAGCAGCTGACAATGGTAGCAGATCCTGAATTGCCCAAGGCTGGCGACCAACTTCCGTCAGAATCCAACCACACTGCCCTGCTATCCACACCAAAGGTATTGAATAAAGTGCAGTATATAGCAACCAGCGATTATTTTCCAATTTGTCTTTGCGACCATACCATAACATCAATACCATGACCAGTGAAAGGAATACACCTATACCAACCATGAAACGGAAAGCCCAATAAACTAATACTATTTTAGACTTAGGCATCAGTTCGTGCTTATCTTTTATATATCCATAACCAAAATACTTCATGTTTTTGTTCAGTACCAACTGAGCTGAATCTTTTTTGGTCTGATCTGTCTTTTCATATTTTTTAAAATCTCTGAAAGCATTCAAGGCCAACCTTCCTTTAACCATCTTTTCATCTGCCGACAAATGTTTCTCACCTGTTATAGGATCAGTGTATCCATTAATCAAGTCATTGATACCTGGCACATAACCATTTATATCATGTGTAGCAAGAATAGAAAGCATACCTGGAATTTTAACACCTGGCACGACAGAAAAAGGCATATCCTTTCCGCCATCCATCAGTCCCTCGGCACTAGCCAGTTTCATTGGTTGGTTTTTCGCCATCTGTAGTCCTGATTGGTCACCAGTAAACATAACGAACAGGGCAGAGAATAATCCGATTATCGCAGCCACCTTTATACTTGCCTTTGCCATAGGTTGTTCGCGCCTTTTCAACAGAAACCAACAGCTTACTCCAATAACAAAAACACATCCAGTCAACCAACCGCTGCTTACAGTGTGAAGAAACTTCATTGCCGGTGCAGCAGAAAAAGCGACAGCAGAAAAATCTGTCATTTCATTGCGCACTGTCACTGGATTAAATGCCATTCCCACAGGATGCTGCATCCAAGCATTGGCAACCAATATCCACCATGCCGACAACGTAGCACCTATACCTGTGAGCCAAGTAGACGCAAGATGAAAACTTTTGCTGACTTTATTCCAGCCAAAAAACATCACCGCGATAAACGTCGCCTCCATAAAGAAAGCTAAAATGCCCTCTATTGCCAATGGTGCACCAAAGATATCACCAACAAACCATGAGTAATTACTCCAGTTTGTTCCGAATTCAAATTCCAGAATGATTCCTGTTGCCACACCAATAGCGAAGTTTATACCAAAAAGTTTCATCCAGAATCGTGCAGCACGTTTCCAGAAGTCATCTTTTTTAATCACATAAAGCGTTTCCATTGTTCCCATGATAACAGCCAAACCAAGTGTCAAAGGAACAAATAGCCAATGATAGCATGCCGTTAAAGCAAATTGTGCTCTCGACCAGTCTATTAGTGAAGTGTCTAACATATAGATTATCTTTTATAAGTTTTTCTTTAGGTTTATTTCTATTTTATCTTTTCTATGAGGTTCTCTCCCACTTTATCTTGTTTTTCCTTGTCACTCATGCCACTAAGTGCAGGATGAAAGAAGAACAGTCGTAATACAACAAATATGATAAACAATTTGATAATTATCACGAGCCATAGGGTACGACCCCACGTCATATTGCGGAAACCTTCGCGATAGAATTGCCAAACTGAATTCAAAATATGTATAACTTTCATAGATGCAAATTAAATATTTTTTTTCCACTTTTCCAATTCTATAACTGAAAAATGTATCATATTATGTTGCAAAGCAGAAAATAAAGGTTTATAAACAACACGAGAGAGGAAAAACATTAAAAATAATGATCTGCCTCTCTCGTGTTCATTTAAGAACCAACTAATTTTATTTTAAAGCAGCCAAAGCAGCTTCATAGTTAGGTTCGTTTGTTATTTCATCTACCAACTCTTCGTAGGTGATATTACCTTCTTCGTTAACAATCACAACTGCACGAGCCAAAAGACCTTTCAAAGGACCTTCAGTAATGCCTAGACCATAATTATCTTCTAGACAGTTGCAACGGAATGCAGAAAGAGATACTACATTTTCTAATCCCTCTGTTGTACAGAAACGAGACTGTGCAAATGGTAAGTCCTTACTAACGCACAAAACAACTGTATTAGGTAAAGAAGAAGCCTCTTTATTAAAACGTCTTACAGAGTTGGCGCAAACAGGTGTATCAAGACTAGGGAAAAAGTTGAGCACAACTTTTTTACCAATGAAATCACCAATATGAGCAACGCTTAAATCAGCTTTCACTCCACCAAACTTTGGTGCTTTTTCTCCTACTTTTGGAAGTTCACCAGTTAATACTACTGGGCTTCCCTGAAAATTTACTTTTGCCATAATTCTATATATTTAATTTAAATAGTTCTTTAACGACGATAGTGCAAATTAGTGAAATACAAAAAATAAAAAACTTGGTTTAATTTTGGCTTTTCCTAATGCAGTCTATGCTTAACTGGTGGTAAAGATAGTGCAAGTTAAATACAAATCAAAAATATATTTGATTTATTTTTATCTATGGTGAATGTTTAATCTTATCTATCATGAGTTCGTGATAAATGTAAATCTATAATAAAATATAAATTTTTTCTTGAGATTAATTTTGGAAGTTTACATTAAAACAAACTACTTTTGTTTCCCGATTGGTAAACATAACTAATTTATATGAATAAAACAGTAAATACAAGAACGCGATAGAGAGGCTACAGGAAAACAAATTGATTGTGGCTATCGGACAGATGATTGAAGAAAACCGGTTCGGAGAAAATCGGTATCAATGCTGTTGCAGCTAAATCTGAAGTATCAAGAATATTGATATATCGCTACTTTGGTTCTATTTGACGGGAACTTCTTACTGCCTATATTCGCAAGAATGATTTTTTGGCTTAACTTCCCAAATAAGTTTTCCTGAAAAAGAAGGTATTACCTGCTTTTCTTAAAAGCGTGGGTTTCATAAAATGGTAATGCAATTAAGAACTAACTCTGTGCTCAGACGCTTATATCGCTGGGAACTATCAAGCAATAATAATATTATTGAAGTTGTAAGACGCCAACGTGAAGTTGCTGGTAACGAGATTATTGCCAATATATCAAAAATAATGATGTGCGAAACCACAAATCTCGCTGCTATCGCTACGCTGATAACGTCATCAATAACTTATTTGGCTATGCTTGAAGATAATTGCAATATATATAATGGTATTAGAATTGATCAGGAAACTGGATGGAAACAGATTACAGATGCAATAGACATGATCATTGACAATACTTTTAATTCACTTAAATAAAAATCAAATGCTTTTTAAAAATGCTGAAACATACATTGGACTATTGCGTTCATTTATGTTCCCATTTGGTAACAAACAAATAACAATTAAACATTGATATGAAAAAGATGGTATTAATTTCTAGTTTACTGCTATTGATAAGCAGTTTCTGGTCGTGCAACAAAGACTTAGTTGAATACAGTCAGGGCGACATTAAGGTAAAGATTGTAGAAGGTGATGAATGGCTTCACGACTTTCCACTCTTTCTTGGTATAAACAAAAAAAATCCACCACAGGTTGCAATATGGATTGAAGACACAGACGGCAACTATCTCACAACAGTGTATGCATCTTATAAGATTGCTCATCAGGCTTGGCAGAATGCTAATGGTAATCGCCGAAAAGAAGCACTGCCATGTTGGTGCTATGCAAGAGGGGTGAAATATGCCGATGGTCTATACCTGCCTACAAAAGCTCAACCACTGACAGATGCTATGTCGGGAGCAACACCTCGTAAGGGTTTCGACGTGAAGATTACTCCAAACAGCAACCTAAAGAAATTTATTGTAAAGATAGAACTTAACCACTCTATCGACTTTAACGACAGCTATCCAAAGAGTGCCAAAGAGGGTGATTCTAACTATTCTGGAGGAAAAGAAGGAAGCGGACAACCAGCACTTGTATACGAGGCTATGGTAGATCTGACAACAGGACAGAAAACATTTAATGCACACCTTATTGGGCATAGTAGCCCTGACGGAACTTCAGGAACAATATATAATGATATGAGCGGAATCACAACTGCTCTGAAAATTGTAAAACAAATAACAGTAACTGTACAATGAAAAAGATAATTCTACTCCTTAGCATCATGCTAACAGGCATTATGACTGTCAATGCCCAAGAAGAATGCAAGATTTCATTCTCTGGATATCTAGGAACAGGACTTGCGATGAGCACTCCAGAACATACTCCAATCACTATTCATGCAATAGGTTATTATAACATCAGCAACAGATTTTCGGCAGGTGTGGGCACAGGTATTTCTGTATACGAGAAAACTTTGATTCCTCTATATGCAGATGTGAAATACAAACTTTCATCACCTCGCAAATTTACTCCGTATGCAGAATGTGGATGCGGATATAGTTTTGCACCACAAAAGAATACCAACGGTGGTTTTTATTTCAGTCCAACAATTGGTGTTGAATGGTCGGCCTTCAAAAAGAATAAGGTTTTATTTGCTATTGGTTACGAACTTCAGGAATTTGATAGATTGAAGCAATTTGAAAATCAATATAGCAAGACAGAATATCAAGAAAGCCTCAGCCATGGTTCAATTGCATTAAAAGTGGGAATGACATTCTAAGCTATATTCCACAATAAAGAGCTTTATTGCATTTATTATGCCTTCACTTTTCTCTCACAACTTTCTTGGCAAAGAAAAATAAAGTTCTCTCACACGCATTCGATAAGATGTTGTTACAGAACGGCTATCAAGGAGAAGGTGAGCTGTGGGCTAAACAAGAACAGTAATAGTACCTAACAAAAAATAACAGCTATTCATAATTTATGAATGGCTGTTATTATAAATATCAATTTCTTTTAAAAGTATATCGGCAGTTATATCTATTCTACACAGCACATCCAATTGTTACCATTTTACAATCAGTAACTGCATTCATTCCGTGTTTTATTCCAGCTGGAACCATAAGGTAAGTACCTGCATTAACTGTTATAACGGCATCATCAATAACGAATTCTATAATACCATCTTCGATGATAAAATGTTCCTCCATTGTTTCATGCACATGCACTTCCACCTGTTCGCCATCCTTCAAACGAGACATGGCAATCTGAGTAATGTTACTAGAAGCCTCATTATTAGAACACAGAACCTTCTTTATCCCAGCACCGTGTGATGTAGTTACATCATTAATTGTATTTATGCTTTTAATTGTAAATCCCATTAGCAATGAAAAATTAATTTATTTCTTAGCGACCTTACTATAATACGACCTAATATCAAGAATTATTGTTCATTATAGGAACTATTTCAACGCACATTTGAATTGTATAATGTTTATACAGCTATAATCATTTAGTTACTCATCATGGAATGGTTTAAACAAGTTTACTCTGCGGGATCTCCGGGAGAATATTCACGCAAGAATACTCAAGCTATATTGCACAAACGAAACCCCAATGTCTCCCGCAGATCTCGCAGATGACGCAGACAAACCAGACAAACAACAAAACAACAAAACAACAAAACAACAAACAATCACACGAAACAAACAACCTGCTTTCTCTGCGAGATAATGCAGCTTGCAGCCAATTCCCTCTGCCGTGATCCACTGCGTAATATGCTGCGGGAGAATATTCACGCAAGAGGACTCAATCAATCCACACCAAACGGAATACCACAATGTCTCCCGCTGATCTCTCGCTGAATTACGCCAGAACAAACCTATAATAACCCACACGAACCCACAAGATGTGTTTTCTCTGCGATATAATGCAGCTTGGCCGCATTTCCTCTGCGGCTATATGCGGGCAGAATAAAATCACATAAGAGTATTCAATCAATTGCACAAACGAAACCCTAATAATCCACTGCTGATCACGCAGACGAACAAACAAATAACTGTTCTAGGCCGTAAACCTTATATTTTTATAGGGTTATTTCACTTTATCGATATATGGCTTTGCTGATATCCATCTGCATTAAAATTCCACCTATATTTACCTAAGCGTTTGTTAGCCAGTTTAAGATAAGTAAAAATTGTTTGGGAAATGAACAGAGTAACTTATATCCACTGAATTTAATTCGATGATAACCTTGTCTTCTACCAGAATATCAAGTCTGTAATCTAACGGCAACAGATGATTGATCATAATAAACATCCAGGTTTAGTCTGAATTTTCGGACCCTTTAATCCGTCTTTTTTTCAATTGATAGCAGAGAGCAGGCTTCATAGGATGGATTCAAGTAATCCAGGACCTAGTTCGATCATATTACTTTAAATAATTGCCTCCTCTTAATCTTAAATGATATTTCGTTTTTTTCTGGTCATTTATTTCATATTTTTAATTTTCCCTCGCTAATTCACGCAAGACAAAACCCAATAACCACACTAACTACAAGATTGTCGTTTTCTCTCGCGAGAATGAATGCAGCGCTATGCATGGCAATTCCTCTCTGCGTAATCTGGCGCCTATCTGCGGGAGAATATTCNACGCAAGTAGTACGTCAATCAATCNNCAAACAAACGAAAAACCCTAATATCTCACGGCTGAATCCACGCAGACAAACCACAAAAATGAACAATATTGGGACTGGCTTAATACATAAATTCAAAGCCAGTACTTCTGATTTTGTCATTACTAATCTTGGAGCCTTCAAGCAACATTTCAGCTCGTTCCATAAATANCATTTTGATTATAAATGCNGGAATGTTTGGCGTCAACTTTCTTTTGCCAAAAGAGTCCAACAATTTCTGAGAGAATTCGTTCATGGTAATATTTTGATTAGCCACAATATTAAANACACCGTCAATTTCGTTATGCTCCAAAATATAATTATAAACACGAATCAGATCAGTGATATATACCAATGGGAAATNNTGCTTNCCGCTGCCTANTGCAACNCTNAAACCTAACTTCGCCAATGGTGCTAATTTCTGGTATACTCCTCCATCCTTTCCAACAACCAGACCTTTACGCAAAATAACAACTCGGTCTGCTACGTCTCTGAACTTCAGCGCTTCATCTTCCCATAGCCTACAAACATAAGCTGGGAAATCAGTACCATTGTTGTCCTCTTCAGTAAAAATATGATTAGTGGTCACTGCCCCATAATATCCCACAGCAGAAGAAGAAATCAGCACATCTATTCTGTTGCCTGATTCAATAATGGCTTTTAAAAGAAAGTCCAACGGCTTCACCCTACTGTTCAGAATTTCATTCTTACGGTCTACAGTCCAACGTTTTTCTCCAATATTAGCTCCAGTCATATTGATGAGTGCATTCACACCATCAAAAGCCTTCGGCTCAATAAGTCGTTTNTCTACATCCCATCGGTAATAATGTATGTTTTCCTCATCANNCATACTCCNTCGGGTNAGAACATTTACTTCATGTCCATTCTTTACAAGAAATGGAATCAAGCGCTTTCCNATAAATCCAGTACCACCNGCAATTAATATTTTCATATATTAGAGGTTTTAAAGTCCAATTGCATCTGGCAAATATAAAAAGTATTTTTAATAAATGCAAATTTATATCTCGTTTGTTTCGATGCATCATGTAAATTAGCCGATGGTGATTAGATGTAAGGGTTCTGAATATTCAAAATATTCCATAGTTCACACAACTTGAAATGTCTCGTCTTCTTATGCCTAAAATTAAAACTAATAGTTCAATATAATTGTAAAAGGAGTTATTTATCAATTGATAATAAGAATATCCTACCGATGTTTAATTCTCCAGAAGAAATGATAAGTCCTAAACCATGGTTCCCATAAGGCTTCACTTGGATATAGCCATGCAACTTTCATATTCCTAACGATTTTCGCAAAATATTTTTTGTAGTCAGAATAATGCTTGAATTTATGTTCTTGTCCAAAATTGCCACCACAAATTACTTCTTCAACTAAAACTTTTCCTCTAAGTTCATCTGGCTTTACTAAAAGATATTTTTCTTCTAGTCCGAGAACTTCAGCCATAACATACATAACAGCACCAGCTATTTTTCGCAAACCAAAATAGCAGAACTGCTTGTTCCAATCTACATTATGATTATTGGTATCATTAATTGTATTTTTAAGTACATAATAGTAATCAATGAATTGTCTTAAGCCAATACCTTCATCAAAATAATGATGCTGAATATGGCAAAGTTGATATATACAATTAAATTCATTTGTGGGCACATTAAATTCAATTGTACTACCGCCATTCTGGAATTCTATTTTATGACTCATCTGAGTATACTTTTGGCATTCAAACCATTTTTGAAGTCTACGATTTATCCATGGATTGTTTACATATAAAGGAGTATAATGGACCTCTATTTTGGTATTTTTATATATAGGAAAGTCAACATGTTGATATGAGTATTTTATATTATTAAAATACTTGTGTACGTAATTAAATACAAATTTCCTAGTAGCCGAAAGTTTACAAGATTTACCACATTCATATTCAATATGCTTAGATAACCAAATATCAATATCACCACTCATTCTAGAATAAGAATTGGGGTACATAATGGCATTACCTTGTCCTTTTAAGATGCAATTATCAAATCCTTCATTCTGAAATTTAGAGGAAATATCGGAAGTTTTAATAAAAAGTTGTTTATTTCTTTTCTCTATTTGCATACTAATACACAACCATTCTAATACATCTTTTTCTTTTGGCTTATTTGAGGATATATTCCCAAGTTTTTTTATTCCTTCAAAATATACACCAACAATAGCTTGAGTTTTTGCAAATTTTAGTAAAGAATGCCATTTAATCTCGTATACACATTTTGGTATACCAGCTTCTTCATTTAGGCAATATTTTAAAAAATCAATATATTCTTTTATATGCATAACTTATATTAATCAAGAATATGATATTAAATATACGCTATATTTAATATCTACTTAAGTCCAAGCCTTTTATTATCTTCAAACCAATCATTCAAAGCTTCTTCGAATGACCATTTGAAATCATAGCCAGAATTCTTTAGTTTTGCTCCACATATATTTGTACTAATTTGCAACTTTTTCACACGTGCTGGGCATATACCCATAGGACTACCCAGAATCTTTCCAATAACCGCAAGTGGCATTATTATCCAATTAGGTATTTCTGGTACGAATGAATCAACACCTATGACCTTTTTCATAGCCTCGACAATATGCAGTATGGTATATGCAGGTTCATAACAACAGTTATATAATTCAACTCCATGTTCATGATTTTCCAATCGATACAACATGAAACGCACTAATTCTTTGACATAGATGCAAGCCTTTATAGTATCCTTACGACCTGGATATGCAAATTTATGTCCACGTATAGCCCAATACAAGCGAGTAAAATTACCATTTTCGCCATGACCAAAGACAACACCTGGTCTTACAATAGTTAACTGGCGATTACCACTATCACCATTCTGCCAAATTCTATGGATTTTTTCTGCTACTAATTTAGATATGCCATAAGCCGTATTTGGTGTTTCCAGAGTTGTCTCTGTTTTTTCTTCTTCAGCCGCACCATATGGGGCTATAGAAGATGTAAAAACGATTTTTTTAATATTGTATTTCTCTGCAAATGCAACAATATTTTCAGCCCCTTTTATATTTGTTTCAAAATACTCCTGATCCGCATGTCCTGGAGTACGATGAACAGCTGCAAAATTAAATATAATATCATCTTCAGTTGGAGAAAATGGCAAATTATTTATTGGCTTTCTAACATCACAATCGACCCATTTACTTTGTAATACTTTTCCAGCAAGTACAGCTGACTTATAATTCTTAACAACAGGATTAGGTGTTCCTGGCTTAACTATATCTAGATTATAGATATCAGCTTTAGGGTAACGTTCTTTAATTAAGTTTGTCAAATGAGTTCCTATAAACCCAGTTCCACCTGTAATTATATAGTTCATATTTTTCTCTTATTCTATGTTTATGCCATTATTAAGAAAATCAAGATATTTCTTATCTATAAAATCTTTCATTTCTGTTTTAAATCTGATTTCAGAAAAGCCTTCAGACCATTTGCGTATTTCTTTATAATCAAAAGGGGCAGCCCCCAATTTTTCAAATCTACAAACAGCGTCCTTAATAGCTTCTATGGTTTGTTCTTTAAAAAACAGTCCCGTTTTCCGCTCTTTTACAGTTTCTAAAGAACCACCCTTACCATAAGCTATAACAGGAGTACCACAAGCCTGAGCCTCAATAGGAATCATCCCAAAGTCTTCATCTGCTGCAAAAATAAAAGCTCTTGCATGTTGCATCTTTTCTTTTAGCACATCAAAAGGCTGATATCCCATAACTTGAATATTACTATTAGCTTTGCCTTGAAGCTGTTTTAATTGAGGTCCACCTCCTATTACTATTAATTTTTTTTCTGGCATTTCATTAAATGCATCTACAATTAAATCAATCTTCTTATAAGCAACCAATCTACTACTTGCTAAATAGTAATCCTTTTTATCTTCACATAAACTAAATTTATCAACATCGATATTAGGATGAATAGTTTTTGATTTTCGCCGGTATGTCTTTTTTATTCTATTACCAACATAATCAGAATTACTTATAAAATAATCAGGTCGAGTAGCTGTTATTGCATCAAATTGGCGTATTGGATGAAGTAACATTCTTACCAGCCACCCTTTAACACCTTTACTAAGGTTAGATTCTTCTAGGTATTCATTATACATATCCCAACAATATCTGATAGGACTATGGCAATAGCATATATGCAACTGATCTGCTTTAGTTAGAACACCTTTTGCCACACAGTGAGAAGACGATATTATCAAATCATAACCTCTAAGATCAAATTGCTCTATTGCAAACGGAAACAATGGTAAATATGCTCTATGCTTTTTAGTACCAAAAGGCAGTTTTTGAATAAATGATGTATGTACCTTATCCCAAGGTATACCTAGTTCGTTACAAACATCTTTTTTAGCAACCAATGTATATATATCCGCATCTGGATAAACATCAAGTATTGCTTTTACTACTTTATCACTACCACCTACAGATACTAGCCACTCTTGTACTATTGCAACTTTCATAATTATATATTTATCTATTTCCAGTAAGATACTTACTTAATTTTGGAAAACATTTTGTTGTAACTACAAATAGAATAAAACTAAATACTAAATCGAGTAATATTATTGATAAATACAATATATTATTATCGATTTTCATTCTCATAAAAATCTTTATATATGATAATAATATATCATGGCAACAATATATAAAAAACGTTGCAGATGCCAAATACTTATATGAATCTGTGTTTGTGATATTTATTTTATTGCATATATAAAAGCATGAATATATCCCCATAATCATTACAACATTTCGTACTTGAGTAATACAAGATAATGAATTACTCAATGGTATAACTAATATAAATATCAAGTATAATCCCAACACTAAATTTCCATATTTTATATCTTTTACACCGATATTATTTACTCTAAAATATCCTCCTAATACAAAAAACACAAACGAAATATAAATACCATTTGCAAAAACTGAAAGTCCACTCACCCACAATAATAATAAGGCCATTAATGCAAGAAACTTGCCCTTTTTAATTACATAATAAACAATAGGAGAAATTATCATTATTATAAAAAGATCACGCACATACCACAACGGACCATCTATTGGACTAGAACCTGATCTTCCAGGGATATCTATTATCCAAAAGCTCTTGACAAATTCTATCAAATTAAAATCAGTCCTAATGGCATAACAAATATATGCTATTAAATTCCATAATAAATAAGGTATCAAAAGGGTACTTATCCTCTTTCGTATTTTAAGAAAATAATCCTCTTTTGTAAATTTTTTATCTTCTGAGTAAAATAAGAAACCTGATATCATTAAAAATATGGGAACCGCAAGACGTCCTAATTCTTCTCCGAATAAGCTTTGTAAGTACACTCCCCCATTACCACCTATTTGTGCATGTATACAAATGACACCTATGATAAGGGGAAATCTTAAAATTGAAATTACATTACTATCATTAGTACTCATGTCAACAAACTATTATAATGATTTATATAAGAACTTCATACTAGATGATCACTAGAATTGGAAGAGTCATTCTTTCTCATATCAAGATATCTACAATAACCAACACCTAAAATCATCCAAGCCCATAAATATAGACTATAAACGGGGTATAATGAAAAAAATGTCCCTACATTAATGATTGCTCCTGCGAAAAATATCTTGCATAAAGCATTCTCTGAAGAATGTTTCCTCAATATTATTAATATCTTCGCAAAGATTAATACCATTACTATTAAAGCGAATATTCCCATTTCGCTAAAAACAAGTGAAAAGCAATTCATTGGCTGTATTCCAGGAACAAGTTTTTCTCCCCAAGACAAAATACCCATTTTAAATTCATACTCATACATATGATAAATCGACATTCCCATACCAACTCCAGTAAACAAGTGATCTTCTCCTATTTTAAAGCCAATTCTACCCGTATAGCTTCTAAATCCTCCGCTATCCATGGTTTGAGTTCCTGGTATAAAAAAATTTTGTAATTTAGCTACCATTATTTTGTAAGCCAGATCAAAATATCCTGTATAAACTAATAGTCCAAATATACCAACTAATAATATTATTACGCTGATAAGTATAGTTAGCCTTATTTTTTTTGTAGCCTTAACTATAAAAGGAGTTACGATCAAAGTTACAACAACGATACTCAAGGAAGAGGATAGAGTTAATAATAAAGATAATATATTTATGGAAAATAAAATAAGCCATAACCTTTTCTTTAATAATCTCTTTGCATAAAAGCAGAGCAAGACAATCCATGACTGGTAAAGTACATAAGAACTAGGCTCTATAGAAAACCCTTGAGATCTGGAAGAGTAAGTTCTTATTGAAGAAATAAAACTTGGAACATAGTGGAATATATTTGTTACAAACAAATTAAAAAGAGATATTATGGCTATAAATGAGCCGATCTTTACAATGCCTGTTATTAACTTGTGAATATTATTATAGATATACTCACAATAATAAACATTTATAATAGCGGTATAACATAATATCATCATAATATACTGAAAAAGCGGAAAGAAATAATAGTTAAATTTTAATGAACCTATAGTGCTATCAGAACTATATTTTCGAAAAAATCCTTCTGGGTATCCAATAGCTATATACGAAATAATCAAACTTAAAAGAGGCAAAACAACAAATAGAAGATATATCATCCTCATCAATTTATCCTTTGATATAATAAGACCTTTTTTCCACAATAATATTCCAGAAAATAAATCATATAATTTAAATGACGAGCCAGTTATATTTAGAACAGGAAATTGCTGACAACCCAGTAATAAAATTATCCAATATATAATCTTGTTCATGTTACAAATTTCTTAAGATTGTTACTAACTCTTTTTTAAACCGAGATAAACAAAGATGTTCTTCTGCTACTTTTTTAACAGCAACGGATATTTCTCCATATAATTTAAAATTATTTCCTAAAGCAATAATTTTTTCCCTTAATTCAGAACTTGAGCCTAAAGTAAATAACATAGAGTCCTTGAATTTAGGTAAAAACTCTTCTACTAATTCTTTCATCCCAAAATCACAAGTGGCTATTGTTGGAATTCCGAGTTCCCAAGACTCAACCATAGCGAGAGAATACGTCTCAAATTTAGAAATGCTAGCAACAACAGTAAAGCTAATATTGTTCTTTATCAAGTATGTAGATACATCATATATCATTCCTGTAAATACAAAATTCAAATTTTTAAACTTTTTCTCTAGCTCTTTTTTATATTCTAAATCTACCATATTTCCAATAACATGTATAAAATAACCATCTACATTATTTAATGCCCCAAACAGCACATGCTGTCCCTTTTGCCAACATACATCTCCGACAATTGCAATATTTTTAGTAATACTATCACTCGGATTGTTAACCTTCGGCATTACAGGATTATGTAGCACTTCTGCCTTTTGTTTAACACTTGAACTAAACTGAGAAATGGAATATTTTGAGACACCTATTACTTTAACAACTAAATTAGATCTTAAGAAAAAACCAAGAATCCATCTAGCGCGCTTATCAATATAAAAAACATGGACATGAGCTATAATTTTTCTTCTTGTGAATAAACTAATAAATACACAAATTGGAAGCAAACTTAAATGTTGAACATAAACAATATCGGATTTTATTCTTAATTCAATTTTTAGTAGTTTTATACCAATAGAAAAAAAATTAATTATAAATTTAAAGAGATCACTTAATCTTTTTTCCCCATGATTATAGGTCCTATTATTATAGAATATACACTTATAGCCATTAAGAAATTTTGATATTTCTGAACGCGTATTACCTGGTATAAAATTGATGATTTCATATTCAGAGTATAAACTATCACAAATGATTTTTGTCATCACTTGTCCCCCACCAATAGTTTCACGCCCTTCTATCATTAGAAGAGTTTTACGCTTACTTATCTTCATTCGTTGAATAATATATCTTTTTAAATATTATTCCTAAAACTCTTTTTGCAGACAATAAGAAATTTAATACTAAAGGTACTGTATTATATTTCTTTCTTATTTCAAACGTTTCTTTTTGACATCTAAATGAGAAGCTTGCACCACCTATTTTAAATTCAAGAATGACATGATCATAAAAAAGCCCTTTAAGCAAAGCTCCTTTTCGCATCAGAAGTTCATAATCAGCACATATCTTATAATTTGTATTGTATAATCCAACTTCACTAAACAGTCTACGATTATGAAATGTTGAGCCATGAGAAATATTCATATTTCTCTTATATTTGTCCCAATGATAAGGCTCGCCAATTATTTTTATCGTTTGCCCTGCTAAATCTACAAAATTTGATTCAGCAGTTATTATATCATTAGAATCGTCAGCATTAAATGCAAAGTCTACATAATCACCAAGAGTATTTGGAAGTATAGTATCATCAGCTCCAACGAACATAATCCAACGACCTGTCGAGAGTTTTATCCCTTTATTCCATGCATCGTAGATTCCATTATCTGGCTCTGAAATATATTTGTCAATAAAATCAGAATTGTGATTCACTATGTCAGCCGTTTCATCCTGTGATTCACCATCTATTATAATTAGTTCTATTGCTTCATTTTTCTGAGAAATAATACTATCCAAACATTTTTGCAAAGTTGTTTCTGCGTTGTATGTAGCAATTATGATACTAAGTTCTTTCATATTTCTATTTTATATTTTTTATAACCTTACATGGGTTTCCACCAGCAATGACTCCTTTTGGTATATCTTTAGTTACTACGCTACCTGCAGCAATAACACTACCCTCACCTATTGTAACACCTTTCAATATAATACATCGCACACCTATTAGCACGTGATCTTGTATATTAATAGGTGCACATTTGGCGGTATGAACATCTAACGTTTCTTTCGTATTAAACATTATTCCTGAATCACGTATTTTCCAATCTAAATTATGGGCATCACTATCCATTATTATACAATCTCCTCCAATATTAACATAGTTACCAATGTTAATCTCCTGTTTAGCCCACAAACACGGAGATGACATTCCCACATGATTTCCTATGGTTATCTTTGTATTCTCTCTTTCTGCTACTATACAGCCTTTTATATTGCGACACAATGGATTATAATTATCACCGCTTGTTATTGTAAAATCGTTACCAATTAGCACTGAACTTTGAGGATGAATATTTAAATACACTTTTGAATAAGCTTTAAATCTTTTACCAAATTTAATACCTAACAAACGAAAAGCAAAACGATTTCCGATAATCATTATTGCTCTTATAACTTTTCTAATAATGAGATTAAAAGTAATAAATAATCTTTTATTCATATAACTCCACATCTTAACATATAAAACGTTTATATACATTTTTTACACTTCTAAACAGAAATAAAAGTCTTCTTATTAAAAAAGGACAATAGCAATATAGATAACTCATCAAACGAGATTTAAGACTTCCTTGATTAAAGCAAGCTTTACATTCTTCAGCACGATACAAAGCTGTATTATGCCAGAAAAGTTTAAATTGATTTGTTTTTCTTAAATTCCAAGCAAATTCTAGAGCTACATCAAAGAGTGAAAGACATTTTATTCTAAACCAACTTACATCATCTCTTTCTACGAATGTGTCCATATATTCCATTAATTTCTGATGAATAGTGATTATGTCATATGCATTTTTCATACTAATATTATGCATTATTGAATCCTGTCTTTGTATATAAATATACAGATTATTTTTCAACAAATATACTTTTTTAGCTTGATAAAACATTTGCAATCCAAACAAACCATCTTCATGCAATATCTTTGGATAAAATTTTAGAGAAATATCATCAAGCATTTTCTTTTTGATTATATTTCTTTGAATAGCCCCTGTAGGAAATCCTTTATTTATATAATCTTTACCTGAAAAACAGATATTCTCATCTACTATAATATCTAAAAAATCTTTCTTTTTATCATCATATGACCAATATAACGGTGACGTAATAACATCTATATCTATAATATCACTAAATACTTTAAATATATACGTTAAAGAACCTTCTACTATATAATCATCAGAATCAACAAACCATACAAAATTACCATTTGCTATAGCTAGCCCATTATTACGTGCAATAGAAAGACCTTGATTATATTGATGTATAACTTTTATATTACTTGTTTTCTTTGCCCAATCATCACACAATATAGGACTATTATCAAATGATCCATCGTCAACTAGTATTATTTCAATATTCTCTTGATTTTGATCTACTATAGATTGTATACATTGACTTAGATGTTTTTCTACATTATATACAGGTATAACTATTGAGAGTTCGATTACTTTAATCATCAGTGAGATAATAACTATATATTTATTGAATTTATTGCCTTTTTAATATATCGGGTTACAAATTCATCTACTTGATTACTATAAATTCTGCGTAAATATTCTATTATTATTGCTAATATATAGATACATATTCCCAAAAACAATATGTAAAGAAATAATATTATATGGTTGTTCAAATTATTTCTAAATATATCAGTATTTAATGTTCTCTCTATTAAGAGAAGCATAATATTGTGAGTGTGAAAACAATATACTGCAAATACAACACTTGCAATTTTATTTATTCCTTTCAAACTCATTGGACATAACGATTTGAAGAATAGTACAAGAGCTACACTCTGTAATACGATAAACGGTGACGTATCACTACCAAAATAAACAAATTTATCAAACCCTATATAGTTATCACAAATATACTTTGCGCTAATTGTTGCTACTAAAACAATTATATAGAATAAAACTGAATAAATAGTTTTAAGTCTTATATTCCACAATGTAATTACTCTAGCCAATGTATATAATGCGATAAAATGAAACAAAGCCCCTCCAAAGAATGTCAATCCGTAAAATCCTTTTGACATTGTTTGAAAGATACAATCAACAAATAGGAATATAATTAAATACAATAATAGCGTTCGCTTATCTTGCTTTAATATAGTGTTAATCATTGGTACAAATAACATTAATGCAAAGTAAGTTATAAGAAACCAATATGGGCTATAAATTATACTAGCTACTTTTATGAAGGATGTTAATAACTTGTACAATGGCATATCTAAGACTATTATGCCAATAATTGCTGCCAATAAACTATAGAAGATTGTCACAAGCCATAAATTTACAAATTTGTTTATTGTCGGTTTTATACCAAATAAACCAGAAATAAGAACAAAGATATCAACACCTGCATTTGTTATCGCAAAAGAATCAATTCCTGAAGGCAAATCATAAACAACATTTAAGAACTTATATAAATGTCCAACAACAATCATTAGCATTGCTATAATTCGAAGGATTTCTATATTACTATTTCTTTCCATTATATGAAAGCCTTTATCTTATTTATAAAATAATTACGATCACAGCGATTAAAGGATATATAAAAGTTATATACTAGACCTATTATACATGTAATTATTGTTCCCGTAATTAATCCAAACCATGAATTTGGAATAAAAAATATTCTTATAAAAAACGCCATTGAACTTATTAAAAATATACATACAAGATTTTTCAAAACTGGTGGATAGAAAGTTTTAATCGGATACCCTAAACATTTGGCACCTTGCATCGGTAAAAATGTTAATGTTCTTATACTTGCAACAATTGATTTTGTCGAGGCTATAATAAAAAGTCTAACTATATTATCTTTAACAACAAACATTCCTATCATAACTATTGCAAACATAATAAGGCTATTCTCTAATAAATTTATAGATGACTTTTTTACTTGATTAGTTATTGTAAATATATTCCATAATGTTTCCAAAGGCATTGCAAAAACCATCACAAAGGAACCTGCAACAGATAACCAATATAATTGCATAGCATTTTGTGTTGGTACCCACAATGAAAAGAACATATCACCATAAACAAAAAAAACAGCAACTGGTATTGAGGCAATGAAACCCATAATTCTTACTGACTTCAATATTTCTGTCAACATTTTTGTTTTATCATTACTTGCATATAATTGAGTCCACGAAGGAGCAAAGTTACTTGCCATCATAGCTGTTACCGAATTTATCATAGTTGGAACTGTTACACTCAAAGCAAGAGTTCCGGCTAATTTTGCCCCAATAAATATATTAGCAATCAATAGATTTAACCCGTCTTCAAAAATACGACTGAGTTTAGTTAACACATTCCATGAGCCTGATTTAATTAAGTCTATTATGCATTTTTTATTGTAATATCGTTTTCGTATTAATAATTCAGGTGTTGCTTTTTTATAAAATATATAATTAGTATATAATATGTAAATTGAACACAATATAGTAGTAAACCCAAAATACCACACCTTAGGAGAAAATAAAGTAAAACAAGAAACTAGAACAATAGCTCGAATTATATTTCCTATTATATTTTTAATATTAGCATAGTCTAAACGATTTTTGATAAATGTAGATACTGAATATACATTAGCTATTATTCCCAGAATCGAGTTCAAAGAAAGAAAAGCAAATAACAATTTTACATCAATAATAAGTTCTCTTGGAATATTAATTAAACAATCTAAATATATAACTAACACAAAAGAAATTAAAAATAAAAAAGCACTTATAATTACATTACTATAAAATACAGATGAAAAATATTTATTAGCTTTTTCTATATTTCCTTTATAATATTCTATGGAAACAAATCTTCCTGCCATAGAATTTAAGGCTATTGTTATAAGTGAAGAATAGCCTATAATCTGCGTAGATAATCCAACAAATCCATAAGCTGCAACTCCTAATTTATTAATAATATAAGGAGTGAGGACTAAACTTATCGAATATTGAACTATGTATATTGCTACACTAGCTATTAAATTTAGGCCTAATTGACGATTATTTGAAAGCATTATCTTATTATCCTATTTAAAGAATGCCTAATATAACTAAGAATTCCTCCTGACCAAATACAAAAAATTCTTTCATAACATTTTACATAGCTATATCCCCAATAAGGCATTTTAGTAAGCATTAAAGGAATTTGGATATAAAAAACCCTTTGAGAAAATTTTGTCCAAGAAATATTTGTCCAATCATTAATAATCATAGGTTCTTTGATTATTTTTGTTTGCCCTTTTGCTGCACAGTAAAAACTTAAAGAGCATGGAGTCACAAGATTAACTCCATATTTTGAGATAAATTTACTAACATAATCCATCTTATATACACATGCTGACATAAACATCATTACTGTTCCTGAAGCTCTATACAAATCCCATATTACTTCTTTGTCTGTGCGTTTATAATTTAGATCTTTTAAAACTGACGCATTAATCGTCTTACCATTCATTATAGTAGAATGATTTATAAAAATATAGGAATATTCATTAAATAAGCATTGCTTAAGAACCATTTTGACAATTCCAGGTTTATAACAATCATCATCCCCCATAAGCCAAATATAATTACTATTAGTAGTCGAGTACAACTTAGTTAGATTACCAAGTAATCCTAAATTTTTACTATTCTTGGTATACTTTATTTCAATCTTTGTTGAAGTGAATAATTGAGAAGTCTTAACAACATTTTCTGTATTGTCAAAGGAACAATTATCACTAATATAGACTTGTATGGCTTCTTTTTCTTTATCTGAGAGACAAATAAATTCATTACTTAAAAAATCAAGCAACTGTAATATTTTTATCTCTCTATTATAAGTTGGTAAAGCTATTGTTAATACTTTCATTTTATTATAGTATTATTATTGAACATTCATTCCACTCAATAAACTTTGATTACTCCAAAGATAATCCCATTCTCCAAAACGCCCAATTGTTTTTATATCTAAAGAAGAAAGATAATCTCTTACTACTTTTCGTGACTCATAAATATTAGAATAGAAAATCACATTAGCATATTTTTCGAATCGTATATCTACAAATTTAATATCTTCATTATGAATTATACCTAGTTCAATCAGTTTGGCAACAGAACCATTATATATTTCATCTCTTGTATAATCCCCTTTCTCGCAATATAGTTCCATTTGCAACGAAGAACAGCCTTCTGGAACATTATCTGAAGATTTTAGTGATGGAGAATAAACACGAGCTGGCAAAATATCTTCATCATATATATACCACCACAGGTATGGAGGTATATTCTTTGTTGTTAAACCAATTGATATTTGATATCCACTTGTAGCTTTTAAATTATTAGTTGCAGAAATGACCTCATCTGGGACATTATCAAGCATTTTAATAACCTCTGGCAAAGGTAAACTACTTATAAGCTGTTCATAACTATAAACGTCACCGTTTCGTGTTTTTACTTGACGTTTATGCGTATCTATTGACACAATCTCTTGATTATATTTTATATTTTGGTCAACAGCCAACTTACTAAAAAAAGATTTAAAGCCGCCTTTTTGAGGATAACGCATTTCCTTAGCATAGTAGGTAACAGGAGTTTCCGAAGTTTTACTTCCTTGTATTACTTCTGCTGCAGAAGGCTGGTATAGCCTATTTCCAATCCATTTTGTTTCCAAATATTTAGCATCAGTCATCCAATATTTCTTGGTATAGACCATAGGAAAATGTTGGGCAAAGTAGTCTCCATATTGTATACGAAGCCAATCCTCATAATTATTAACCTTTGAAATATCTGCCTGCGGTCTGTTAAGAAAATCGTTAATAATTATTTGCTTTTCTTCCTCTACTAGTGGGTATAAATTATTTTGGGCAGGATGCTTAATCCATTTTCTCTTATATATATTATATGGATTCGGAATATGAGTAATTATATCACCTGCAGATTCATTAAAAATATCAAGTACTTCTCTTTCCTTTGCAAAAGAAAGATGTACAAATCGATCAAACGTATAGTTGTTGATTGTGAAACTCCCACATAATCCGCCAAAGTCAGAATCTTTTTCTAGTATTACAACATCGAGCCCTTTTTTCTTACATGTTTGTGCAGCACCTAATCCAGCAATGCCAGCACCTAATATAATAGTCTTATTCATTTGCTATATATATTTGATTTCATCATTTGAATTCCCTCTTCTAGCCCTATTTTTGCTTTCCAACTAACAAGACTAAGATTCTTTGCTATTGGTGCAACAGCATGCATAATATCCCGCTCTCTATAGGGGCGACCACCAAAATTAATATTACATACTTTGCCATAAACTTTTTCTATTATTTGAATAAGTTCTTTTACAGAGGTACCTCTACCTGTACCTATGTGAAATTCTTCAGCATTTCTCAAATTATAAAATAATTCATTTTTCTCAATAATATACGAATAAAACTCTGCCAAATCATTTACGTGGGTGAAATCCAAAATTTGCTCACCAGCTGTCATATCTACTGGCACTTTTGAATCAATTGATTCAATAATATAGTCCATCAAACGCTTCACTGTAGGCTTCCCCCCATATATTGTATATGGTACCACTGTGATATATTTGAAACCTCCTAATTGTGAATAGTAATCACAAAAAAGTCTAAAAGCACTTTTTGTTGCTGTATATAGATATGCATCATTAATTTCTGATGGACCATAACGATATTCTGCAAACGAACCTGTATTTACAAATAATTTAAGAGCTGGACATTTTAGCAAAGTATCAAATAGTAATACGCCAAATTCAATATTGGCTGCTAACATTGGTCTTATTATATCAGCATCGTTACGAGCTGAAGTTATAGTTGCTAAATGCAAAACTATTTGAGGATTAAACTTTATGACTTCGTCAAGATCTGTAGTAAGTACATGTTTACACTGCTTATAAGGATATTTGTCTTGAGCTTTTTTCTTATCGATATTGAGTGTAAGAATCTTAATATTAGGAAAGTTACCAACAAGTATTGGTATCAAGTTCTGCCCTACAAATCCAGTTGATCCCGTAATCAAAACTTTCATACGTTAAAGCTATATTGTATTTTTTCTAACGGTAATCTACTTGCTTCTTCATCATCATGCGGTTCAGGTATAATATCCATCAGCATTGATATTTCATCTCCTACTCCTGCAAAAGCCATCCATAGTCCTGGAGCAACAGTAAGTCTTTGATAATTATTAGAAGGAGATAGTATTATTTCTTCGAATTGTCCTTTTGTTATGCTATTCTCCCTATCATCATAGACAATAAATTTAACTGCACCTACGGGAACAACAATATTCAGAGTGATGCGATTATGTCTTTTCCATCCTTTCACCTGTCCATGGTCTATTTGGGAAAAATAAGCTTCACCAAAGCCTTCATATCCTTCGTCCGTAGATTTCAAGGCATGATATATATCACCTTTAGGAACAACAATGTGTTTCAAGGGATGTAATGTTACTCCGTTAATCATTTATTTTGTCCAATTAAGATTCTGAGTATCAGCCTCTTCCATATAGTATTCTATCTGAGACTTAGTAAGAGAATACATATCTTCAACATTGCCTTTGTAATAAGATTTATACCAATCTGCAATTACCTTCACACACTGATCATAATGTAATGTCGAATGCCAATCAAGATATGCTAATGCCTTATCGCAATTTAGCTTCAATAAATTAGCTTCTTTGAAAGGTATGTTCCCCGTTATCTTAGAAGCCTTCTCCTTATCCAAGCCCCACTGTTCTGCCAAATCCTGGGTAAGTTCAAACACCGTTTTTGTTTGCTCTGCACGTGGTCCAAAATTATAAGCTTCGCCGTTTTCTGACTTGTTTTCATATAAATATTGTCCAAGCGTTAAATACCCACTTAATGGTTCAAGAACATGTTGCCAAGGACGGGTAGCTTTAGGACTTCTGATTTCAACAGTTTCTCCTTCGGAAAAGGCTTTTACGCAATCAACAATGATTCTATCCTTAGCCCAATCGCCACCACCAATTACATTACCTGCCCTTGCAACACCTAATTTTATGTTAGGCATCGTCTTTATGAAAGAATTCCAATAAGAACGAATAGCCAACTCTGCAGCCCCTTTAGAACCAGAGTAGACATCCTTACCACCTAAAGAGTCAGTTTCACGATACCCCCATATCCATTCTACATTGTTATATGCCTTATCACTAGTAATCAACACACAAGTACAATTCCATGTAATATTACGAATTGCTTCCAACACGCTAGCTGTACCAACAACATTTGTCGTAATTGTATCAAACGGATCATCATAGGATGTTGACACAATAGCTTGAGCTGCTAGATGAAAGAAGAAATCAGGCTTTACTTCCTGAACATAAGCATTCATCGCTTCCTTGTCCCGAATATCTCCAAAACGATGAGGGATTTTGTCTTGCAAATGCAACACATCAAACATTGCTGGAGAAGTTGGAATATCCTTAGAATACCCATAGACATCAGCCCCTAACATAACAAGCCATGTTGTTAGCCACGATCCTTTAAACCCAGTATTTCCAGTAACTAAAACTTTTTTCCCTCTATATACGTTATTAAATGCCATATTTATAGTTTTATATTATAAAATTCCAATTGGAACTTCTTTATCCCACTTCTTCCATGGTGCAGAATTTGTCTCTAAGAGTTTTTCCAGCATACTTTTTTCACGTACATTATCCATACATTGCCAAAAGCCTCTATGAATATAAGACATCAACTCTCCTTCGTTTACTAGTCGTTCTAACGGTTCCTTTTCGAAAACAGTAGAATCGTCTTTTAGATAATCAAATATTTTAGGTTCCAAGACCATGTAACCAGCATTGATAGGTGCTCCGTCTGAAATATTCTTTTCACGGAAAGACTTTACAGCATTGTCACCTCCAATATTAAGTATTCCTTTTTCTTGAGCCAACTTCACAGCAGTCAATGTCGCTATTTTACCATGACTTTTATGGAAGTCTAGAAGTTTATTAATATCAACGTCACAAACGCCATCACCATAAGTCATAAAAAAAGGTTCATTGCCTACATACTTTTGTATACGTTTTATTCGACCTCCTGTCATTGTATTATAACCAGTATCAACAACTGTAACCTTCCAAGGTTCGCAATAACTTTCATGAATAGTCATTTCATTGTTGCCACCACGATAATCAAAAGTTATATCACTATAATGCAAGAAATAATTAGCAAACCAATCTTTTATATATTCCTGACGATAGCCTGCACATATAATGAATTCTGTATGACCGTAATAGGCATATTCTTTCATAATATGCCATAATATAGGCATTCCACCTATCTCTATCATCGGTTTAGGCTTGAACTGACTTTCCTCACTAATACGTGTACCAAAACCACCAGCTAACAATACTACTTTCATCTTATATGTTTTTTATTTTTATGTACTCTATCCTACAATGTTCTAGAAATTAACCACTTTTTTATAGTCAAACAGAAAGCTATAGAATTAGATTGTTTTATTTTACTATTTAATAAATCTGAGTTATTATGAACTTAGACGAAGCAGACATGATTTGAAACTGAGCATTCTCGCATCTGTAAATGAAACTAACGGATTACTTTCCAACTAGTTTTTTGAGTTCACCCTCTTTGTATAATGCGTAGATAGTGGGAATAATGAAGCCAATCAAAATAAATACGAGTACAATTTGACTACCTTTAGGACCAGCCTTCTTTATTGGCACTGTCGCACTCTGCAAAGTAGTGAATGCTGGTGTTACAGCCTGCACCTTAGCATAGGCATCTTGGAGATTAGATGCTAGAGCATTATAAGTATTAAACTGGAGTTGCATATCATTCTCAAGGTCTTCCTGTTTGCTACGCACACTTTCAAGGATTAGATCTTGGTTAGCATCACTAAATGCTCCATATAATTGACGTGCACGCTCATAACGACGTTTTGCTTCAATGCAAAGTTTCTTTGTGCACTCAAGATCATTACGAGCTTTACTTGTTCTATATTTTGTAATGAATGTCTGTAGACGAGCCTGCACAGAGTCTGCCATAGTTGCTGCAATGAGAGGATCCTGATCCGTAACATCGATTGTTATAACTCCAGTCTTGTCATCAACATCACAAAAGACATTGTTATTAATAACTTTGGCTATAGCTGTTTGTCTTGGAGTAAGCATAAAAGGATTTACTTTTTCATGAAAAACAGAATCTTTCTTACTGAACAGATGTGACCACCATGGAGTTTTCTGATAATAAAGGAGATAATCGTAATAGCTCATTACTTTACTACTATCCTTACGATGAACTTTAACATCAAAAAGACTAGTTTTAAAGTCAACTGAGTTCATAAGATCTGGATAAAGCGTTGGTGTGATTGCATCAACATCTCCTTTACCACTGTTCATTCTATAGCCTAAAGATGATGCAAGGGATTTTAAACCGCCAGTAGAACTACCGCCACTTCCAAGTTCAGGCGCCAGCGTTACCTGACATTGATAAAACTTTGGCAATGATTTAGCATATATTGCTCCGATAACAATAGATAAAGGAAGAACTATTATATATAGTAATTTATGCTTCCACAAAGCTGCAAATATCGCCTTGAAATCTATAGATGATTCTTCTTCCAACTTAGGTTGGTTTATACTATCTTTAATCTGATCGTCCATAATAATTATTTTAACACATAAGCGATTGTTGCTATCATAGTAGCAAGCGAAGCAACACTTGTTCCTATACTAAGAATATCCTTTAATGAAGTGCCACTAGTTTTCGGCTTGCTAGGAACTATTATTTCACAGCCAGGCTCTACCTTGTGATGGCCAGCTTTGCTTATTGTTCCATTTTGGTAAACAATAAACACTTTGCTCTTCTTTGCATGCGTGCCATAGCCACCAGCTTGATTGATATAGTGTCTAAAGCCCTTTTCTTCTTTATAGGCAACTGTATTTGGATACATCACATCGCCGCTAATTTTAACTGTTCCATTATACTCAGGGACAACAAGTCTATCCCCTTCACGAAGTACAACATCATAATCACTTCCTGGATTAGCTATTGCCTTATCAAGTTCAATACCGACATAATATATATCTCCCAAATCTAACTTTCTAGTTTTTATTGAATCCTTTTCATCAGCATTCTGTTGAGTAACAACACGTAATACATTCTGCATACGCATACGCTCATCTTCACTCATTTTACGCTCTATGCGTGCACCACGAATATAAGCCTCAGGAGTGACTCCACCTGCAGACTTAACTAATTCACTAAGCCGCATATTCTTATTATTCAAAGTATATGAACCTGCAAAAACGACTTCGCCATCAACAGTTACATTACGCTGAACTTGATAGCCTGGACTACGACGAACATAAACCTCATCATAAGGCTTAAGTTCAAAGCCTTTAGTTCCATCTATAACAAAACCATCTTTTAATGTGAAGCTGAATGTCTGTGCAATTTCACTAGATGCAGTTGTCGCAGCAGGATCCATAATACGACGGGCTACATCTACCTTTGCTGTAGAAGCTGCATCAGTTAATCCACCTGCCTGCATGATAAAGTCTTCGATAGTTTCATTATCAGCAAACTGATAGGAACCAGGAAACTGAACTTCTCCATGAATGGTAATTGTGCGTGCTGAGGTGCGATCTGACATTGTAGGAATGAAAAGGACATCTTCATTTTTTAATGGAATATCAGCAACGGATCCCTTCATTATTCCAGTGATATCTATAGGAATAACTTCCAATGTTCTATCAGCCTTCATGCGGTGAAGTACTGCATGATCGGTAAAAGCATCTTCAGTAACACCTTCGGCATGACGAATGAGCGAGCGGATGCTATTGATATCATTACCTAACTGATACAATCCTGGGCGAAATACAGCACCCTTAACTTCAACCATATTCTGATATCTATCAAGAATTGAATCAACACTAACAATATCACCATCAGTAATCTTGAAATTGCTCATATCAAACTCATTCACGTTGAATACAGATTTTTCTGTTCCAGTTGCACGGAGAAGACGAACAGCCTTTTGGTATGCATTGCCTGCAAAGCCACCAGAATATCTAAGTAAAGAAGACACACTCTCATTCTTGCGCATTTCATAGGTCATAGGGCGCTTAACGGCTCCACCTATATCTACAAGACAATCATAAGGTCCAACAACGATGACATCATTATCCTGAAGACGAATATTACCTGTTAGGCGACCATTAAGAATATAATCATACACATCTACAACGGTTGCCAGACGTCCATTACGAAATACCTTGATATTACGAAGGGTTCCAAGACCATTGATACCACCAGCAAGGTAAAGCGCATGGAACACACTTGCAAAAGCACTTACTGTATATGTTCCTGGAACCTTAACCTCACCCATCACATTTACAATAATAGTACGAGTCTGACCAACAGATGTCTTTATCTGACTACTGCTATAACGAGAACCTAAAGTAGAACGAATCTTTGCATTTGCTGCGCTAACACTCATTCCGCTTATGTATATCGGGCCATAACCCGGCACGGTAACTGTTCCTTCTGGAGAAACTGTAAGAGTAAGACTTTTTTGTGAAGCACCATAAATTTCAACAACGACCTGATCACCAACACCAATCATATAATTAGTTGGAGTGGCAATATTCATATTGGGTTCGAAACTTAGAAGTTTATTATTGAAAATATCTCGCCCGAACACTTTCTTACCCCCAGGCGAAAGCACTTCTTCTGCATGCTCATCAATATTACGCTGCACCTGAACATATTGATTCTGGGCTTTTTCCTGAGAACCATCGGTGAGATCCATATTCTGAGATGTTAGCTCCTGATTTGGACTACTATTATTCTTACGAAGTGCAGCACCAGAATTGATTGTAGTTCCATTACCAGACTTTGTCTGATTCTGACTGGTATATTGGCTGCGAACACGACGTATCTGGTCGATATTAACACCACTCTGCATGAGTTTGGTTACAATCTGTCCCTGCGAGGTTCCAGCTTTCGACTCACGCTGATACATGCTTATTACTTGGCTGTCAGTCATCTGCGTGAGTCGAAAGCTGGAACCTCGCAGGGACAGATTGTAACCAAACTCATGCAGAGTGGTGTGAAGATCAATACTGGCTACGTATACGACGAATCTGGTCGATCTTCACACCACTCTGCATGAGTTTTGTAACAATCTGTCCCTGTGATGTACCTGCTTTTACCTCACGCTGATACATACTGAGAACCTGACTATCGCTCATCTGTGCAAAAGCGCCAAGAGCAAAAATCGAGAGGAATAAACTAAAAAGAATCCTTTTCATATTTTTCATATAATTTATTATGATGTTTTTTTATTAGAGTTTTAGTTGGGATATAACTTTCCCTCCCCCATGACAAATGTCAAGTGGTAGAAGGGGTAACGCACGATCCGAACCGTGATGAAGAAAGTGAAACGTATATATATGATTAAATTGAGCCTGAAAAAATGCGTGCCTATGAATATTCAATTAATCAAGCTATTAAGTTATTTACATTAAAACAATATGTATATATAAGTTCGTTGTTATTAAAAACACACGAGAATAATCACTACTCTTACAGTTCAGATAATATTAATATCCCTAAAGTCGCCACAAAATTACGAAAAATAATAATAGCATGCTAATTATTAGTTAACAAAAAGCTAAAATTATATTAAAATGGATGGGATGAATGAAGAACAAACGCCGAAATAGTTTACTGGTATCGCACACAGTGAAAATACTGCTGTAAAAAGACAACTTATGAACGCACTATGCTTGAAGTATCTTTCGGTTATTCGAGTAAATAAAGATGCATTTGTTTTCTTTTTTTATGTAAAAACCTTTTATAAACTCATCACGTGATTTATTTTCTCACACAGAAATATGTTATAGGGTGGTGGTGGGTATCATGTTCGGGATGTGTGAACGGCATGGTCTCTCGCTGATCACGCAGATTCATTGCATAGCATGAACTACATGTTTTCACGAAGAGTAAATAATACATGAAACGGCATGATCTCTCGCAGATTCCGCTGATTCACGCAGACAAAAGACAAGTTGGGGAAAAGGATCTGCTAAAGCAGATGGCTCAGATGACGCTGAGAAAGACAGGTTCCTCATAGTTGAGACAATGCAGTTCACGCTGTTTGTAGTTTGTCTGCGTAGATCTGCGTAATCTGCGAGAGACATTGGGGTTTCTTCTTTGGTAACAGATTGAGTACTCTTGCATGTTATTCTCTCGCAGATAGCGCAGAGGTCGCAGACGAATGCAGCAAGCTGCATTATTTCGCAGAGAAAGACAGTTAGTTATTAGTGTGGTTTTTGCGGAATCTGCGGGAGAATATAGGGGGTCGCACATACTATAACAACAATAACGGCCGTTCTCACGGAAACAAAATGCAGAAACTAAGGAGATTCACTTGAGTTTATTGCTTGAGTTTTAAAAAACCTGCACGAAACGCACCTAAAGGTGCCAGGAAAAAATTACAGGAAAGCTAGTTGGGGAGTATATTTCTCAAGCAACTTTCTTCTTTAAAGAAGTTATTTTATGAATATCTAGGTGAACGGCATGGTCTCTCGCTGATCACGCAGATTCACGCAGATTCACGCAGACAAAAGACAGGTTCCACATAGTGGAGTTATAGTTCATAATGCAGTTAGTCTGCGATAATTTGCGTTATCTGCGAGAGACATTGGGGTTTCTTCTTTGGTAAGAGATTGAGTACTCTTGCGTGTTATTCTCTCGCAGATAACGCAGATCTCGCAGAGAAAGTGCAGTTGAGATATAGCACTTCTATCAAATGATATAACGGCCGTTCACGCGTTTCTCGCGGAAATAAAGGAAACTAAGGAAATATCTTGCAAGCGAGAGTAGAGCCAAGCTAGCTTAGGCTATGCCGAGCGCAGCTAGATATTCTTTATATAAAAGAAACGGCCACTATTACTCACGCAATTTTAGAAAAGCAATCAAGAAAACACACCTAAAGGTGTACGGAAAAAATACAGGAAAGTTGCTTGGGACGTGAGCAGAGAAAGCTTGCTTACTATGTCATAGCGAGAAAACTCCTTCTAAGAAGAAAGTTACGTGAGTGAGTGAAAATTATGGCTTAATAATGCAAGATAAGTATGTTGATGTTATATTCCTCAAGTGAATTTCCTGTAGTTTTTTCCTGGCACCTTTAGGTGCGTTTCGTGTAATTTTGTCAAGTCCAATTATGTGATAAACTTTCCTTAGTTTCTTTATTTATTTCATGAATATCTAGCTGCATTCAACATAGCTCAAGTAAACTTGGCTCTGTCTTCGTTTGCACGACATGCCCGCGAGAACGGCCGTTATTGTTGTTATAGTATCTGAGAACCCCATTGTCTCCCGCAGATTACGCAGATCTACGCAGACAAACTGCAAACAGCAAACCACATATCCTCCCGTGATATCTCAACTGTCTTTCTCTGCGCTATCTGTGGCATCTGCTTTAGCAGATCCTTTTCCCCAACTTGTCTTTTGTCTGCGTGAATCTGCGAGATCTGCGAGAGAATATGCCGTTTTGCACGATTTACAGCATTTATGATGCAAATATTTTATTACATATAAAATTTCCAGAAAACAAAAATTCTCCAAGATGTTTAAAACAGACAAAAAACCTCCACGCATCATATAAGCAACTGGTGGATAATCATTTAAAGGTGGAGGTTAACCTCCACTATCATCCACTATCATCCACCTTTTTGTAAACTATTGAGAAACCTAGAGCTATTACTAAACAGAAGTCGAGATTATCGCAAACAACAAAGCGACAAAATATATTTACTTATTAGCTGTTTTAAGCATCTATAATCACATTCTATCATAGAAACGCAGACGTTTGATCGATATAACGAAAACGTTTGATCGTAGAAACGCAAACTTTATATCGTAGGATTGGAAACTTTATGTCGTAGAAACGCAAACGTTTGATCGACATAATGGAAAGCAATATCAATAAAACAAAAACGCAGTGACATAAAATATATATTGTCACTGCGTTCTTAGCTTTATACCGTTACTACCATCTTATACTTCATACACTTGTTTGTCTTTCTTACTTCAAATCCACGGTTTGACAACAAGCGTCCAAGATTGGCAAGTGACTTCTTGTCATAACCTATCAGTTTGTAATATCTCCTTATGATATCTATAATCTCTGGTATGGCAAGTTCTTCAGGCATTTCATCAGGATATGGTTTACGGAACAAGCTGTCGATGATTGGTTCAATATCTGATATGGCAACAAACGGTCTGTTGTCATCCATAATCTTCATGTTCTCATCGTCGTTGAAGAAATATCGTTCACCGGCGGCTATCTCTGCAACGAGTTGAGCATACAGCTGGTCATATTCCACAGGACTTGTGAAATCAATGTTGTCAGTTACTTTAATACAAAGGTAACGACGGCTACCAGTTAGATCCTTCAGCGGTTTGACATTATTTGTCGTTGCCACAAAGCTAGCATAGCGATGACGGTTGGAGATGCTTGCCTGATAGGGCATTCGCATTTTTACAGTAGGCGTTGATATGAGATATTTCAACAGCGGTTGTTTACCAGAAGACACGGAATCGAACTCATCAATATTTATCAATGCAGTATTGGTAAGTGCCATAAACATAGAAGTGTCGTTCTTGAAGTCAATGCGGTCGTTATAAAAATCCTGCAATGCCGGCGGAAGGATTATTGCACAGTATGAACTTTTTCCGCACCCCTGTTTTCCGATGAAAAGCGGAACGATGGCATTTGCTTGTTTTTTTGTACGTCCCATCCAATGTGCTACCATAGATAGCATCCACACGTGAAAGTTGTGTACATAATCAGCATTATTTGTTGGTACCCTTCTTGCAAACTCACCCACTCTGTCTGCCCCATCCCATTGTGGAAGGTGGTCAAGATAATCGTTGATTGGGTCATAAAGAGGTATTTGTGTGGAATCAAGATAGCGATCAAGGTCCTTATCCCATGAGTCAAGTCCCATTTTCTGGGCTTTTAGTGTCATAGTGTAACGATCTTCCTTTTCAACAGGTCGAAAAGAGTAGTCGAATCCATCTTTAAACCTAAATTCATTTTTTCCTGAAATAATATTCTTACGGAACTCATAAAAGGTATTCATAAATGCTTCCTGCTTGAATGCCATGAGCTGAACTTTGGAAAGATGTTTTTCAGGATAGTATTTCTCTGTTTCCTTATGATATGCTTCCATAAAAATATTATCTACCATGACTTCATCGCTTCCGAATTCAGAGTTATACTTTATGAGTTTTACACACATCGTCATAGGAAGTCCTGATTCATGGCAATACTTTGCAAGGAGGGTGAGGAAGTTGGGCACTTTATAGTCTTCATCGTCAAGTCTGGTATTATTAATTGCGTCCATGAAACAGTAATGAAAAAACAGCTGATTGGTCTGCAACTTTGTTCTTCCTGGGAAGATTGGCAATTCATCAGCTTTTTTCGGCATCACAAGTGGTTTGAGACTAGGCGTATTTTCTGTATTATTGATAATCAATGGAACGGCATCCTCACGAAAGACTGCATCTGGATCTACCGACACACAGCATGAAGATTCGAGCGTTGGTTGAATTTTATCTATTGCCATCTGCAGTTGAGTGCTATAGATATAAAACAGTTTGCGGTAGGCTCCATTGATGAATGCCAGTCGGTCGTCATCTGGCAGTTTACCATCCGGGAATGTTGCTTGGCATAAGATTTTCACGGAGCAACCAGTGATTCCGACGAATGCCATGATGGTGTAAGGAATTTGTGCAGCCATCTCACGGATTTTCTTAGCCTCATCTTCATCTGCGAGTCTATTTATCTCTAGGAGGATAAGACCATTGAAATTTTCAATGACACTTTTCCCGTCGCTCTTTTTCCATTCGGTAGCGAAACAGATGCATCTAGCCTTTTTCACGGAATCCAGTTCGTTGAACTTCGGTCCATTATGAAGAAAGGTGAGAGGGAAATCTTCTTTTACTTTGTTTACTTCGTCGGCATATTTGCCGGAGATAATGTTTTCGTAGATAGTGGCGAGTTCAGTTCTTGTATAGAATTTTTCGTCTTTTTCTTTTCTAATAATTGAAATTTTCATGTTCTAAAGCGTTATTCTTCTTTTTTGTTTACAAAACAGTGCATGATAGTGGAGGATAGTGGAGGTTATCCTCCACGGCTAAAATATTATTTATCAGAAACTTACACTATGCGTGGAGGTTATTTGACAGTTTTAGTACTTTTTCAGAATTTCATTATTTCGTGACTGTTCTGCGATACAAAGGTAATAAAAAATACATATCAATGCAAGTTTTGAGAGAGGAAAAATAGTAGGGAACAATTCTAACAGCTGTTCTCACGATATTATCATGCAAAAGAGTACAGCTAGATATTCATATTCATCACACCATTTTTTTTACATGTGCAAATGGCATGTTCTCACCCAGATTTACGCAGAGGAATACAGCAAGCTGCATTATATCGCAGAGAAAGACAGTTAGGGATGGTTATTGCTGTTTTGTGATTTTGTGGTTCGTCTGCGTAATCAGCGAGATCTGCGGGAGACTACTGGGGGTTCGTTTGTGCAATATAGATTGAGTACTCTTATGTGAATATTTTCTCGCAGATGGCGCAGATCACGCAGACGAATGCAGCAGGCTGCATTATTTCGCAGAGAAAGACAGGTAGGGATGGTTGTTGCTGTTTTGTAATTTTGGGTTTCGTCTGCGTAAATCTGCGGGATCAGCGGGAGACTTATTGGGGTTTCTTCTTTGCAATATTGCTTGAGTACTCTCACGTGATTATTCTCCCGCAGATAGCGCAGATCACGCAGAGGAATGCAGCAGGCTGTATTATTTTGCAGAGAAAGACAGATTGTAGTTCGTGGGGGTTTGGGGGGTGTCTGCGATTATCTGCGTGATCTGCGAGAGACATTGGGGTTTCGTTTGTGCGGATTGATTGAGTACGCTTGCGTGATTATTCTCCCGCAGATAGCGCAGATCACGCAGAGGAATACAGCAAAGCTGTATTATTTCGCATAGAAAGACAGGTTGGGGTTCGTTTATTTTGGGGAAACTGCGTAAATTTGCATAAAATTAAAATAGAAATAATGACAGAAAACGAAATATCATTTAAGATAAGAGGAGCAATATTTAAAGTTTACGATGAACTAGGTCCTGGATTACTTGAATCCATTGAAGTAGGTGACTAAAATAAGATATTATTGGAACAGAAGATGGTTCTTACAGTCAAGACGATTAGATTGCCGTTTTTTACCAAACCAGTATTATTTGTAGGGTCAATATCAGACTAAAAGAGGAAATTAGGCAGAAAAAAGTAAACTATGCGTCTCTCCGTCGAAGTATTNATGCGTCTAATAGCGTCTATTTTATGTTTGATGTATTTGAGGCAGGCACGGAATTGACAGAAAGAGACGCTTTATTAAGTCGAACGACGTAAGGAGACCGCATTAGACCGCATGAGACGCTCTCTTATAAGTGTATTCGCATGAGTTAGTTAAGGGCGCGTTTGGTTTGGGTTACAGAGAGTGTCTATTAGGTCTGCTTGGGGTTTGGTAATGATTGAATGTTGGACAAGAAAATAGACGCATTAGACGCGTCTAGACGCCCTCTGGTACGACAAGTGTGTACACTTTTTATTGAAGAAAGTTCTTCATTTTGAACAATACATATACTCCTGAAGAGTTCCATTATAAAGAACGGCAAAAAGAACCAATGTGAAATCCAATGCCAAAGGACTAACGAAACTAGTATCTAAATGCCACTCGTTTAATTTAAGGCTTCCGCCTTAAAAAATTACTTCTTATAGATCCCCCGCGATCCGAGCCGGTATTCAAGTTCGCTCGAACCGAGACCGTAAAGCCGACCGGCGCCTTTTTATAATTTAAAGAAAGTCTATAGCCGAACCGCGAGAACGTTATCAAAAAGTCCATTTGAACCTGGAGGACGAAAGGAGCGGAACCCGTGCTAATTAAAGAAGAATCTTCTTCAAAAGAGCGGTACCGTATCATTCGCGTTCGTAAAGGGAACGAGGTACAGGGGTTCGTTGAAAGGGGACATAAAAAAGGCCATTGTGGAAATCCACACACAAAAGTAACTAACGAAAAAGAATTTTAATGCACCTCGTTATTTGAGTTCTTAAAGGAATCAAGTCTTAAAGTATAAGGGCCACTCTTGCCCGGGCAATAACATCAAACAAAAGAACTATACCACCTTTATGGATGTAATTAGAGGGCGGTCTATTTTGGATGTTTGAATTGTATTTGAAGGAAAGGATACAGCGTTGCCAGAAACAGACGCACCTAGATACCATAGACGGAAAAATTCGTTCTTCAGGTAAAAGAGTTTAAACAGTTGGACAGAACAATATACGCATTTAGACGCCCTCTTAGACGCCCCCTCTTTGTCTGGCAAAGGTAAACAAAATAAAATACAACTTCTTGATGTAATAGGAGGGCGTCTTAATCCGTCATTTGGAATTTTTTGATGTGATTGGACAGGGGAAAGTAGACGCTTATATTACGTCGAAGGCCCGACGTAAGGGAGACGCACAGACGGGCGGTTAGTCGCCCTCTTATTGTGCGTTCTACCATGAGTTAGTATAGGCGTGTTTGGATTTGGAGTTACAGAGGGCCGTCTAATGCGTTAATTAGCGGTCTTGTTTGACGGGTTTGTTGGCGTATCTTAGGGAGGGCATCCGGCGTTTGACAGAAAGAGGACGCAAGAGGACGCCCCGTAGACGAATCGTCTAGGTAAGTTTGGGTTATGTACAGAAAGGGAGACGCCATTAGACCCATTAAGACGCCGTTTAGACGGCCCCTCTTTTTATGGCGTTCTCTTGAGGGTTAGGTTAAAACGTGGGGTTTAGGGTTTAATACAGAGGGCGGCTAGCGTTTCTTAAAATGCGTCCCTTCTGTATTGTATGCGTAATCTGCGAGAGAATATGGGGGGTTTGCATATACTATAGAAAAACAATATGATAAATAAATTGAAGCAAACAACAATAGCGGCCGTTCACGCGTTTCTCGCGGAAATATCGTGCCAGCGAGAGCAGAGTCAAGTTTACTTGAACTATGCCGAGCGCAGCTAGATATTCATGGAATAAATAAAATTCTGAAACTAAGGAAAGTTTTCGCTAAGTCATGAGCAGAGGAAGCTTGCTTACTATGCCATGGCGAGAAAACTTCTTCAAAGAAGAAATTTCGTGCCAGTGAATGCAGAGTCAAGTTTACTTGAACTATGTTGAGCGCAGCCGAAATTGAAAGAATTTAAATTTCGTGCCAGTGAATGCAGAGTCAAGTTTGCTTGAACTATGTTGAGCGCAGCCGAAATTCTTTATCAAAAAATTCGTTTGCGTTTATTGCTCACGTAATTCTAGAAAAGCTATCACGAAACGTACCTAAAGGTACCAAGAAAAGCCAGCAGGAAATTGCTTGCGTAATATACTCCTTAATAAGCTTCATCTGCTTATGGCTTAGCGGGAGCTTTCCTGTATCTTTTCTTAGCACCTTTAGGTGCGTTTTATGTAGTTTTGTCAAGTCCAATATGTGATAAACTTTCCTTCGTTTCTGAATTTTATTTCCGCGAGAAACGCGAGAACGGCCGTTTGGGTTGTTTTCAATTTATCACATCATTTTTTACATGTACAAACGGCATGGTCTCCCGCAGATATCGCTGATTTACGCAGACAAAAAGACAGGTTGGATAAATGAATCTGCTAAAGCAGATGCCACAGAGAACGCAGAGAAAGACAGTTGAGACACAGAGGGAGTATATGCTGTTTTACACATACTATAACAACAATAACGGCCGTTCTCACGGAAATTATCGGAAACGAAAGGAAAGTCGCTTGAGTTTATTACTTGCGGTTTAAAAACTTGCAAGAAAACACACCTAAAGGTGTACGGAAAAAATACATGAAAATTGCTTGAGTAATGAGCAGAGGAAGCTTGCTTACTATGTCATAGCGAGAAAACTTCTTCTAAGAAGAAAGTTGTGTGTGTGAGTGAAAATTTGGCTTAATAATGCAAGATGAGTATGCTGATGTTATATTCCTCAAGCGAATTTCCTGTATTTTTTTCGTGGCATCTTTGGATGCGTTTCGTGTAATTTCTTCTGAAATTGCGTGAGTAATAGTGGCCGTTCCTTTCCTTAGTTTCCTTTATTTCCGCGAGAAACGCGTGAACGGCCGTTTTGTTGTTTCATATTCATCACACCATTTTTTACATGTACAAACAGCATGGTCTCACGCAGATTTCGCAGATTCACGCAGACAAAAGACAGGTTGGACAAATTAATCTGCTAAAGCAGATGCCACAGAGAACGCTGACAAAGACAGTTACGGCACTGTGGGAGTTTATGTGGTTTGTATTTTGTCTGCGTGAATCTGCGTGATCTGCGAGAGAATATGGGGGTTAAGTTGATGCATTAAATCAGCGGGAAGACATGTAGTTCATGCTATTGCATTTAGTCTGCGGAGATCTGCGGGAAGATGCGAAAAGTTCTGCAAGCAAAATGCGGTTTTACGACTCGTCAGAACTTACGGAAACTCAATAGGAGACTGTCGGAACGCAACTGCATTCTATCTGAATTGAGCAACATGATCTTGAAGGCTTCCTGTTCTTTATTTATTCCATAAGGACGAAGCATTGAAACAGGATACATTACATGCCCATCACTGCTTGCTGACTGTAACTTCAACGAGTCGGCGGTATGCTCAAAATGGAAAAACAGATTTGACTCGGCATCTGTATTATAGGCACTCAGACATAACAACCTTACNTGNACAGCATAGAACAACTGACGTTCCTTCACATTATTGGAACCTCCTGTAGCTATGGTATCAATCTGCATCAACTGCCAATTACCATCAAGGTCACCATTATCAGATGTTTCTAACTCGCAGCTCTGAAATACTAGCAGTGCAACGACTACAGATAATATATATATTAGACTTCTTTTCATTTCTTTTTAAAGTTTAGTATGCCGGTCTTAGATAATGAAAACTGAAAACCTCTGTTGTTTCCTCTCAGCATTCCATTATCCAATCCGAAAGCAATTTTAGCACTCCATCCATGAGTATACACATTCCCTATTCTTTCAGGCATAACATACCCCACCTCTGCCAACATGTTATAACTTCTCTCTACATCGGAATATGGAACTTCGTAGGTTCCCCACCCTTTCTGCCACGTCATCAACAAACGATAATGCAATCCGAGGATTGGGTCTCCGCTAATACCGAAGTGCCATGCAGTGAAACGATTATTTTTTATATACAGGCTTCCGTCTTCATTATAAACAGGTGAGAGATAAAGCGGATTACCTATTACCTGTCCCCAATGCTGCCATCCAACATAGGTTCCATGATTGTAATACCCATCACGTCCACCTATATGGTCGGGAGTATCTTCTGTATGGTCATGATATATAGGTCCAGACTGATATTTGGTATATAAAAATTCTCCTACAAAAGTAGACACAAATCGGTTTTTGGGAAGAGTAACCTCTATGCCATACATCGCATCTTTTGGATCATAGACAAGGTAACGATTTTTTTCTTTCTTATTCCACTCACTTCCTTTACCATAACCATCATAATCCAGAAAAAACATTTGGGAACCGTCTTCAAAATAATGGTCGTAATAGGCACGGAGCTTCCAATTACTGAATTTATAACTGACGCTGAGAAGCATTGCACCGAGCATATTGCCTTCGGCTGTATAAAGAGAGGTGTCGTTTTTCTCATTCAGAGGAACAAAGGCTTTAATAAACTTCTTTATTCCTGAAGGATGCGTGGTCTTTACTCCATTTAGATATGTTGTTCCACCGAAAGTAGTCGCCATTTCCAAACCAAAGTTAGCTTCAAAAGGATGGCGCTGTTCGTTGCCAATACGCATATAAACAGCCTTACTATGGTAAAGTACATTTTTCTGATATTTAGATTTCGACGTATTAAACTGTTCCTGCCATCCACCATCTGTAAGCATGCCATAAGAAAGATGTCCCTTGAAAGCCAACAATCCTTTTGTTCCCGGTATATTAATAAAGCCAGGAAGACTAAGACGTGCCTGTGGAACAGGGCGTGAGTTAATACCCAAGCATTGACCACCACTACTAAGTTCCTGGTTTTTCAGTTCCATCGGCTGTTCCTTACTACCAACAGTGAGTAAGCCTTTGCGCCAGCGTAAATCAAGATAAGCCTGTTGGATGACAAAATTACTAGTGAAATTATAGGGTGCCACAATATCAGCGCAATAGCCTACAGCCCAGTTGCGTGCGGAATCTAATTGAAAAGGTCGCATGACAGCACCTCGGACATATCCATTTCGGTTATCAATAGAACTCAAGCCATATTTATTAGCGTTGAGCCATAAAGGGTTATGGCTGCCTGTACCAGATGTGTTTTGCATTTCCACATTATATGTAATCTGCGCGTAAGTGGGAGGTGCAAATATGGTTAATATTAGTGGCAAGAACCTTTTTAAGTTAATCATGTTTTCTTTATATAAAAGTTGTTGCAGAGATAGTGCAAGCGAGAGCAGAGGCATCAAGTTTACTTGGATGGTATGCCGAGCGCCGCCTTATCTTATGCAAAGATAGTGCAAGCGAGAGCAGGATCATCAAGTTTACTTGAATGTTATGCCGAGTGCTGCCTTATCTTATGCAAAGATAGTGCAAGCGAGAGCAGAAGCACCAAGTTCACTTGAATGGTATGCCGAGCGCCGCCTTATCTTATGCAAAGATAGCGCAAGCGAGAGCAGAAGCATCAAGTTTACTTGGATGGTATGCCGAGCGCCGCCTTATCTTATGCAAAGATAGCGCAAGCGAGAGCAGAAGCATCAAGTTTACTTGGATGGTATGCCGAGCGCTGCCTTATCTTATGCAAAGATAAGATAAACGATTAAAAAAGCAAAGAAAAATCATGTTTTTCCGTTTTTTCCCTTTGTTTCATTAAGAAATATCAAATCACTTAGCTTCTTTTTTACATGTGCAAAACGGCATGGTCTCCCGCAGATCTCGCAGAGAAAGACAGGTTCCTCATAGCACTTCTATCAAATGATATAGCGGCCGTTCTCACGGAAATAAAATTCTGAAACTAAGGAAAAACGGCCCATTATTGCTCACATAACTTTAAAACATTTCATGAAACGCACCTAAAGGTGCCAAGAAAAAATTACAGGAAAGCTGAGTGAGTGAGTGAATGAAAAATAATAGCTTAATAATTACAAGAAAAATATGCTAATATTATATTACAATACTCCGTTAAATAATTAGCTAACTATCTCATAATCAATGGAATATATTAACAATACTTAGTATGTAAAATTTGGTTAAGTGGCTGATTTTCA
>JGI20225J20221_1000775_pt1 | contig 44840 bp, 45 predicted proteins | sample BioMet4_FD_20221 | JGI IMG/M metagenome (IMG submission 20221) | reverse complement strand
ATAAGCGAATATTATTTTCGCCAATCCCTTTTCTCATCAGCACCTCCATCTGTCGCAAAGTAGACACAGATTTTCTTTGTATTTATACTAATCACAGAAAGNGGNGGATGCAATTGTGCGAATAAAATCGCGTACCTTGCAGAATAAAAAGAAACGGCTGAATTNCAACCGTTTCAAGCATTCGTGGTAATACGATTTTTAGTACCAAAGTAGTACCACAAAAATATTTCTGTTTTTAGATCGTTGAAATTTCAACGGTTTCAGCGACGCATAAACCTCTCGGTTCTATTCGAACTCCCGACCCTAGAAGCCTTGTAATTCCAACATGAATTGGCGCTTTTTATAGCCTCGTGGCAATAAATTATTTTATTCATTATCGTTTGAACTGATCGTTTGAACTTTGTTGCCAAAATAATGCCACAGACTAATTAAGCAACTCAGTTTCCCACTTCCATTTCTACTGCAGCGCCATGTACTCTTTCAATATAGTATTGCCTGCTTACTCTCCCGCATATGGTAAGATAACCTTTTTCTTTCAATTCATCATTTAACTTCTTTACTATCGAATATCCACAGGCTTTCGACACTCCGAAGTCTTCTGCTACTTCAGCTGCTGTAATAAACATCTCGCTACTCATGATATACCTCCTTATATAATCAGCGTTATTTATTACTGTTATTGTAATTTGGTTATCCAATTAAGTAAATTATGCGATCTGCAGAATCGCATAATTACAGACCTGTTAGCAATTTTTTATATATCACACCTGCGAATTGGAATCTGTCAGCTTCTTTTTAGACAATTTATAATGACTTTCTTCAATTGATCCATGCGGTCATCATTAACGGCATAACCCTTAATAATGTAATCTTTAAGGACTCCATTGGCGCAGAGCCTAAATTCAACATCTCTTTTAGATTTGACACGGTAGCCAACAGAAATTATCATATCAAGATTGTAATATTCCGTCATGTGTGTCTGGGTTTTACCTTCTATCGCGCCATGTTGAGTGGTAGTCGCAAATTTTGCGACTATCTCATTATCGTTAAGCTCTTCTCGTAGTGCATTATTGATATGTTTGCCTATCGTCTTAATATCTCTTCCAAATAATTCAGCCATCTGATTTCTATTAAGCCATACAGTCTCTTGTTCTGGTGTAAAAGGGACCTCTAGTTTTAAATTATCTGCTTCAAATATTACTATTTCTTTTTTCATCGCAATATTCGCTCCTATATCTACAACTTTCAATTTGACTTTCTATAATAGTATTACATTGCAATTTTGCAAGCCCATTGTATACTATTAATTTCGCTTGTCTACGCTCTTTTGAGGTCTTGAGCAGACATTTTAGTGACATATAATCATCAATCCCGAAGGCATCCGACTGGAACAACGTACACTCCGTCTTTTCTTTGATAAGCATAGCTGTCTGTACCGGTCAGCACCATAAGAAACGAAGGCTCATGTATCCGAGTTGTATCAATCTTACCGGCAAGCTTTTTCAGAGTCTCAGCTCCGTGATCTATCAATGCATCCCCGCCAAGCTTTATCTCTACCAATCCATAATCACCATTATTCAAATGTATAACAGCGTCACACTCAAGTCCATTTTTATCTCTGTAATGATAGAGCTGTCCTCCGAGTGCATCAGTATAGACCCTAAGGTCTCTTATGCACATGGTCTCAAACATAAGCCCAAAAGTATCAAGATCGTTTATTAAATCCTTAGGATAAATCCCCAAAGCTGCCACTGCTATCGACTGGTCTACAAAATATCTCGTATCCGATGTTCGTACAACCGTCTTGGATCTTAGATTCGGATTCCATGCGGGAAGATCCTCAACAACAAAAATCCTTTTCAATGCATTCACATATGAAAGAACTGTATCTTCATCAAGAGTCGAAGAATCATTAGCATCCATATCTGCTTTAAGAGCACCATTGCTCACCTGCGTCCCCTGATTTCTTGCATATGATCGCATAAGGAGCCTTGCTCGCTGCTCATTCCTGTTTACGCCATCTGCTCTCGATATGTCGCTTTTTACAACAGATTCATAATAATTCAGCGCCTGGTCAAGTGCGACATCTTTAACCTCTTGCAGCACAGCTCTTGGCCACCCGCCCCTGCAAACAAGATATGCTATATCCTCAATATCCAGTTTATTTACAGCTACCAGCGATTCTCCGGGATTTTCATAAAAAAAAGATTTAATACTGACTTCGCCATTTGATTCTCCAGACTCAAATAGTGACATTGGACGCATCTTAATTCTGGCATAACGTCCCGTTCCCGAATGCTCTGCTTTTGAAAGATCCGCCGGAACAGATGATCCTGTTAAAATGAACCTTCCCTCTCCATCTCCGTGATCTATCGAAAATCTGATACTGTCCCACAATGTAGGCGCTATCTGCCATTCATCGATCAATCTCGGTGCTTCGCCCGTAAGAAGCACCGATGGTTTGATCTCGGCCATCCTGAGGTTCTGTTCTTTTTTTTCAGGCTCATCCATATACAATATACTTGCGGCAATCTGTTCCGCAGTTGTGGTCTTCCCGCACCACTTTGGACCTTCAATCAGAACAGCTCCCGCACTTTTTAATTTTTTTGCCAAAAGTCTGTCAGCAACTCTCTTCTTATAATTATTCATAAACTACTTTTTCTCCTGTTCCAATCTCCGTTTATGAGCTGATTATAATCTGCGTTCGGTTATTTGGCAATAGCATTTTCGGTTATTTGGAGTTTTTACTTTCGGTTGTTTGGCTTTTAGCCACGATACTCACAATTTCACACTTAATATCACTGTCTTCTTATGATATATTCCTTTATCCAAAAGGCCCAGTAAAATAAAATAGCAAGATATGGAAAAATCAATATCTTGCCGTACTGTGCAGAAAAAACCAATTACTAAAACTCGGTTATCTATTTAAGTAAATTGTGCAATCCGCGGAATCGTATAAACGCAAACCTGTCAACGATTTTTGCCGATTGAAAACCACTATATACTATTTTACTTGAATACGAGAGTACATTACTTTTTCTTTGAGCCTTTTTTCGCATCCTTATCAGCTATTTTTATCGTCTCCATATATTCCTTTTCAACTGGCGAAAGAGTGCCTTCCTGATATTTTCTGTATTCTTCCTTTGCTTTAGTAATTGCCTGCTCATGACTGATCGTCCCTGGATTTGATAGCAGCTTGCGGCCTCCGGATTGGAGAATTGAATCCAGCTGGGAAACATAATCGCTCATATACATCGGCTTATGTTCGATTGCATTGATTTCTGCCAGATCAAAATATCCTGATACAAGATTGTTCAGTATCTTAAGTTCGTCTTCCTTCAGATAATTCTTTGCCACACCAATATCTTTAAGTGCAGGAATCTCCCCAGAAAATGATGTCAATCCCATAAACGGCTTCTCCGCATCGGCACGCTCAAAAATCACTTCGGCTGCCGTATGTCCGTGAGCCGCAAAATGCAGCTTATTTTGTACTATCTTGAAGAACTTTATTGACTCACTGCTATGCGGGTCATAATCAACGCTCGTTGCATAGAGATCCAGTACCTGCCGGTAGAGTACCTTTTCTGAAGATCTGATATCTCTGATCCTGCCGAGCAGTTCTTTCCAATAGTTGCCTCCGCCATTACCTTTAAGGCGCTCATCGTCTAAAGCAAAGCCTTTTATCATATACTCTTTGATTATACCTGTTGCCCATATCCGAAACTGAACGCCCCGCTGAGATTTGACTCTGTAGCCGACAGAGATAATCATATCCAGGTTATAATATTCAACCTGATACGTTTTCCCATCAGATGCAGTTGTTGCAAAATTTGCAACAACTGACTTGCGCATTAGTTCGCCGTCGTCAAAAATATTCTTAATATGCCTCGAAATAGTTGATTTATCTCTCTGAAACAACTCTGCCATCTGATCTAAAGACAGCCATACCGTTTCGTCATGGATACTGACATCCACTTTCGTTTGACCGTCTTCCGTCTGATATATAATGATTTGATCATTCTTTTCCACTGTGATATATCCTCCATATCATCTCATCTACTTTTTCTTTATTAACCGTATTTCTTTTGACTTTGCAAGCCACTATACACTATTTTGCTTGGTATCCGCTTCCGAAATAGTTGATCTTTTATATCAGAAATTGTGTTCTGCCCTAGTTCACTTAAGCATTCACCTATTCTAAGCTGTACTTATACTTCAAAGCATCATCAATAGTTTCAAGTATCGAAAAGTCAAAATCCTTCTTCGTCATTTCCATTGCGGTAAGAAATTTTTTATTTCCTCTAAATGACTTCCACAATAACTTTCTATCAGTATCGTCAAGTTTTATCCTATACAACAGATTCGAAAGAGATACTATCATTGATCTCTTTTGCCCATCTGGCAAGCTACTTTTCCGCGCTGCTTCATACTTTTCAAAATCCTCATCACTGTACTTAGGCTTAAGTCCCATAATCGGATTGACAAGCAACTGCGTGGATGAGTTCATAAGATTAACATACGCGCCCAGCTCATATTGCTGTGCTTCCGTCATCTTCTCATAGTCCAAACCAAATGTACTTATTTTTTCAATAGCTTCATCAAGTCTCGGAGTTTCGTCGTCAATCCTGCTGATACGTTCATTTAGTTCCACTATTGCCAAATCATATGATCTCACATCACGCTTGCTGATAAGCGTAAAAATGTCTTCAAGGCGATCATTGTCACTCTTGCTTTTCCAAAGCAGAATGCCAGATCCGACAAGCGCCACTCCTGCGATAGCCAATCCTACAGGTCCGGCAAGCGCCAGAAAAGCGTCCCCAGCAGCCATGCCGCCACCTCCAGTGGCGAGTACACCACCTCCGAGCCATGCCAATGCTGCATTTGTGGCTGCTGCACCGCTAAGTGTAGAAATAGCTGTACCCGTAGAAGCTACACCGAATGTGGTGGCAATCCCCATTGCTGCAGTCGGACCAAATGCAGCAACAGCCACACCAGCTCCCACGCCGGCAACTCCAGTTCCTGCATTCTTTACATTGGCATCCCGATAGTCGGATTCGATTTTCTCCGCCTGCTGTCTCCAATTCAACCTGATTTTCTTTAGCTTCTCATACTCTAGATACTTATCACTTGGAATATTTCTGATATCGTTAAAATTCTTCTGAATAGTGGTCAGATTCTCATAAAGCTTCTTCGTATGTTCACCAAGATCTGTTATCTTTTCGTTAGTTTTGTTGATTGACGCTTCTGCCTCTTCTTGTGCAAGTTTTAACTTTGACTTTTTCCCTCTCATTTCTTCGAACCCCCAAAATATGCGTCTATATCCGATTTAGTTCTCAATATTTTTTCTTCGGAGACATCCCTAAGTTCAGCCAAATTAATAGATTTTTTGAATGCTCTAATAAACATATCACTGTTCTTAAAATCATCAGCGAAATTAACAAGTTCCTTGTCTGCGTATTCTTTAGATAACAATGACAGAGCATCCAGATAGCTGTCAACGATGTCCTTTTCTTTTTCTGCAAAAGTCGCATTACTTTCAACCTTGCGTATCACTACTGCTCGCTTTGCCTCACCGTACAAGGAGATTGCAAAGCGGCCTTCACCTACAATATTAAGGCGAAGAACGAATTCCGTTACATTAAATGCTCCACCACCGGCGGCAAATCCTCGTATTGTTGCATCACCAATATCCATCATACAGAAAACACCGTGAGCAACCGTGAGCATTCTTTTTACCGAAGGGTTGGAAAATGGTTCGCATTTTTGCCATAGCGCAGATGCCGATCGTTCGCTTTTTTTAGTTATCCTGAAATACTGCGTCATCCTTCTTATTGCATATATCAACCGTACCATTGCTTCGTTGATCAATACCGGGATAGCCTGTGCAACTTGGAATCTTGCATCATAACCTTGCTCATATATATTTAGGGCAAGTTCATTCAAATTTCTGTCAAATTCCGATGAATCCATTTTCAGTGCCCGTTTTATTGCAATAATATCATTTGTCCACGCCCAAAATGGGGAAGGTATCCCCATGCCTCTACCCTTACTGCTGGAAGAGCCAGATACATCGGAAATTAAATGCCCGAACCAGTTTACAAAACCACAGAACAGTTTACCCGGTGTGCTATTTCCCTTCAGAGCAAAACTTCCATCAGCATTCTCAAGTGCAATTAGTTCTCCACCAGATACAAAATGTGATTGATTCGGATTGGTAAACTGATCAAGTATGGAAAAGAATAATCCTAATAATGTCGGATTGTGTCCGAGCGATTTGAAATGATGGTTGCTCGGATTAAGATTGAAAACAATGCTTGCTGCATCTCCAGCTCCGCGCTGGTCATATGGAATTTTGAATTTCTTTTCAAGAAAGCCTACTGCTGAAGATAAAGAATTATCTACTCTGTCGTCCCAGCCACAAAGCTTTGCAAAATCTGTTGTTCGGTCAGCAAACCATTTGTCTGTAATATTTTCAATAGGGGATTTGCTTGGTTTTCCCACAATAAAAATATCGATTATCCCACATAATGCCCCAGAACTTGCCGCGAGGGCATAATCTAGCTTATCACAGTCCGGCTTTAGCTTCTGAACAGAATCTACCGTTTCCTGCAGATCAGCTAATTCATTCTCGGCCTCTGTTATTGCTGATTCAATTGAAGATGTAAAGCCAAACCTGTCTTCTGTAATATCTAGACCAAGTATGACTTTATTTTCTTTATCTATTGAACTCATTTAACCGCCTCTTTTCATTATCTCTTTATCTTGCTCCTTAGCACATTGTCAATTTTCTTGACCATACCTAATATGTTCTTATAATCATACAGTGCTACATCAAATATAATAATTTATTATATGATATCTAATTATCTACTGTGATGCATGTGCCAGCCATGTACTTATATATTGTACTGTATTGATTACTTTCACGAATAATTATGTATACTTCATAAACATTTGTATAAAACGATTGGAACCTCTTTGCTATTATCTCTCTCTAACACATACATGTTTGGATGGTTTTCAATTAGTTCCGATAGTTTTGAAAACCCATACTCATGCACATTGAAATCAGGTATTTTCCTTTTTATATACGCCCCAACAGGTGCAACATTAGCATAACCACTTTTAAGTTTATATTTTTCAAAGCCTTCTTTCAATAAAATATGAATGTTTGCGATATCAATATTTGCCTTGCTTTTTATTACATAATTCACTACTCTTTTTTCTTCAATTACCTTACGTTTGACCGTATAACACACACTTTGTAAATCAGGCATATCATTTTTATATCCATTTTCTTCAAGAAAGGCATCCATTAATGCAACGCTTTGTGGTTCCTCATCAAATGGACCCACATGCATAATCTGAACGCATAATCCTTCAGTAACCGTAATGAACTCTGCTGAAGAACAGTCCAATTTTTTCTTCTTTGTTGCTGCTTCCACTGCCCATGCAAAATCCTTTTCCGTCACGAAATCTGGTAGTCTCAAGACAGAAATCCAATTGAAAGTTGATTTATCAGAATAGTCTACACCCTCAACATTATCTTGCCACCAAAAGCCTTCAAGTGGTGGAACAACGTATTCAAAAAAGCCTTCAATTTTGTAATCACCTTTATAACTCATTTTCAAGGTATAAGCAACAGCATATAAAACACCGATTGCCTGTTGATAAGCACCACCTTCTTCATTCGGATTCCCTTTTCCACGAACAGCAATATAATTTGCTTTTGGAACATCCACAATTTGCGGCTTGCTCTTTGGCATATAAAATTCTTTATATTCTTTTTTGAAATCAAAAGCCATAGTATCTATCTCCTTCACAAATTCCAATTTGTATATTTCTATGAAACAATTATATCATAGCCAGGCAATGCCTCACAAAAAATGTGCGATTGCATGTACCGTTTACTTAAAAAAATCTCTGAAAAGCCTGGAATCAGGCCGTTTCAGAGAAATTCTTCAACAATGGTCGTACGATTGTCGTAATTGTCGTATTTTCTGGCTAATTATCGTTGAAATTTCAACGATAATTAGTCCAGTGGCTTCATCGTAGGGATTCTACTCTGGAACAATACTGATAATTGCACACCCTCGTAATGCTTTGCATTTCAATACTTTTCATATATGCAATCCAGCATTCCTTCGCAGAGATAAGCATACTTTTTGATGCTAATGGTCCATTGTTTGGTACATTTGGTACACAGGCATTTCCACTAATCATGAAAAAGCGATGCCTCATGGGCACCGCCTATTAATCATTTATATTACATTTTCATCAAAATATTCGTCTAACTGCTTGAACTCTTCCTTCTTCAAATCATCTGTAACATCTGCATATATGTTCAATGTTGTGGATACATCAGTATGACCAAGCGTATCCTGGACCACTTTCACATTTACCCCGGCCTCTATCATTCTTGTAGTAAATGTATGTCTAAGAGAATGACAACTAAACATCGGAAGTAAGAACGCATCATCACCATTTTTATCGATTTCCTCATCATTATGATCCCGGACGATTCTCCTGATAGCCTTATTTATCACTCCATTGTTCAGCACATCTCCAAAGCGATTTAGAAACACAAAGTCTGTATATCCGGATATTGATTTCTGACATCTGATTCCTGCGGACATCTGATATTCTTTTTCAAGTAATAGTGCCTTCCTGGCGAGTTTCAATATAGGAATCACTCTATTACTGGCTTCGGTCTTAGTCGTATTCACCTCATAAGCGCAATGTCTGTTACCATGATCATAATATACAAGAGTATGATTTATGTCTATGAAACCACGTTCCATATCCACATCCACCCCTCTCAGGCCTGTGATCTCCCCAACACGCATTCCTGTTCCAAGCATGAACGCTAAAACCGAATACCATCTATTGAACTTATGATTTTTACTCAGATATTCGAGGAGTTCGTTCTGTTCCTCCAATGTAAGCGCTTTACGTTTTCTCTTGTCAAATCCTCGTTCACGCTTGAGCTCAGCCAATGCTTTATCAGCAGGATTAGTTCTAATATACATATCCTCCACCGCTATATCCAATACCTGATGCAGCACATTCTGTATTACGTCAAGCGTACGTGGACGCAATACTTCTTCGTCTACAAGCTTATTATAGAATGCTCTGATATCACTCTTCTTCAGCTTCGTCACTTTCTGTCGTCCTATACTCTCTCGAACATATGCATTGTACATGTACTTATAATTCTGGAACGTATTATCTTTTAGTCCCCTTTTCACTTCACACCACAGGTCAAAGAGATCGTTGAGGCTATTCTTCTCCATGGTACGCATACCATCGAGTTGGTCCTTCTTTATTTCATCCTCTTTTCTGCGTAATTCTGCAAGAGTCTTTCCATATATACTATGCCTTTTCTTTTTTCTATCAGTCCATCTGTATACATATCTTCCATCTTCTCTCTGAGCCTCGCCCTTTTTCAGCACTACTCTCTTGTTATCTCTTCGTTTTCCATCATCGGTTGTTTTCTTTATACAATTTACTGTTACTCTAGGCATTTCTTCCTCCTTGTTTTTCATATCAAATGGAGTATTGTCCATCAATATATTCATCGAGCCTCTTCCTTTTGAGTAGTCTCTTAGATCCTATCCATAACACGAAATTACAATCTTCATCATTTGACACTTCGCGAAGCTTTTTTATGCCTACTCCTGTGTATGCTGCTGCCTCATCGAGTGTTAGATTGCTCTTTTCCCAAATTGGTATGTCGTATCTCATTTTCTCCCTCGCTTTCATTACCTACTGCAGTGTTTCACCTCTGCCTTGTTTATCAGTGACATAATGATAATCGAGTTAAAGAATAAGGTCGATGATGCGAATCTTTAATTCGCACCATTGACCCACATGCTCTTCGCTCCTTATATCGAATACATACCTTCTATATATTCATCAAGCTTTTTCTTTTTAAGAAGTCGTCTTGCACCAATCCATAATACGAACTCACAATCTTCGTCTTCGGATATCTCGCGAAGCTTCTTTGTCCCGATCCCTGTATATGCTGCCGCTTCGTCAATCGTTAGATTGCTCTTTTCCCAAATAGGTATGTCATATCTCATTGTTATTTCCTCGCTTCCTGTTTATGATTCCTGCTTCTTCTCTGGCTGTGTCCGGTTCCGTCACACTCGCTTGCGTGACACGCTCTTCGGACCTGCTTCATTTCCGATTTGCTGAGTGTACAGCGATAATCCAAAAGCTGTTCTTTGGATATCGTTTTGCGTTGCTCTGTCATCACCATGGATTCCTGGCGAAGACCTTTCCTCATGTGGAGGACTATGTGTGTAAGCATTCCAGGGTTCTTGATCTTGGTGGTTACCATAGCCACAATGACTGTTGGCGACTTCCTGTTCAGCCAGTCGCTCTGTGTTATGAGTACCGGCCGTCTTCCGGCCTGGACACTTCCGATCTCATCTTCCGGAAGATCCGCATCATATATTTCTCCGAACTTTACTGCTTTTATATTGTTTGGCCTCTCTTTATTACTATTCACTCTCGGCCTCTCTTTCATATTCCTTTGGTTCTTCTGACCAGTGAAGTTTCCACTCCAGATACTCCCCTCTAGTGATATCTCCGCTTGCGAGTTGGTCTTTTTTCTTCTGCCACTGACTATTGAAGTCCTGCAGCCTCTGAAAAAATTCATCTCCAGTTTCATCTGCCGGCTCTTCTGCAAGCAGACAACATGAAAAGAAGCCTCTCAATACCTCGTCGGTATCCCCGACGAAGATATCCGGATTTACATCCAGTATCTGTCCTATGCGTTCTCGCAAATCTTTATTTGGGCGTCTTATGGATTCATATTGGCCGACCCTAACTCCGGCGTTTTTCTCATTGAAGCCAAGCTGCTGGCCCAGACACTTCTGTGTCATTCCGCGAAATCTTCTAATAGCTTTCAGGCTCTGTCCCTGTTTCATGATTGCCTCCTATATATATCTGATCAGGATCTCTCTGGCTTTTTTGATTTCTATCCTGATTCCTTCAAGTGATAACCCAAGTTCATTTTTCAGATCACCTACGCTCGCATTTTCAAATATTGATTTCTCGATGATACTGAGCTGCACATCGGAAAGTTTGAGTAAGCCGGTTTTCAGCTCGTCATCGACCTTTCTTATCCAACTCCTGTCATGCTTCTTTTGATAGGTTTCCTTTAGACCATCTCCTGAAAGCAGCATGTCAATAAGTTTGCTCAAGTCATCTGAATAGATGATCATTCCGTTTTCTCTTTTCTGCATTTTCCCTCGCTTCCTGATATGAATACACATATCCCGCAAGGCGGCATCTGGACGGATCTAACATGTAGACCGGCACAGGATCGCATACTTGACAAGCAAGAATGATAAAACCATGCCGGTGAATTTCTTTGTTAAGATCCATATTTGTCCACGACGCCCCTGATCTGCGGGAATCTGTCAGGCGACTGCTTGCGATGCAGTCTCACGGGTCCTTATGCCCCTCCGAGGTTCTCTCCGAGCCGCCCTCATTGCGTGTTCCTGCATTACTGCAGGGCTGTGACTGGACGGGAGTATCATTATCCTCTTTGNCTTTCGTCGCACGTAACGGGTGCTGCCCGNCTTTTGAAACGAAGACATTTTCGCTCGCCCGAAGGGTCATGGCGCATCGTTTCCGCATGCTCACGTATTACCGATACCAAAGAGAAAGTACCTGATAGCTGTGTATTCGATTATCATTGTTCTATGGAGGCCCTTTTCTCCGGCCCTTTGCCGGAGGTATTTGTCCTCTCACTATCCTTAGGAACGAAAGGAACAAAAATTACATGATTTTCGAAAACTTTTTTATTTTTTTATATCCAGCCGTTTTTCTTGAGGTGCGCTCTGAGCTTCTCGTATATATGCTCTTCCCTGTGTCTGAGCATCCTTGGCGATATGCCGAGTTCTTCCGCGCAGTCTTTCTTCTTTCTACCGGAAGCAATAAGTGTAAGCACCTTCTGCTCATCCTTATCCAACATCTCTATTGCCTTCGCAAGTTCCTTCAGCTGACCATTCCTAATGACCGTGGCTTCTATATCTGCCTCTGATCTCACATCTCCGCCATCTTCATCGATAAAACGTTCAAGTGATATATCACTTCCTGATGCTCCGGTGCCAAATCTGGATATGTCACAGCTGCTACAATCACCTTTGCAACGCACGCCCTTACCATCACGGCAGCGCCATACATTCTGCTTCCTCTTCTTCTCTCTCCACTGCGGCTGCCTATATGCGCGGTAGACTTCTTCAGTAACAACGATCTTCTCTCCATCTATGATGAGGTAATATTCCTTTTTCATTTGTATCCTCCTGAAATTCCAAAAATGTAACTTTTCAAAATCCAGGTGGATCACGGATATTCAGCAACGTAAGGTTGCCATTTCAAAATCATAAAAAGCTCCTGTCCGAGCCGCTTACAAAAGCGACCCAGTCAGAAGCCTTAACGAGCGTACAAAAAAAGAGCTCTGCAAAACAAAATTGTGTGCATCCCTGTCACAGGATCGCTTTTGTTTTGCAAGGCTCTTGATGACCCGGCCGGACTATCTGTCCGACCTACCCTTATCTGCGTCTGGCAGTATGAACATAAGGGCTCAAATTTAACTCGTTTACAAACTCTTGATCTTCGGTGCCGACCTTGATGATTCCCGTACCCACATTTAAGGGCCTTTGCCAAATCCGACGATTCTTCCGATGATCTCATTCCTATTTAATTGTTATTTTAATTATTTACTCTCAGCAGTATATTCCGATATGCGTTCATGCAACTTCAGTTCTGTTCCTATATGCACTACAGTCAGTTCGCTGTGGCATCTTGGACACTCTATTTCAAGTTCGCTTCCATCTTTACTTTTTAAGAGCTGTTTCCCACAATTCGGGCAGCAGATTATATATTTCTCGTGCTTTTTCATTATACACACTTTTCCCCTCTTTGAGATTTCGAGGATATGCGATATCATGTTTAATCTGATCTGTAGAAACAGCAAATTACATCAATATCATCATTCCAGATCCTTGATTACTTTTACGGCAACNCCCTGTATGATGCAGTTGTCTATGAATATGTCCTCCATTTCCGGATTCTCCGGATGTAGTCTGATCCTCTTGCTGGCCTTATCAATATAGAACCGCTTAAGCGTTGCTTCATTGTCGATCAGAGCAACTACGATCTCNCCTTCTTCTGCNTCTGATTGACTTTTTATTACTACCATATCGCCGTTCTCTATGCCGGCTCCTATCATGGAGTCGCCCTTTGCATGGAGCAGATAGAACGGACCCTTTCCGAACAAAGACTCAGGGAGGGAAACGTACTCTTCAATGTTTTCTTCTGCAAACTGTGGTAGTCCGCAGGCAACACTCCCAAGTATAGCTGCCCTGTTCTCGTTCAGATCAGTCTTAAGCATCACATTCGTTCTGATTTCTCTGCCGGTATAAGAGAGCATTCCTCTTTCATCCATTTCCACCAGGTANCTGTGNACCGTACCTCTGGAAATCCCGACAGCTTCGGCGATTTTGGTATTGGAAGGNGAGTTNTAATGGTCAAAATAGTATNTCTCTATATAGTCCATTATCCTTTTCATAGTCTCTTCACTCTTTTTTCGCATCTCACTCTCCTTTCCTATCTAAAGCAATTGCTTTTGATACTTTAATTATATATGATTTTCTGGAATGTGCAAGAGCATTTTTCGTGTATACACAGAATAGGCGTTTTTTTACCCAATAGAAAGAAGGGCTTGCTCATGTCTGCTTGCCCTTCATTTTTCATTCCCGGGATCTTTGCTTTTGAATCCTTTAGGTCTACATGTTGCTCAAATTATCTTTTAGTCGCATTAGTCGCACTTTCAGTCATATTACTTCTTTCAGCATTTGTACCTATCAAAGCCAAATTTTGAGCAGATCTATTATTCGTTTTTCTGTCCAGAAGAGCCTACATTAGGTGGATTAGGTGGTGGATAAGATGATCCGCCTTCGGATGTTGTCGGATTATGTCCGTTACTTGGATTTGTTGGCTGAAATCCCCGCTCCTCCTTATTGGGCTGGTATCCGAATTTTTTATTAGTTTGTTTCTCCTTTGTCATAATCATTTTCTCCTTCAATGTTAAAAAATTCAATTGATGAAATATCATTAGGATTGATCCAAACCCCATCTGTTTTCTGTGCCACTCTCCATATGTTTTTTTCATTTATGTTATACACTAATTCCAAATATATGTCATTATAAGATTGTTCTGATGAGGCAAGAGATTCGCATCCATAGTACCCGCCGAAATAGGTCCCGTTTCTCAAGGTTACAATCAACCAACAGGGCTCTCGTTGTTTGGAAAATTTGTATTCCCAAGCAGTAGGAATTGGATGTTCTAGATTAATTTTAAATTTAGCTGCAAATCTTCTGATTAAGTCGTTTGATCTAACTAGTCCTAAACCCAATCCCGTAAGTAAACTAGATATGAACATTACCCCTGCTAAAACTATCCAGAATGTCAAAGTATTATTATCTACATGTTTAACTACCAACCAAAACAGCCAGCTCCAAATGGCATCATTCAATACACTATACCCAATCCACATTATCGACTGTTTGGCCGCGCTATTTCTTTTTAACGGGGAAATCAGACCAACTACTTCCTCAATTATTACGCCTGGTAATAAAAAGATACACGTATACAAAACAACACTAATACTTGATATCACTTATGAATCCCCCTTCTTGGGTTTAATATTTTAGTCGAATATATTTCTTGTTCTTCATTAAAAAGCCATTATCCATTCTTAGTAATTTTATACGCCATGCTTGTAATAGTATCCACTGCTTGTTTTGGTTTAAGTATCTTTATGTCCCCTTCAAACCTGAACACCCATGCATAGAACGTGGGGCTTAGCGCCACATCAGCCCATACATAGAAAGTATCGTCTGTGGCGATCTCTGTTTTTACGCTCATGCCGAACCGATCGATGATGTATTTCATGAGATCATTCCTGCATTCCAGCTTTACAGTAGTGCTATCGCCGTCAAACATTTCAAAAACGCGATTTGAGTAATCGTCTATGCTGAAGCCTTCAGGTCTTTTCATTGCAGTTTCACTGCTGATTTTCACATCATCCATGCGATCCACACGAAACACAGATACATTGTCATGCTTGTCTGACCAGCCTACTACATAATAATAGTCCTCATTCCAGTAAAGAGCATATGGGCTTAATTCATATATCTCACCATCGTTCCGAAACACCTTTTTCTTCTCAGCTGTATATTCAATGTACTTGAATGTGATCTTCTTTCTCTGGCTTATTGCACTATTAATATCATTGACCATGTAAAATATATTTTCGTTGGCCTGCTTAACTCTGCCAGTTGCATACATATGACGATCCAATTCTTTTTTCTGGCTGTCACTGGCAAGTCCGCTGAGTTTCTTTGCCAGAGCCTTGCTTTTCTTCTTTGTAATAAAACGAGACGACAACACTGCATCTATCAAAAGCTGCAGTTCAGGGATCTCAAATGTCCGCTCACCCCAGTAATACTTGTTTGGCTTACTGTGGATAGTAACAATATCGATATCGCAATCCACCAAAAGATCAAGATCACTTTTCAAAGTCTTCCGATTTGTTGAGACTCCTTGGCTCTCCAGATAATCAAGTATTTCATATGTATCCAGCGGATGTTCCTGATCCGTCTGCTCGCGCAATAGCTTCATTATCAGCATCATGCGCTTTTTCATGGTGTTTGGTTTTGCTTTACTCATACAAACGTCCCCACATTATATTTTGCTAAGTAAATCTTTCAGAGATTCTGCCTCTTCTTTACTAAGAGTGATTCCTTTTCCCATTTTCTCATGATTAGGCGCCCAATCTCGCACATCGTACTTAGGCGCACCGCCATTCCATGAAATCAGATTAAGCTCACGAGTCCAGCCCTTTGTACGCTCTGAAATTACGCCCAGTTCTTCAACTATTTCATATTCTATGTTTGCCATAACGCTTTCCCTTCTTTTAAATCATCAATATCCACGAATCGCCTTAATAACTGAACTTCCATTCCACCCAACAATTATATCTGCAGCATCCTTGACTTTCGCAGATGTTTTCTCTGCACCCCAAGGCTGTATTGCAATAATCGTTTTACCCATAGATTTAGCTAGTTCTATTTCTATATTAATCCATTTACTATATGACGAATAAACACCAGCTAATATCAAGACACAACTCGCCGGCTGTATCTTCGCTCTAATGGCTTCTCTCAGCTGACCTGTATTTGATGCATTATGTATAGGATCATTTTTGGGCACAGAATAGTTTTTATAACTAAATCTACCATCCGAATCTAAGATATTCACTAGTTTTTCATATGCATCCGAATACGTCCAAGAATGACTAATAAATAAATTGTATGTCATATTATTTACCTCCAATACTACAAATAATAATTACCATAACCGTAATATAAATTAACACGAACGCAATTGGCATTATTCTTTCCAACCATGTAGCATCCTTGTATTTTTTACATTTTTTTAAAGCTTCCCATTCGTCATTTAGAGGCTGCCTCCCAAGTGAACATTCCAATGAATTAATCACATTGAACTTTTCCTGGTTTAGCAGCTTATAATTGTTAATAAAAATAATCCAAACTATACATAGTACAGTTCCTGCCACTAACAACACGAGTGATTTCATATTCCATGTAAACGATATTGCTGCCAATATTGCCAAATTCAATGATGCAAATAAATTATTCATACTATCTCTTCTTTGACTCGTTGCATTTGCAGCTTCAACACAAACTTTCCATTGTTCAAGAATATATTTTGTGTTCTTTGTTTCAGGATTCTGTATCTGCATATATGTACCTCTCATATGTTACTATGCTATAGTTCAATGATACCCAGGCAATTAATATGTCATTACAGGGTATTCTCCGCCGTAACAGCCTCTATCAAAGCCATTACTCACTAACTGCTTCTTCAATAAATTTGTTAAAATCATCAATAGCTTCAAACTTGACATCACTACCTAATGCTTCAAAGTGCTTATGACCACATGTAATCTTATCGCTCTCACGTATCCTGAGTTCTTCCTGAGCAGTGTTACCCTTCGTCTCAAGTACAAAATACAGTTTTTCGTTACCGTTGTTATCGATAAGTACTGCCCAATCAGGATTATATGAGCCAAGAGGCGTTGATACTTTAAACCAATCTGGAAGTTTTGCGAATAACTTGACGTCCTTATTATTTTCAAAGCGTTCTGCAAACATTTTTTCGTTGCTGCTGTCATATACTACATAATCATAGATTGATCGCTTGCTCTCTATCATATTCCTATTTAAATAACCAGTAAGCTCCTCACTCTCGAACAATTCTTGAGCATAGTACTCTTCATCGCCGATCTTTGTATATTTAATTCCATCAACCAGCATATGTCTCATAACAGATTTTATTATCTCTGCAACACCTTCCATAAACAACTGTGGATTCTTTTCAAACAGATCCAAACGATTGTTTTCTCCTGTCAAAATCGCAACTATGGTTCTTCTGGTAAGGTTTGTTTTATTCTGTAAATACGAAATTATATCTGGCAACATCGGTTTTGTATTGTCAGCGTTTACTGTACCATGTTCAATTTCTGTAGAGTCCACTCCACCTTCATCAACATTGAGTTTTGCTTTCGTATAAATCAATTTGGCTGAGCTGACTTTAAGTTCAGTGATCATTCTTTCTTTACACTGCNGTATCAATTCATCTGTATCAAACTCAACAGAGTATTTTGTCTTATACTTGATTTTGTCCCATAGTTCCTTGAATTCCGGGCTCAAGAACACTTGCTTATTGATATGAATAGTTCTCTTATCATCAGCATTCTTGATGTTGAGATTCCCACTAACTTTCCGACATACAGCTTCTATACCTGCTGCAATTTCTTCATATTGCTTTGGTACTTCCAGCTTGTTATTTTTCAAATCGAGTTTCAATTCTTCACATACACGTCCTGAGCCATCAATATATCCCTTCTTTTCGAAGAAATCATATATAACTTTTGACCCTTCTTCACCAAGGCTTGATGCCTCTCCGTTTGTATCTTTCACAATCACATTAGCAAAAGTATGCGTTTCAATGATTCCGAACCTGATACCGCCATCTTTTTCATATTCCTTTTGAAGCTTTGATGCAAAGTCTTCGTAGCTTTCGTTTGCCATTACAGTTAATGTATTTATCTCATTGCCGTGCTTTCGCACGCCATCCTGGTCAACACATAATCTAAGTCCACGTCCTATCTCTTGGCGCTTTTTTACTTCGGACTTACTTTCATTCAATGTGCATATTTGGAATACATTCGGATTATCCCAGCCTTCACGGAGTGCTGAATGGGAAAAGATAAACCTCAATTTGCTGTCAAAAGAAAGAAGTTTTTCCTTATCCCTCATGATAAGATTATATGCGGTATCATCATCATTCGTATTACCGCTGGTATCTTTTGCTTTTCCTTTTTTATCGACTGAAAAATATCCATCATGTACTTCTTCAACGGGCGTATCTACATCTATTCCACCAAGCAGATTCTTATACTTAGGTTTCCTTATCAGCTTGTTATACTTTTCTTCAAATATCTTAGCGTAGATTCCTTGGTGTGGGTTTCCGTCTTCATCATACTCTCTATAATTAGCGACCCTGTCAATAAAAAACAGTGACAGCACTTTTATGCCTAATGGATTCAAGATCAGTTCCTTGTCAAGATGTTCTTCAATAGTCTTTTCTATCTGCTGAGCCTTGATTGCAAGATCATCGATTTCCCCTACGGATTCCCCAATTCTTAAAACATCGTCCATATTGGAAAATTCAACATATTCATTTTCTTCTCCACAATATATCTCATTTACAATTGTATTATCATACTGATCACGTCCATTTGATACTTCGTAAAGATCATCTCCAGCCTTTACCGTACATGTCTTTCTTTTTACTTTGCCTTTAACCAATACATCAAGTTCTAGTTTTGCAGTTATAGGCATCTTTTTATTGTCCACAGATATCAACTTTATATATTCATTGTTATGATAATCTTTAGAGGCAAAACTCGCGACCTCAATCTGCTTTACCAGGCCCATATTAAAACTGTCTACAGCATCAAGCCTATAGATAAGATTGTGCTTTTCCACATGAGTTGCAGAATACCGGAATGTGCATAATGGATTTAGCGAAGCTATAGCTTCCTTTGATTTTGCAGTAGTGTCTACAGACTGGGGCTCATCGATTATGACAAAAGGATTCGTTTCACTTATCAAGTCTATAGGTTTAGCGCCGTTCAATCTGTCGTTTTGGCGGTGTATTATATTTGCTTTACTTTCTTTAGTTGGATCTGTAAAGCTCTTTCTAAAAGCATCAATATTAATCACCATAATCTGTATATTATTACTGACTGCAAAGCTTCTAACTCGCTCCAGTTTATTGCTATCATACACAAAGTAATCATAAGCTACATTATCGTACAAATTCCCAAAATGTTCTTTGGTTATCTGCAAAGATTTATATACGCCTTCCTTGATTGCAATGCTCGGAACAACAATGATGAATTTAGTAAAACCATAATTCTTATGAAGCTCTAGTATGCTTTTTAAGTAAACATATGTCTTGCCGGTCCCTGTCTCCATCTCAATATCAAAATCATGTGATGCGAGTTGCTGTGACTGTTTGATTCCATTTTTTAGTTGAATCTCCTGAAGATTGGCCAATATCTCATCATCATTCAGTTCTAGTCTGTTACCGATGCCATGTTCTGTGTATGCCATGCTGAGTTGTCCCCCAGCACCATAACCGCCACCAAGCACAGTAAATAAAGATTGCGCCTGCGCCTGTCCTTTGAACAGATCTATTATTGATGATACCGCTTGGCCCTGATAATCAAGATTTGCATCAAATTGTAATTTCATAGTACAAATCCCTCCTTAAATCGTTGTAAACGCATCTTCATCAAGACCAGCACTCTTGAATATTTCAAATATGTTTATCTTCATACTGTCGTCCTTGAACCCGTTGTCCTTAAAGACCACCTTNCATATCTCAGGCTGCAATTCATTGTGTAGTTTGACCATTGTCTCAGCGACTTCAATCGTTATATCATCATCAAGACAAATCATAAGTGATTCCATGCCTATAGAGTATATCTTTCTCCCTGCCGCCGCCTTCTCTTCTACTGGATATGTAAGATCGAGTCCCAGTTTTATCATGATCTCATATACAGCATCCATTTCTGTCCTTTCAGGCATGAAATTATCTATGCTTGAAAGCAAGGTATCCTCGACTTTTTCATCGTCAGGCTGCCATTTTCTTATATTGGACGAATCGAGTTTGAATACTTTGAATCCAATATCAGGGACTTCTTTAGATTCCCCGTCCAATTTTATCTGCTTATTTTCTTCTTCTATATCCGCTTTTATTTTTTTACCTGCACGTCGGATACGTTCCTTACCGATTTCGCAGATGCTAGAGTATCCGGCTTTTGCAGCCTCTGTGTCCTCTGTGCATACTTCAGGCAACTGTACCATAATGAACTTACGGTGTCCACCATCATCTGCGTTGAGTTGCATAACTGCATGAGCAGTGGTAGCAGAGCCAGAGAAGAAGTCTAAAATTATTGCATCTTTATTATTGTGAACAAGACTAATTAGATACTTTATCAAGCCTGTTGGTTTTGCGAAATCAAAAGGAATATCTAACTTTTTTAATTCCTGTGAACTAATCCGGTTTTCTCATTTTGTTATTATATCCACCGGTACTCGGCCCTCATCCAATCTATCATTTAACCATATTTTCGTATATATATTCCATTTTGACTGGTTTCCATTTTCATCAATCAAGGATGATGTCGTTGTTTTTTTAAATAATATATTATCATTATCTAGTTCATTTAAAAATCTATCCTTGGACCATCTCCAAACCCCATCCCCATCAGTTGGCAATACAGTTTCACCATTCCCTATAGCCTTTGGATATGTATCACCTTTAGGAATTGCAAACGAACCATCAGGACATTTTATCCAATATCTTTGATTAGGTCTAATATCCAAGCCAGCTTGATACAACCCCATTATTCTATATTTTTCGCCTTTCCTTTGCCCATCTGTTTCAATTTGATTGTATACTTTAGCGATTAATTCATCCGAAATCGGTTCTCGAAAATAACTCAATTGCTCAAGTTTTTTTGCGTATACTATAACATATTCCATATTTGGTGAAAAATATTGTCCTTTATTTCCACCGCTCTTCATCATTCTAGAAATTATTCCAACTCTATTTAATTCGCCAAATAATTCATCACATATTTTTATCAAATTGTGGTTTTCCGCTTGGCCGATGCTTATAAAAATCACACCATCTTCAGTTAAAAGATTTCTTGCCAATCTCAATCTAGAATACATCATATTTAACCAATCAGTATGAAACCTTCCGTTTGATTCCGTATTTGTTGATAAACTTTTTCCATTTGCACTTACTTGTTGCGTTATTTGTTTGTAATGTTCTATGCTATCCTCAAAGTCATCCTTATAAACAAAATCTCCTCCAGTATTATAGGGAGGATCTATATATATAATTTTAATTTTCCCGTAATAACTTTTTTGAAGTAATTTTAATACTTCTAAATTATCACCTTCTATATATAGATTCTGTGTTTGCTCCAAATTTTCACTCTCTTCTTCGCATGGTCTGAGTGTCCCTGCAGATGGTGTTTGTGATAATTTGAGTGCACGCCCCTTTCCATTCCAGGTAAAGTTGTAGCGCTCTGTATCGTCATCAACATAATCGCCAAGTACCTGCTTCAATTTGTCAAAGTCAACTTTGTCTTCACAACATACCTCTGGAAACAATTGCTTCAGTTTCTCTATCTTTTCCTCCGCTATATCAGGTGTTCTTCCATCCATCTTAGTCATTTTTCCCCTCCATAATCTTTTTCTTTTCTTTTACTAGATTTTGTATCTTTATATTCAATTCCATTTTTCTATTGAACTGCGTTTCTTTTTTCGTCATTGCCTTCAGGTTTTCGATTTCTGTATCAATTGTATTGATCTTATCAGAAACCGCACGCGCTTCTTCGCCTGTCAGATTTTGTTTTGAATCGATCAATTTTTGTGCATTGAATATGCTTATCGCATCGACTATATCAATGTACATATCATAATAATTGCTGAATCTGAAGCCCTTAAAGTCAAGATTTTTCAATAAGTCACTTTCTTTTATCTGCCAATCTGAAGATATAAGTTCTCCCAGTACATTCTTACTAAAATCCGCCTTACTAGTAACATGCTGTGCCACATAAAACTTATAACTGTCATCTTTTCTGAAAACCAGCAGCATGGCATAAGGTATAGCCATCATTATCACTTCTGCAATACGGTCAAGACTTTTTTCCTCTTTCAAAGTGACCTCTATGACTTCTATTTCGCTATAATCCTTTTCTTCATCTTTGTACGTGAATACATTGATCGTATCTGGCCTTAGGTTGTATAACCAAGTCACTTTTTCAATAACATCAGTGAAAAGCTTTTTATCAGCCCTGCTCACCCCTGCCACTTCATAAAACATATTTTTGAATATAGTTTTATTGACTTTACATGTATCTGGAAGGCCTAAAAAATCATACTCGTTCATACTGCCTCCTACTTCATGACAAGAAAGGAAATCAACTCAAAATCCTCGATTCCGTCATAAAATCCCATCTGGAGCGTAGTCCCTCCCTTACGGAACAAACTGCTTACACCAACTTCTTGTTTTTTACCTATAAGTTCTTGTATTGCAGCTTCCAAAAGATCCGAATACTGCTTCATGTCTCTGCCATCTTTTGTTTCCTCATTAAAAGCGTTGACCAAATCACTCAAAATATAGTCTTTACCTGAGCATAGCTTCTTTGTTATATCCAGGATCTTCTTTCCATGCATGAATGTCAACTTTACTTCTCCGGAATCAGTGATGTAGACCATATAATACGGGAACATCGCATTCTGTTCTTTGGTCTGCTCTGTGCCANGCATCTGNCTGAGTGTAAAAATTACCCCAGGTTCAACAACGTCTTTAATGGCATCATCAATATCAACAACAGCATATAAACCAGTCGATGCATCCGCGAGTTCTTTGCTATGGTCTTTTAAATATCCTGCCAGATCCATCTTGAAATCATTAAAAGTGAGGTCCGTGATAGATATTCCACCTGAAATATCTTCGAGATCGACAACTTCACTCTGTAACTGTTTGAGCTGCTTGCGCCTGTATTCAAGATCCTTCATCTCACGGCTATTGCCTGAAATAATGTTCTCCTCGCCAGTAGCAGAAACATCAAGAAGCACCATCCGTCCTTGCACTCTCTGCTGCAAATTGATATATTCATCTAAGTCTTTCATCGGCCAGTAGTTTACTAATTGTATCACTTCATTACTAGATCCGATCCTGTCTATCCTGCCAAAACGCTGAATTATTCTTACAGGGTTCCAATGTATGTCATAATTGATCAGATAATCGCAGTCCTGCAGATTTTGACCTTCTGAAATGCAATCTGTTGCTATCAACACATCTATCTCTTTTTGAACATCAGGGAATACTTTATCTTTCTCTTTTGATTTGGGAGAAAATAATGTAAGGACCGTAGTAAGATCTGTGATCTTCACCTTACGCTTCTGCTCTTTTGTAAGAGGTATCGTTGATTGATTCGTCCCAGCGCCCGTTACCATGGCAGCATAAATCCCTTTACTCTCAAGTGTAGGCGCAATCGCATCATACAAGTACTTTGCGGTATCTGCAAACGCTGTAAAGACTACTACCTTTTTATTTGCAGCATTTATAGGGTGCTGCATTTTCTCTTTGATCGTATCTTTCAAGTTTATCAGCTTCTCATCGCGGTCTTCTGTTACCATCTTAGCAGCTTCAAGGATATCATCCAACTTATCTCTATCCTCAATAAGATCCTGCGACCATTTGATAAGATCCATATCCTTAAGAAGTACCTTTACTTTATTGCCTATCAGTTCATTCTCAAGATCGGTATCGTCTGGATCTATATCCTCTATAGAAAGATCCGGGTCATAATATGCTCCGCTTTCGTCTATTTTCCCTAATGTGACATCTATCTGTCCAATCAGTTTTTCTGTTGATAATTTGAACGAGTTGATTGAGCTTTCCATTCTCTTCAATAGGTTGACTCTCATAAGTCCCACTAGGTTCATTTCTCGATCCACCTGCTTGAATATGGAATGGCCATCACCAACAGCCATATCATACTTTTTCTCATATTCTTCTCTTTTCTCAGGGAGAACATATTTCAGTGGGGAATAAACAGCAAGTGTCAACCTCTTGATCATTTTATTAATTTCTTCTATCGGCGGGAACTCACCTTTACCATCTATACCCGCATATTTATTGATTGGCGTTAATCTCTCAGGGAATTTCCCGATCTCAGCAATGTTATAATACTTTTCTATATGTTTTCTGGAACGTGCTATAGTTATTGTGTCGAGCAACTTAAAATAATCAACATCCATCATTTCTACGAATCTATCAGTAGTACGTTCACTGTCTTCCAGTTCTGACCATCTGTTAAAAACCGTCTGCGCTTTCTTGAGAACCAATTCAATATTTGGTATTCCCGCCTTTGAAAAAGCAGTATTATCACCTTCTGTAATAAATGCAATCTGATTTTTGATATCATTCATTTTATTATTGACCGGTGTAGCAGTGAGCATAAGTACTTTTGTCCTTACACCCGCCTTTATAACATCATTCATAAGACGCTGATAGCGTGTTACTCTATCCTTGGTTGGAGAATTATTTCTGAAATTATGACTCTCATCAATAACGACAAGATCGTAATTTTTCCAATTTAAAGTTGCCAGATTAATATCTCCGGATGTGCCACTCATTCTGCCAAGGTCTGTATGGTTTAGAACATCATAATTGAATCTATCAGCCTCAAATATATTTCTTGTATCATTCTGTGTATATATCGACCAATTTTCGTGCAGTTTTTTTGGTGCCAAAATAAGCACTCTATCATTTCTTAATTCATAATACTTTATAACCGCAAGAGCAGTAAATGTCTTTCCTAGTCCAACGCTATCAGCGATAATACAACCATTGTATTTCTCAATCTTCTCTATGGCGCCTGTTGCTCCGTCCTTCTGAAACTTATACAGCTTATTCCAAATCAACGTTTCCTTGAAGCCAGTCTTTGCCTTTACAAGATTATCATCCGTCAGTTCATCTAAATAATCATGAAAGATATTATATAGACTCACAAAGTAAATAAATTCAGGTGTATTCTCTTTATATAAAGTTTGCATATGTTCAAGAAGTTCAGTCTTTATATCTTTTACTGCTTCTGGATTATTCCATATCTCATCGAACATCCTGACATACATCTCTGTGTTTTCTTTCCCATATACGCAAGTGTTATAATCTATTCGATTTGACGGAGTGATTCCGAGTCCGTCCGTCGTGAAATCAGCAGACCCATTGATACACATACAATCTTCCGGATCCGTATTTTCAGCATATATCAACCTTGGCTGTGCCAGATTCTGGGTTTTTAATACTCTTACATCCGACTTTTTCCTTAGCCAGTNAGCACATTCCTTGGAAATCGAAGCCTGCTTCATTTCATTTTTCAGCTTTATTTCAAACTCATTACCGGAGATTGATTTGTTCAAATCATGAGAAATNTAAAATTCTTTCTGTTCTTCGTTATCTTGAGTACTAAAAGAAGGATCCGTAAGCAATAACCTAAACGAATCCACTTTGTTCAATTCTTTCTTCAGCGCTTCGTATGCATATATCGTGAAATACGCTGAGATTACGGATAACTTCGTACCCCGTTCTATATTACTTCTTAACTCATCAGCTACTCGACCGGTCTTCTTGTTGTCGAGCATCTTTGTTGCTTTTCCCATACAACTCCTTCGTGCTATAATACGCCCTATGCATCTCTAAAATAATTACCTTAAATATTCTACCACAGTTGTTGAATTCTGACAATTATCTTATTTGTAAATGTGCGTTTTTTTACTCTTTATTTTGTATATTTTTTATAAAAATGTATTTGCCGCCTCCTTTGGGCGGCTTCCGCTTCGTTTAACTAGTACTTCGGTATCCCATATCCATAGATAACACTGCCACCAACCATATATGTCCTCCTCCGGCACATATCACTGCTATTGCCTTCGATGGTTGTTATCGTTTTCCCATTGCAGCTTTCAACTATGCCAACGTGATCAGCTCCACCGCCATTCCAGTCGAAGAATATTATATCTCCTGGCTTCGGGGTGTAACTTTTCTTCTGCCACTGGCCTTTACCTTTGAACCAGCTTATTCCGAATTCAACGGCTGCAAATTTAGGGATGGTACCGCTTTTGATATATCCGCATTGATCTGCACACCATGAAACAAAGCAGGCACACCACTCTACTCTGCCATTAAAGCCGTACCAACTCCAGAACTTCTTACCGCCTTTATTGCCTATCTGCTGTGCTGCGACCTTAGTGATCACGCCATTGCCAACACCGTAATTATAACTGCCGTATGGGTAATATCTTAGGACATGAGCCGGATACTGTTTATCGCCATAGGATGACCAGCCATGCTTTTTCGCCTGTTGATCTGAGAATAGCGAAGCGTTCTCAACAGTATACCCTCCATCTCGTTTCACTGCCCAAGATATATATCCGTTGCCATAGTTATATCCCTGGAGCGCAAGGCGGATGTGACTCATATCGAGAGGACTTTTACATTTTGCCTGCTTGAGACATGATGCGACTTCCTGCACTCCGCATGATATGGAGTAATCCGGATCCGTGATGCCGTTTGGTTGCTTAGAATACTTCTTATTGAACGGTCCTTCTGAAGATTGCATCGGATCTTTTCCTTTGCCTCCCGACTCCTGCATCATGACTGCCTTTACAAGCTCTGTGTATTCCGAGATCCCATATTTCTGACAATATTTCTGTATCACAGGCGAATAAGCTTCTACCTCTGCGCTTACCGGCGTGTAGTTACCGGAGCTCTCATCTCCAAACATATAAAAAGCTGCCCCGAAAAGGCAGCACACAACTATTGCTATTATTGCTATCCATCCCCCTGCAGCTATGGCCTGCACTAGAGCTTTCATGCTTTCTATGATCATGCGTATGGCTTTGATGGTAGCCTTGCCGATACGCTTCGTTTCCTTCACTGCTTCCTTGGCTGCTTTACGCATTCGATCTTCCGAAGATATGGCCAGTCTTTCGTTGGCATAACGTCTGGCAGCATCTGCCTTTCTCGCTCTTCCTATCTGTCTTGTGACCTGCCTCTTGTTTGCAAAGTTCCTTGTTTTTATCGAAGCTATTTCTTCTGTCGACTTTGCGGACGCTTCTGCAGATGCAGCATAACCGCTTTTTATCCTATGCTCCTTCATCTTTACTTTGGCCTTTGAGACCAATGCCCTTGTCGCTTTTTCGGATGTTGAAAGCCCATTTTCTGCTGCGTTTCTCATTTTATCGGTGGCATATGAAACCGGCGAATTATCATCACTTTCGCGCATAGACTCTGCTCTGTCTTTTGTTTTCGTATATGTCACACGCATACGATCTGCAGCGGACGCTGCCTTATCAAGAGACTTTATGGTCCCTTTGTTTATTTGTCTGGTACGTATATCTGCCATGTTCAAGCCTCCTTTCCGGCAATATAAAACCCGGCCAATTGCTTTGACCTGCAACCAGCCGGATAGGTTAGCATCTTTTTCAATCGATTACTTTTCTCGCATCTTCCAGTCCCTCACCAGGCTTGGTCGTCATCAGTTTATACAGCATAGTATCTTTCGGAAAACTGTTGGCGAATGGGACCAGGCTAGATCCAACCTTGATCAGACCATGTCCTGCATCCACGTTCGTTATATATGAAAGCTGCAGATCCGAGATGTTAAGAAGCTTGGCCAGCTCTTCTCTGTCCGTAGCCGCCTGGTTCAGCATTACTATGAACTCAGAGNNAGNACGGAGCATGGTCCTTGCAGTATGTGACTGCAAAAGGTCGTCCACATTCTGAGTTATGCCCGTGCAGTATGCTCCGTACTTTCTTACTCTCTTCCAGAGCTTGAACAGGAACTGCGCTGAATACTCGTGCATGAACAAAAGGTATATCTCATCGATGAACAGAAAAGTTTGCTTCCCCTTCTGCCTGTTGCTCGTGATACGGTTCAGTATAGAATCCAGTATGACCAGCATACCTATTGCTCTCAGCTGCTCACCCAGTTCAAGGATGTCGTAGCATATAAGACGATTGTCCGTATTGACATTGGTCTGTTTTGCGAAGGTATTGAGAGAGCCTCTTGTAAAAAGCTCAAGCTCAAGAGCCAGTGACTTTGCCTCAGGCTCCTCCTGCCTGAGAAGCTCATCCCTGAAATCCCTAAGAGTCGGTGGCGTACCTTTATAGTCACCCTGCTTATAGTAACGATACACATTTTCCGTACACCGGTCTATGATAGACTGCTGACCTTTTGCGAAGTGATGCCCCGCTATGATCTGTTCGCAGAGGGACTGTAGGAACTGAGATTTTTCTATGATAGGATCCACCTCGCCGTAGTCCTTGCTCATGTCCATTGCATTGATATGATTAGGTGATGTGGCCGATATCTCGATGACCGAGCCACCCATCGCTTTTACAAGCGGCGCATACTCGCGCTCCGGGTCTATTATGATTATGTCTGCATCTGAAGACAGCATGAGATTCGTGATCTCATTCTTTCCTGTGAACGACTTGCCGGAACCAGACACTCCGAGTATGAATGAATTGCCGTTGAGGAGTTTTCTCCTGTCTGCTATCATCATATTCTTACTTATGACATTCTGCCCATAGTATATCCCGTTTTCGTCGTATACTTCCTGCACTCTGAATGGCATAAACACCGCAAGGCTCTCTGTAGTAAGCGTCCTGAAGGCATTGATCTTTCTCACCCCGAAGGGCAGCGCCGTCATAAGTCCATCAAGTTGCTGATATCTCAGCACCGAAAGCTGACAGAGATGTTTCCTTGCTGTTGTCAGGATGGCCTCAGTATCATTATCAAGCTGCTTCTTCGTATCTGCAGTATGAACAATCGTAACGACTGCAAACATCATCCTCTGATCTCTTGTAGTAAGATCGTCTAGGAAGTCCTTTGATTCCTTTCTCTGCTGCTCCATATCGTACGGCACTACCGCAGAAAAGTTGTTGTTCATGTTCTGCCTTCTCTGCCAGTTGGTTATATTTGTCTCAACTCCAAGGAGCCTGCTCTCGACCTCTCTTACTGCTTCATCTGTCGGCACAGGTACCACGTCGATTGAGAGCATCATATTCCTGTTTACATCGGTAAGCTCCGCTACCATACTGTCTTTGATATATGACGCATAGTCTCTGAGAAGCAGTACCCTTCCGTATCTGCCGCCTATCATAAAATAGTCGCCATCATTCTCGAATCCGTCAGGACAGAGATAGTCCTTGAAGTCCGCTCCCTTCTTCATGTGATCTGCAAAATCAAAATGGAAGGTAGTTTCCTCGCCGCTTCTCATGAAGTCGTGTATGATCCGAAGTCTCGCTTCTCCGTCAAGCTCCGTACAGACAGAACCAAGCCTTCCAAAATGAGATATGAGATCAGTGCCCACTCTTGAGAAATACGTTCTTGCGTCTTCTATGTCTTTCTTTGCTACCGACACGGTCACATACTTATCCTGTACTATGGAGTTAGATCCTGTGGCTTTCTCCATGAGCATATGGTTGTATTCCTGTCTGTACTCATTTAAGCCGTCCTTTTTCATGTCGATAAGGATCTGTTTCTCAAAATCATCGCGATTGAGCCTTCTGTTGTTGATAGTGATCTTTGTAGTTGCTCCACTGTCGAAGGAGTTGAGAAGCTCCGAATACTCAAGAAACATTGCCTCCTTATCATCCTTTGAGGCTACCGCATAGTTGATGTCCTCAAAGCGGAACATTTTGCTGTACTTGTTTTTTCCGGATAAAAACACCCCATCCGGCCATATGGTCTTGACGGGGATCATGTCCTGCAGCTTCTTCGGCACTTCGATCTTTTCTCTATCCTGCTTCATCATATTAGTCAGTGTCTTTATCATGCTTTCGTCTCCTCTCTGTTATCCAGGCCAGCATTTTCATTTTCAGCCTGTACGATCTTTTACTTTCTCTTTTCTTTTGCTCCCTTGCATCCCTGATCATGGTGACATACATATTCGTATTCCCGAAATCAAGCGTCTTCGGCATGAGTAACTCTGATTTTAGGAAAGCCCACAGAAACTTCTCTGCTGTCATGCCGTTGTACTTTATGAAACCTATGGCAGCAAAAGGCACCGCGGCGAGTATGCAAACCCAACTGACCGTCTCGAGACCAAGGATCGGCCGCAGTGTAAAATACACTACGACCGCGACCCCGCAGGCTAGGACAGAAAAAATGAACTGCCGAAGCGACAGTCCAAAAAACATGGATTCCGTGTAATTACGGATCTCTCTGTTTATTTTCACTTCCATCTGCTACCTCCCTGCCTCTGATACTCTGTTACCGAGTTCCGGCGCCGCCTGCATGGTCTCAAGCTTTCTTTCTCCCATGTCAAAATGATAGACGCTGTCTGAAAGCACGTCCTTTGGCGCGACCACAGAACTGTTTGCGTCTTTCACCATATCCGTGAGCTGCCCTGCATCAAATCCCGCTGATTCCGGTACCACTATGACTTCGTGGAGCGAGCTTGGAAGGACATAATATCCTCCGCCTACCTTCTCGCTGATCTGCTCCTGGATCTCAGGATAAAAAAGAGCAGAGGCACCCAGCACTCCGCTCGCATTTGACAGGACATACATATTGCTTCTCTCATATAGAGGCCCTTCTGTATCCAGTACATTGCTATGCGATATCCCGAACATGTTCCTCTCCATATCCATCATGACCGGCGGATCAACATTCTGCACATTCTTAAGGCCGTCAAGAAAAAGCTGCCTTTTGTCATATCCGTACTTCTCCATCATATCTTTTGTGATAGTGGTCCTCCATTCTCCGTCTTCGCCTGATCTCAGCTTTATGTCACAGACAAGGGCGAGGCCATTGCCTACTGGCATATACGGCGTGTTGACAAGATACATACGATTGCGCTTCAGCTCAAGAAGTCTGAAAGTCAGTTTATCCTTTATGCTGCTGTAATCAAGCGGAAGCTCATTCGGCTTGATCTCAGGTCTTTGTGCCTCTTTGAACACGCCTGCAACTTCCTGCATCAGTTCTTTCATGGATTCTCCGTTTTCAAAGCGTTCATAGAAGCTATCGAGATATATGTTGGGCGATATATCCTTGTCTCCTTTTTTGAGAGATACTCCGTGAAGNTCTATATCATTACACTTGAGCACCGTATTCATGGCAATAGTAGTGCCCTTTCTCATATCTTCCGGAAGCTGCTCCAGAAGCTCATCCATTGCCTTGCTCCAAAATTCCTGCTTATTCATTCTTATCTTCTCCTTCCATCAGCATCTCTTTGAATGCTGTGATCCTTTTGATTTGTTCCGACATTTCTACCGTCATTTGTTCCGACATGGTTTTCTCCTTTCCTACAGACCCATCATCTCTCTGACGATGCGGTCGCTCATTTTGACTGCGCCTACAAGCACCAGCATATTGAACACAAGCTCTCCGATATATTTCCACACCATTGCAGCCGGTGCTGCATCTGCGTCCACAACAGGCGGACTCGATGCGAACATGCTGAATATGATGCATGCAAGCACTATGATCGCTCCTTCAAGACATACTGCTGCATATGATTTAAGGAAGCTCTTTCCTATCTGCTCCGTTGGCTGCCCTGCAAAAGTCGACAGCGGTATTGGTGCTATGGCCGTATACATATACAGTTTGAAGAATCTGCCGTATACCGTCAGTATGATGATGAACGACAGCACTATTATGAACAGACTGCCTATTAGTGTTACTGCCCAAAGAGGTATGCTTTCAAAGAATCCACAGTCCTCTATTGCATCTATCATCTTCTGCGGGAGCACCGTCTTGTTCACGCTCCCTATCCCGGATGATTTCATGATCGTACTTATCACTCCCTGGATGATAGTAAAAAGCGCAAGCATGAGTTCAAGTCCATATGTCACTACTGCTTTAGCAATGGCGAATCTTATGAACAGCTTCAGCGCATGCTCAGGCTTCTTGACTTCTGTAAGCGAGGCACTGGTCCTCACCATACCTGCCAGGAAAAACAAAACGAGCAATGCAAGGCCGATCGCCTGTACTGTTCCGTTGATACTCAGGATCACATCCCATATTTTCCCGCCCTTGAAGTTCTCCGGCGACTGCGTTAAAAGCTGCCAGACTTCGGCCAGTTTTTCGTTCCATGTTGACAGTGAGTTCTGCAGGTTCTGTACTACCCAGTTGTCTGACACTATCCGTCACCTCCTTGGTCTCCTATTCTTTGATTCAATTAGCTACCTCCCTTCCTACTTTTTTGTAATAAAAAACCAGTAGCCAAAACAGCCACTGGTATGTATCGCCTCTTTAGCTTAGCAAGCTTGGAACTCCCGTATCAAATTCGTCTTTATCGTATGTCATATTCAAATCTCTTCTTAATTCATTATATTCTTTTACAATATGCTTTACTATTTCCGAAATAAGCCTGAACTCTTCTGCTTCCATTTCGCTTTTATATTGTGAATCAACATTGCTTTGAACAAATCGATATCCCACCGCTAGTTTCAGTAATTCTTGTGAGGCATATTCCGCACCTTCAATTATATAATTACACAAAGTTTCCTTATTAAACTTCGAGATAGGCGTTTCAAATTCTTCACTTATTCTTTTCATTGACATTGGTTCATTACCTTCACCGTTAAAAGTTGTCGTTACTTTTTTGGTCGGCGATATCTCAATAAACGGATACTCCTCAAAGTAATATGCTTTTCCATCAACTAACTCTAGCATATGTTTAATATGTTCTGATTGCATTACTATTCCATACAATTTACAATACAAATTAGAATACCGCTTATAATTAAACTCATATTTAAATTCAATGTCAGAGGAAAAGAGCTTAAATCCTTCTCGAAATTCCTGTTGAACGGCCTCGGTTTTTCGTGTTATCGCTTCAATATCTTGTTTTGTTGCAAGATTTTCGCCTTTTTTATTAAAATAAGATGGTAAATAAAATCTAATAAGCAATACCAGCAGGACCATACACACTATAATGATAATTGTTGAAGTATTCATAATCGTTTTTTAATCTAACCTCCTACTATATCTATGGTTAAAATGATTTTCCTTTGTCTATACTTGTTTTATTATATCATACATTAATGTATTGGGCAGTCAAAACTGCCCTAACCTTACCCAACTATCGTATTCAGTATTTCCTTTGCAAACGTGATTATAACGCCGCCTGCAAGTGTCAGGAATCCGTTGGCTCTCTGACTTGGATCATGCGACTTCAGTGACAGGCCTACCTGTACTATGCCGAATCCAAGCAGTATAAGGCCTATGGCTCTTATCAAGCTGAAAATGAACGTAGACAGGTTGTTTATGACCGTTATGGGATTACCTGCCGCGAAGCATGTCGCGGCTCCCATAGTCATCGAACACACAAGCGCGATATATATTATAAGCGCTCGCCTGCTTCTTCTCTTTGTCTTATTCAATTCTTCATTTTCCTGTATCTTCTTCAAATTTACCATCTCCAATCTCTTCTTTTCTCATCTCATCTTCAACGTCTTCTTCCGAAAGCANTACATATCCTGTTTCCGGCGCATCCTCTGCCTTGCTTTCCTGCAATGCTTCAAATGCATCGCCTGTAAGCGATATGGTGAACAGAGCTTTATCAGCGATCCCATGTTCAAAGGCTCTGCTCTTCCCATCCTCTGTGAGATATACATTAGGGTGAGAGAGTATATCGAACTTCAGATCTCTTACCGGCTTTTCTCCACGCACAAAAAGCAACGCATATCTGTTGTCCAGCATCCTCACTTCGTCTGGAGTCATAAGTGCCCGTCCTGTGAGCTGCCAGTTGGTAGTATAGCTCCCGCTCCTTCCCATGGATCTTCCATAGGTATTTGTATCTATGGTTTCCTTACCGAGAAGCTCGCTGACATATTTGTGCGTTGCCTGCTCGTTGCCTCCCAGATATACGAACTCATCACAGTTGCCCACGATGGATTCCCACTGCTTCTCAAATANNGCCTTAAGCTGCGCAAGGTTCTGCAGTATGATNCTGACCGATACGTTCCTCGANCTCATGACCGAAAGNATCTTGTCAAAGTCNTTNGGNAGGCTNATATTCGCAAACTCATCCATAAGAAAATGGACGTGCACAGGAAGNGCTCCNCCNTACTTTTTGTCAGCGCACTCAAAGAGCTGNTGNAATANCTGCGTGTACAAAATAGACACCAGAAAGTTGAAGCTGGTGTCGTTGTCNGGTATGAGNGCAAAAANCACTGTCTTCTTTTCTCCNAGCTGCTGCAGNTCNAGTTCATCNGTCACTGTCAGCTTTGACAGGCTTTCCAGATTGAACTTCTCAAGTCTCGCAGCTAAAGTGATCTGTATGGACTTGAGAGTCTTGGCAGCACCCGACCGGTACGCCCTGTAATACTTGAGTGCGATATGGTAAGGCTCTGTCTTCTCAAGGTCGAAGAACAGATTATCGAGCGGACTTGGCTGATCGTTTTCCTCATCCACATCTCCTGCTCTAAGCATCTCCATTACCATCGAGAAATTCTGCTCCTCGACCGGCGCCTTATACTTAAGATAAAATATGAGTGCAAGAAGAAGCATCTGTGCTGCCGTATCCCAGAAAGGATCCTGGCTCTGCGCCTTCTTTGGCGTGGTACTCTTGAACAAGTTCGTTACTAGTCGCTGCACATCATTGTCATCGCGAAGATAGACAAAGGGATTGTAGCATTGACTCTTCTCCATATCTATCAGATCAAGTGCCTTTACATCGTAGCCTTTGTCGCGTAGCATTCCTCCACACGACCTTATGAGCTCGCCTTTCGGATCAAGCACAACGAAAGAAGTATTGGCCTGCATGAGATTAGGCTTGCAGTAAAACCGCGTCTTGCCTGCGCCTGATCCACCTATGACCAGCACATTCAAGTTCCTTCTGTGTTTTGTTCCGTCAAGACCTATCCTCACATGCTGCGTAAGTATCTTGTTGGCTTCAGGCGGTCTCTGCACATACCTTTTGTTCACGGCAGCAGCATCGCCCCACGATGCCGAGCCGTGCTCTTCTCCTCTGCGGTAATTTCTCCTTGTGGAATAATATATACCGGTGCCCATGACGTATGCAGCTATAAAAATAAGAACGACCTGCAGGCTGTTCTCTGTTAGCTTCAGATGATATGGATCAGAAAAAATCATATCCATCTTTGCCATGATATCAAGCACGTTCTCATCCGTGTAGAGCGAGATCTTAAGCGCTGCCCAGATCACCGGAAGAAGACCGCAGAGGAAAAGTATCAATGCGGTGCGCTTATCTGTATCCTTCAAGTGCATTCCCTTCCGCCACGCGAGATCTCTTGCCGCCTGCGCTGTCCACCTTGATCATGAGGTCGTCCACGGGATCAGTGGGGCGTGATTCCGCGATCATGGCGTTCCTCATTTCATTCAGCGCTGTGAATATGATGTTCCTTTCATACTCTTCCAGTGTAAGATATATCTTCTTTCTATCCATTTCATCTACCTGCCTTTCCCCTTATTTTTGTTTGGTGCTTTACGTGCCGTGCTGCGGCCTCCCTTTGACCGGGTCTTAGTCCTGGCTGCCTTGGACTTTTCCGCCTCGCTTTTGTATCCGTTCAGCTTTTCTCTGACGGACTCCCTAGAGCTTGCGCCATTCATTGATCCTGAACGGTTTATTTGCTTCGAGCTGCGCTCTGACAGAGGCACGTTCTCTGTCTGCGCTCGTGAGGGGTTTGGGATCATCTTCTCCGCGGCCTTTGCCGGCCCGGCCTTCGTTCCCTTCTCCTTTGCGATCTCGCCTATGACAGTCGCTCTGTCCACAGTATCGAATCTGAACCTCTCAGTGATACGCTGTATCTTCGAAGCATCATCGGCCCTTGCCATGACATCCACCACTGCATCGCCATCCTTGCTGTTCTTGTCCTTCAGCACGCAGTACAAAACTCCATACCTCTTTGCTTCCTTGGCGAAGGTCTTAAGATCCTTCTGCCTTATGGAATAGACCTTCAGTTCCTTCCCTGACTTCAGCATGTTTGTCATTCTGGCCTTGCCTCTCGTCTTCTGTTCTTCTTTAAGCACCGCTGCAAGAAGTATCGCTATGTTCTTTGCTCCTGTGCCTGTTATCCTGGCAGCTACCTCCACTCCTTCAAGTGACATCCTCACTACCTGTTCTGCTGCATCTCCTCCCGGATTCATATGCTCTTCACTCCTTTCCTTTCTCGCACCTCTGTGCGTTCTCTGTCTACTGTCTCAAAGTTCTTCTCCATGACTTTGGATCTTTCTCCGATGTCACCTGCAAGTCTGAGATCTTTTCTGCATACCTTGAGCTTCTCTGTTAGTTCCTTTATTTTTCCCTTGGCTGCGTCACGGTCGGGCTCGCTGATGTTACGCTTCACCATCTTCCTCAGTTCTTCCCGCTCGCCTGTGAACTTCTCCACAGTATCCTTTGTTCCTATAACAAAACTTCCAAGGTCTGCATCGGTCTCGATCTTATTCCTCACCAGAAACTTTGCTTCCTCGCTATACAGATCGCACTTGAGAAGATCCTCTTTCAAAACTATATGGAGTCTGGTCGGCCTCTGTGTGTACTTTGGCAGATAGCCAAGTTCGTAGCAGTACCGAAGGTATAACTTTTCAAGTCCGGTCCTTCCCATGATCTTATCTATCCTGCGCTTCAGATTATAGTTGTTGGGCGTTCTGTACGCCTGCCTGATCCGCTCCGTCCTGACTGACGGGTCGTTGCCGTAAACACGCTCCATGATCCTGTCTTTGGTATACTCTTCGCCGAGCCTGTATGTCCTTATGCTTTTGTTCCAGCCAGGAGGCATAATGGACCAGTACTTATGCTTCGGGTCTAGCTTACAGACATAGCCGCGTTTCTTCAGCTCGCCCGCAAACTCTTCCATGTTCAGACTGAGCGATACGGTTTCATCTATGGCCTGCCTTGCGACATTGTATCTTGTCGGCATACCTGCCTGCTCCATTTTGTAAATGTTCATATTCAGTCTTTTCCCTTCCGGATTTTCTATGATGGACAGCCCATGCTCCTTGCAAAGCCTGTCCGATGTCTCACGCAGGTTCCTGTATGCTTCATTGCAGAAGTGGAACCTGTTGCCATCACAAAAGGAAACTGAGTTGAATACAAAATGATTATGGAAATGCTTGGTGTTAAGATGTGTCGCAACTATTACCTGGAAGCGGTCGCCCCATAATTCCCTGGCCAGTTCGACTCCGATCTCATGTGCTTCCGCAGCTGATACCTCACCTTCCCTGAAACTCTGATAGCAGTGACCTGCAACTATACCGCCTTCTTTACCAAACCTCATCTTGACCGTATCGAACTGATCCTTGGCGGCAGTCACATTGCAGTTTATGCCTGTAGTGTAAAACTGCAGGTCTGTCTTCTCTCTATTTGATGCATAGTCTATGACATCAGAAAGTGCTTTATCGTCTGCTGCCGGTTCAGTCTCCCTGTTCTTTGTCTTCTCTGTATCCTCTACATAAGCAAGGGGAGCGGACGCGTTTCCTCTTATCCGCCATATCCTCGTTACTGCCATCTCTTATCCACCTTGTCAGGCCTTAGATACTCTCGCTCTATCTTTTCTTGGAGCAAGTGGATACTCCTCGCTTCATCCTCAAGGAGCGACTTTGCTTCTTCTGAATGCATGCCTGCCTTTCTGCTTAGCTCATCACCAATCTCGCGAAGCTTGTCCATGTCCGCAAAGAACCTGTCATCCGGTGATTCTCTTGGGATGAATCCTGCAATGAGCATCCTTATATATCTTGATTCTGTCATGCAGGCGTTCTTCGCCTTCTTCTTAAGATCCTCCGCTTCCTTCTTGTTCATCCATATCTGTTTCTTTATGCTTCGTTTCATTTGCCTGTCCTTTCTGTTTCTGTAAGTTAAGGCGCAGCGGCATGTTGCGCCCGGGGTCTCAGGGGTATCCCCTGCATATCCTGCGTGAGGGAGTGCGTACTCCTGAATGCTTTGCTTGCTAAAGATAGCGGAAACACTTTTCCTGCTGTCTACCTTTCCTTACCGTCTGATTTTTCTCTTCCCTTAGGTTCCGTCCTTACCACCTTTATCCCTTCTGAAGTCCTGAAAAACTCTTCCGGGCTCTTGAACATTTCGTTGTATTTCTTCTCCATGTCCGGCGGGAGCGACAGGAATTTCTCACTTTCTACAGGTGCGTAGCAAACAAAAAAAGTGCCTGACATAACATCCATCAAGCACCCGTCTTCACCATATATCGCTCTGCTCGGAGGCAGTCCCATGAGCTTTCCTTCCTCGTTGCACACTATGGCAACGTCATCTTCAAATGGCATATATTCCTCTATCATGCCTCCGACTGCCTGCTGCATCGATGAAAGACTGTCGTCAATCTCGACCATCTTTGCTTCCTCTCCCGGCTTTACAAGCAGCACTTTCATAGTGTCTGCTTTTGAAAAGCTGTCGCCTTCTGACAGTGCAAGGCTACTTCCGTTATCCCATGCCACATGGATCTGACCGATATCATCCACTGATGTCACCGTTCCTCTAAGTCCACTGGGCATTTTATCCTCTCCTGCCATCTCACTCAGCACCACTCTGATGCCCTTCATATATTCCTCTGATACTCTTTCAGCGTTCATAATTATCATTCCTTTCATGTTTATCCTTCAGCATCTTATGCATATGCATAAGCTCATCGTTTATGTCTTTTCCGTATTTTGGCGGCTCATCCCTTATCCTGTAATCACTTCCGAGGACTCCGGCAAGAGCCTTTGTCATGCTTCTCCCGGCTCTGTCATTATCAAGATGAAAAGCTATATCATTCACTTCCTTATGCCGGTCAAGGAACATAGAAAGTGCTACAGGCACTTTGACTCGTGACGGATCGGCACTCGGCTGATACACTCCTGCAAGAGAAAGCATATGGCCTTTCGGCATTCTCCCTATCCTCATCTTTTCAAGTGTCGCAAATGACAGAAGGTCTATAGCGCTCTCAAAGACATGGACCGCACTTCCTTTTCCTTCGATACGGAAGCTGTATCTTTTATCGCTTCCGGCGGCATCCCCCATGATCCTTGCAGGTTTCGTTGCTCGAAAGCTCGCATACCTTGCTGTTCCGCTTTCATCGAATCCAAGGAATATGCAGTTTCTATGCGGTACCGACTCATAGATCAGACCTTTTTCTATGCAGCGTTCTACGAGACCTCGATCGATCCCGCGATCTATAAGATAACGGATCACCTGACCATTGTTGCTGTTTCTCTCCGGAAGAAGCAGTTTCTTTTCCTTCTTCTCTTCTTTTGGTTGTACCAAAAAAGGAAGGCTTCTGCCCTCCGCGTTCAGTATCATTCCCACAGCTTCTAAGAATGGATGACCTCTTACTTTTACCAGATAGTCAAGCGCCGATGCTCCGCCGAATCCTCTCGACCACCACATCCACTTGCCGTTTGAGATCGACATACTGTCATGAGTCCTGGTCGAATAATTCTCGCCGGACACCTTGACCAGATCTCCCGGATCGCACAGCCTGAGATAAGTCAGAAGATCCATCTTCCTCGCCTTTTCTACTCGCTCTTTATCGTAATATGGCATTACATTTTCCTCCTTCCAATTAAAAAAGGACGCTATTTAGCGCCCCATGTAGTACTATATGCTATCCTGTAAACCAAAACTAATAGTCTATAATTTTCGCAATCCCTGGTACATTTAATAGTTCAAAGAACTCGTTGATTTTTTCATGTGATTGATTTGGATATCTATGGCTATTTCGACACTTACAAAAAGTGAATACTATTTCCTCTTTTGCACGTGATAATGCTACAAAAAAGGCACACCGATCTTCCTCAGGTTGATTCTTGAAATTCCAAAATGCAGAATCTTCTAGTCCCACAAAATATACAACATTATATTCTAATCCTTTGCTCTTGTGAATCGTCATTATTGGCACCGAATGTTGTCCCTCAAAGTTTTCGATAGCAAGCATCCAATTCATCTTCGTGCTTACCAACTCTACCCACATATAATCTTGAAATCTAGTTAATATTTCATTAATGTATTTACCTTGACTGTATGTTGGGAACATAGCTTTAATATGTTTATCACCCCAAAAATCTATAGCATGTTTCAATAAATCGTGGAAATCTCTTTTACATGCGACATCTTTCCTCTTACTCCCTAAAGAATTTATTTCGTCATTTAAATCATCTTGCATAATAAAGTAATCCTCGCTCGCCTGCATACCTCCTATATTTCTAGCACTGGCTGTTATAGATACGAGATATTCCCAGTCATTAGGAAGTTTTCTATCAACGGCTAAACGTAGTAAAGATATTAGCATTTCTACTATTGGTTCTTTAATTAAGTCCTGATAATCATTCTCGATACGCGCATAAATATCATGCTCGCTAAGTTCTTTAATAATTGTAGATGTGTACTCTTGAGGCTTCTGTTTGCAGATAATACACAATTCATTTGGCGCAATACCTAATTTAATCTGCTCAACTATATGGTTAGATATTATCCTTGCCTCATTTTCTTCATTCTCAGCTACAAGCAATGTTATTGCGCCATCATCCGTCCCCCACTTATCAGGAATACTTATCTTGCTGTCCTTTTCATTTAAAGAGCTATACATTCTTCTTTGCAAATCAATAAGCCTTGGAGCTGAACGATGATTCATGATTAGCTTTTGTATTTCTGCATCAAATTCAGTCTCAAAATCATTGAAAACAGTTTTTCTTGCTCCAGCCCACACCATAATGCGTTGTTTATTGTCTCCAACAGCTGTCATTGTTGAACTCGAATTCAGGAAACACTGTTTTATCAGTTTGTACTGCAAATCTGTTGTATCTTGAAATTCATCTAAGAAAATTTGGCTATATGTTAATTGCAATCCTCGCTTGATTTTTGGATTTGTTCTGATGATGAATTCTGATAGAATAGATATCATTTTGAACGACAACGTTGACTGATAGTCATCAAATCCTTTAATTAACAATTTCCAAACCTTTTCGCCTAAGTCATTTTGAACAAAAGGTAATTCTACAGACTCAAGTACACTTTCATAGTATTTTTTTAAATTGCTAAATTTCAAATTATGTGGATTATTGTAACCAACCATTCTAAATGCCGCATCTACTGCATCATCTTTGTTGACCCAATAATTTGCATTTGGCCTTAAGTATTCTGGCAACGCAAAAAGGAAGTGATCCACAATATGTTTTGAAAAAGCATCATAGGTCATTGATATAAACCTATTATTGATTTCATCTCCACATCTCCGAGTGACTCTCTCTTTTATGTTGTCCGCTGCATCTTTTTTAAAACTTATCGCTAATATTTTTTTCGGATCTCTGCAAGTATTAGTCTGAAAAAGATAGCCTGCCTTTTGTGCTAATAATTCAGTTTTCCCTGCCCCCGGCCCCGCAAGAATTAGAGTGTTTATATTACTTCTAATCGCTTCATCTGCACTGTCTTCTAATACGATTCCATCACTCGGAATCCATTTTTCTGGTGCAACAATCTTCATCAGACTTCTCCTCTAGTACTTTTTCTGCTACAGAAATCATTCGCTCAAAAACTTCTGGCATCCCAGACATCAACACATCATCGCTAATTTGAGAAAAAGCCTCAATATGAGTTGATGGCTTTCCCCTGTTAAGGAAAAAATATGTGTACCAAACCATTAATTTCTTTTGCTCAATAGAATATGTTTTCCCTTCTCCCCCACACTCCTTCAATGTGTGTCTCACATCATCCGTAATGCGCGTACAATACTCTGGAGAAGGGTCCTTACAATTTTCAATATCTTTAATATACTTTTGGTGTTTTTCTCCACTATCTGAAAAAATAATTCTGGGGCCTTCATTCTCGTTCAATAAGTTTTTATATACCATGCCATAGTGCTCTAGCATCATAAAATCTATATCCAATGGTGCTGAAAAGAAAATATTATACTTTTCCAAAGCTTCAACCCAGTGTTGTAATGAATCGAAATCTTCAACATTCCACTCTTGCATTTTATTGAATTTCTCATCAGATAAAACACCACCTTCTATCTTTAATAGTTCATCTTTATCGTAGCCATTTTGTATTAATTGTTCAATTACATATTTAATTCTACCCCAACCACCACCTTCTCTTTCTTTATCTAAATCAAGCAATGTAATGTGTGGAATGTGTAAGTCATTAAGCAATCTCCAAAAATGGTTTACATGCCTACCACCAAGAGGAATAACAGATATTCCACTTGCATCAAGGTCACCCTTTTTAACACTCCATAATTTAGGCAAAATGATTTCTTCACTATCGCCCTCACCCAGGATAACAAATTTAGCAAAATATAATTCAGGATAAGCCTTAACCGCCTCTTTAATATACTTATATTGATCTGCCAACTTTTCTTTATCGGGCAATGTAATCGATCTGACTTTGGTCGTACAATCATTCATATCGAGACGAAAATATCTTAATTTCTCTGGGTCAAAGCGTTTGATGATTGAAGTGGAATGCGAAGTCAGAACAGTTTGTGCATTGTTCTTTGATGCTATTTCTTTTAAATTCGAAACTAATTGCCCAGTTAAATGAGGCGCAATATGATTTTCCGGCTCCTCCAAAGCAATTATTGTTAATACTGGCGGATTATGATTAAAAGAAACATGTTCTGGATCAGAAATTATTTCCTGCTGGATTTTTGATTCAACATCCAGAATACTATTGACTAACGAAATATAAAATAACGAACGTAAACCATCGCTCATATCATCAATAGTACATTCCTTCCCAGTTACTGTAGGCAAAAAAACAACTTCCGATTTTTTAATAGAAGAATCAATATCGGTACTATTAAAACGTAATTGGGCATTTGAATATCTCATATCAGAATCGTAAGATTCCCACTGTGTGTGTATAGACGTGCCAAGAACAGATACACCTTTTTCCTCTAAAAACTGATCGTTTAACTCTTGTATTTTTGTTTTAACCTTTTGCTGTGTGGTTGCACTCCAATTTATACTTGTCATAATTTGATGCATCATTGTACCAGAAACGTTTTTTAATTGTAACGATGGATCACGAACTGCTGGCACATATATTACACGAATTCGGTCCAAGTCTCTTCGATTTGTAGGGCATTTGACCTCATCAGTTATTTCCTCGCTCTCTGGACAAGTAATATAATAGATACGGCTTTCAATTGCCCCTTCTATGCTGCTACTTTTTTCCCAAGTTGCCTCTAACCTAATGCGTATATATGGCGTTCCATCCGGATTATCGACAACAAAACTTTTGAAAAAAGTCGGAACAGAGAAAGACTCCTCTCCTTCATTTTCTAATTCATCGAAAGTAAAAATTGTTTCAATGTACAAATCTTGTGTTTCCAATTCTTCTGGGTTTTGATTTTTAGGAAGATGAAAATCACTTCGTTTCAATACTCTATTAGCACCATTATCCGAGAACAAACAATTTAGCGCCATTAACGCGGCCGTTTTGCCCGAACTATTATCACCAATAAATGATGTAATATCATCAATTGGAATAATTTGTTCATCGCTGCCAAAGCAACGATAATTGTGAAGCTTAAGTTTTGACAATCTCATATCATATCTCCATATTTTGATAAAATAAAATCCCGCACTATCTAATTGCATCTAGACACAATGCAACAACTTATAAGTTGCAATTTGTATAACAAACTATTGCAGTCCTGCAATAAAAATATTATACCACAGGACTACAAATAACAGTTGTATACTTAGACTATCTCTCCCAACCTTTGGATTTCTTTTCCGTGAACTTTGCCATGGCCGCTTTTTCTCTGCCGTCCATGAGTCCTCTAAGTGACTGCATGTCATCTTCAGAAAGCGTTATGCCTCTGGACATATGCTCATGATCCGGATCCCAGTCACGGATATCGTACTTGGCCGGGCCATCGTTCCAGGAAACCACATTAATCTCCTTCTGCCAGCCATTCTGATATTTTGCTATGACTCCAACATGCTCTATGACCTCGAATGAAATCTCATTTCTTTTGTTCTCCATTTTGTTTACTCCCTTCGTTTTCTTAACGTTCCATTGCTTTTGACATCTTTGAAGACGTGTGATCATCAAGAAGGCCTTCCGCTTTGAAGCTCATCATCTGGCCGCTCTCTCCTGCTACGATGATGTGATCCACCATCTTTATATCAAGCATCCTTCCGCATTCTGCAAGTCTCCCTGTGACTTCCCTGTCTTCAGCACTTGCGATAGGGGTGCCGGACGGATGGTTGTGGATCGCTATGAAAGCAGCTGCATTCGAAAGTATACTGCTCTTGAACACCTCTCTTGGACTCACCATAGATGAGTTGAGAGTCCCTACGCTGCAGACATTCATGTTGATCACCTGCCCGTTGGACTTGAGATTCAGTATAGCAAATACCTCTCTGTCATAGTCCTTCATCTCGTTTGCGATCACATCAAGTACGTCCTGCGGCGAGCTTATAGGATCCGCGCTGTAAAGAGAAGGCTCTTTGACCATGCGGATATTGACCACCTTTATCTCATTTTCTTTCTGTTTTGGCATGCGATGTCACCTCCTGTATATCAAACGACAGCACAGTGCCGTCCGGAAGATCCTCTATGATCTTCTTCACTTCATCAAGAGTCTTAACCTCAATAGT
>JGI20225J20221_1001249_pt1 | contig 44885 bp, 35 predicted proteins | sample BioMet4_FD_20221 | JGI IMG/M metagenome (IMG submission 20221) | reverse complement strand
GCGGCCGTGCGCGATCGGGTCATGGAAGTGGCTGGCCGGGTGGCCCGGCTCGATGTCTGGCAAGGCCTGGCCGAGGCCGCGGTCCAGGGCGACTGGACACGGCCCGAGGTGCGCCCGGACCTGGAAATCACCATCCGGGCCGGCCGCCATCCCGTGGTCGAGGCCGTGCAAGGCGCGGGCAACTACATCCCCAACGACGTGGCCCTGTCCGACACGACCAAGGTGCTGCTCATTACCGGCCCCAACATGGCCGGCAAGTCCACGGTCCTGCGCCAGACCGCGCTCATCGCCATCCTGGCCCAGATCGGTTCCTTCGTGCCCGCGACCAAGGCCACCATCGGCCTGGTCGACCGGGTGTTCTGCCGGGTCGGGGCCACGGACAACCTGTCCCAGGGTCAGTCCACCTTCATGGTCGAAATGATGGAGACGGCCCGCATCCTGCGCCAGGCCAGTCGCCGCAGCCTCGTCATCCTGGACGAGATCGGCCGGGGCACGGCCACCTTCGACGGCCTGGCCCTGGCCTGGGCCGTGGTCGAGGAACTGGCCACCCGGGAGTCCGGCCTTGGCGTGCGCACGCTTTTCGCCACCCACTACCACGAACTGACCGCCCTGGAAGGCCGCTTGCCCGGCCTGCGCAACGCCAACATCGCGGTCAAGGAATGGAAAGGCGACATCATTTTCCTGCGCCGGCTCCTGCCCGGTCCGGCCGACCGCAGCTACGGCGTGGAAGTGGCCAAGCTCGCCGGCGTGCCGCGCCCGGTGGTCAAACGCGCCCGGGAGATCCTGGAACTGCTGGAGCGCACCCGGGACCCGGGTCGCGAGGCTCGCATCGCCAAGGAACTGGGCCAGCCCGTGCTGCCAGGACTCCTGCCGGCCACGGCCCGATCCGAGGATGCGGCCGCGCCAGCCCCCCTGCACCCCATCCTTGACGAACTGTCGCGCCTCGAACTAGATCGAATGACCCCCTTCGAGGCCCTGACCCTGCTTTGCGACTGGAAAAGCCGCCTCCGAGGCAACGATTCCTAAGGAGACCCACGTCATGCATCATTTCGAGTACCGGGGCGGAGAGCTGTTCGCCGAAAACGTCTCCGTGGCCAGTCTGGCCGCCACCTACGGCACCCCGCTTTACATCTACTGCGCCGCCACCCTGCGCCGCCATTTCGAGGCCTTTGATTCGGCCTTCAACGGCCTGCCGCACCTCACCTGCTTCTCGGTCAAGGCCAATTCCAACCTGGCGGTGCTCAAAACCCTGGCCGAACAGGGCGCCGGGGTGGACATCGTTTCGGGTGGCGAACTCTACCGGGCCCTGGCCGCGGGCGTTTCCCCGGAAAAGATCGTGTATTCGGGCGTGGGCAAACGGGCGGACGAGATCGAACAGGCGCTTCACGCCGGCATTCTCATGTTCAATGTCGAGTCCCTGGGTGAGCTCGAACGCTTAAGCGCCATTGCCGCGCGCCTGGGCAAGACGGCCAAGGTGAGCCTGCGCATCAATCCCGACGTGGACCCCAAGACCCATCCCTACATCTCCACCGGGATGAAAAAGAACAAGTTCGGCCTGGACATGGAAACCTCCCTGGCCGGGTATGCCCGGGCCAAGGAATTGCCCGGCGTCGAACCGGTCGGCATCGACTGCCACATCGGCTCCCAGCTCACGACCCTCGATCCCTTCCTGGAAGCCCTGGACAAGATCCTGGCCTTCCGCAAAAAGCTCGGCGATATGGGCATCGAGACGACCTATCTCGATCTCGGCGGCGGCCTCGGCATCCGCTACGACGAGGAAGAACCGCCCCACCCGGCGGAATTCGGCCAGGCCCTGACCAAGGCTCTGGCCGGCCTGCCCATCAAGCTCATTCTCGAACCCGGGCGGGTCATCGTGGGCAATGCCGGCATCCTGGTCACCGAGGTCGTCTATACCAAAAAGACCCCGACCAAGGACTTCGTCATCGTGGACGCGGCCATGAACGACCTCATCCGGCCGTCCCTCTACGGCTCCTACCACGCCATCCGCGAGGTGCGGCCGGCCGGCCGGGAATCCCTCAATGTCGACGTCGTGGGACCCATCTGCGAATCCGGCGACTTCCTGGCCCGGGATCGGGAGCTGCCGGCCGTGGCCGCGGGTGAACTGCTGGCCGCCTTTTCGGCCGGCGCCTACGGCTTCACCATGTCCTCCAACTACAATTCCCGTCCCCGGGCAGCCGAAATCCTGGTCGACGGTGACAAGGTCATCCTGGCCCGCCGCCGCGAGACCTATGAGGACCTCATCGCCCTGGAGCGCGACGGGAGTAAATAAAGAAAAGATCGGGGCGCTGCCCCGAACCCCGCCGGGGGGGATCATCCCCCCCGGTCCCCCTGCATAAGGGGGGAAACTGTGCAAAAGCCCCGAAGGATGCCTTCGGGGCTTTTCGTTTGGCGCGCTTCCTTGACCCGAGCCGCTCCCGGGCTTATAAACTGGGTTAGGGTCCTGGTTTGCTCCCTTTTCACCTCTCCAGGATCAAAACACTGGCGGGAGGATGCCGTGAACGCCGCCTTGCCCGTGCTGCTCACCCTGCAGATCGTCTTTTGCGGTGACAGCCTCACCAAGGGTTGGGAGATGTACAATCTCTTCGACCAACAGCAAAAAATCTATGTCAATGGCGTCACGTCCTGCACCAGCGCCGACATCCTCAAGCGCATCGAGCCCATTGCCGCGCGCAAGCCGCACAAGCTCTTCCTCATGATCGGCATCAACGAAATCAAGGCCCAGAACCGCATCATCGACAACTACGACAAGATCATCAAAAAGATTCAGGAGATTTCGCCCTATACCATTATTTACGTCCAGAGCATCCTGCCCACCCGCACCAAGACCATCGACAACGCCGACATCCCGAACGTCTGTATTCTGACCATCTATTATCTATCTAGCGGCGAACATGCCGTGGCTGTGCTTGACGCCCGCCCGTCTCCAAGCGTTCTTGTAGGAGTATCTGTTGTCAGTCTCGTTGGTTCGTCTGTTGCTGTCCTTCTCTCTCTCTCTCTCGCTACAATGGTGTTTGGGCCTATCACATTCGGGCGTTGGTGGAACACCGTTGTCTGCGTTCTCCTACGTAATTAGTTTTTCTCCGCGTCGGGAGCGGTGGCCTCCGTAGCTAGCGTCGTCTCGAGGTCCGCCCCCTCCCGTCCCTTCCTCGCTCCGGGCCCGCCGCAGGGCCTGGAGCGCGACCCCTAGTGCGGAAGCGCCAGGATCCGTAAACAGGCCCCTTCCGTGCAGCCAATAGTGTCCCGTTCAAGCTACGCCCCGCTCCGCCGAAGGACCCCGCGCCGGCGTAGAACAGAAGAAGGCCCGAAGAAAGAAAAAGGAAGGTCCACTAAAGCTACCGCTCGAACACCGGAACGAGAACGGCCCGAAGTGGAACGGAAACTTAAGCTAGAGCTAGAACCGTAACGGCTTCCCAGTGGGGCCCGGCCCTGTCGGAGCGCGCCGTGGCGGTCCCCGTCGCTCGGACCGCGTCAGCCGGGTTACCCGCAGGTCCTACTCCGGGCGCAGCATCCAGTCGTAAAAACGGGACCGGCATCCTGTTAAGCCACCATAGCGCAGTACCGTCCGAGGGAATAGCAACGCAGCACACAGTGCCTTAGCCTGCGCAACGGCCTTGGATGACGAAAACGCCCCGGCCAGTACAGTGGCCGTCCCCTATTACTACCGCTAGGCCACTGTTGCCGAAGGCACTGTGCTTTTTGGCTACGGTCGCAGCGCTTACGTCCGCTTCGCCAGAGAAAACCAGGGACCCCCCACTGGGCCTCGGCAGTGTAAACCGAGTCCTACTCGAAAAAGGTGTTGCTTATCCGCAAACGCGCACTCTACCTACGGCAGCAGCCACTTTAACCCCGGCTCGAACGCAGCAGCCGTCTTTGCCGCGTATCTACAGGTCCATTACCTGCTTGACCAAGACCGACCGCGTGTCGAGCGCGTCCGCCCGCAACCACCGGTGCTACAGCCGCAACAGCTACCAGAACCACGCCCACCCGTCCTACGAGACCTGCATTTTATTACCATATCCCGCTTTAGAGGACTTAGAAAAACTACTAGAACAGCATCAACAGCTACTACGCCAAGACCGGAACTAAAGCAACTACGGCTAGTACTCCTTCTCGAACACGCCGAACGCGCGCCGTTACCCGAGCTACGCGAACTCCTACAGCCGCGACCACGTCCTGCACTGCGGTAACTGTATCTAAAAAACGACAACCAGCTTCTCTAACATGTAGAGGGTTGGAACCACTCCGACAGTGGCGTTTCTGCTAGACCGTCCCACTCGTCGTGCCCGTTCCGCCGCAATGCCGTAGGAGGGCGGTCACAAAACTAGGACCTCTCCACTTTCTCCCCGTTTGGTCCTGGATTGGGTCAAATATTCGGCCCTCGCCGAGCCCAGTTCCTTCGCCGGTTTGCTTTCGGGCTCCGTAGGAAGCCCCGAAAACGGGCCTATTCGTTGTGGAAAAAGCTCATCCTGAGCCAAATGTGACGGCTCCGGGTCAACCCCCAGGGACCAAAACAGACCGCTTCGCCTGATCCGGACGCTGGCCATCGGTTTTTCGTGTCACGGAAGCCGTTGTCACCGGATCGCCATCATTTATCCCTGCCGGTGACATGACCCGACCCCGCAAAAGCAGTAGGTTCCGGTAAACGTGCCGATTCCGTGACACATGACACAACGATAAGGAGCCTGCCATGAGCGAGACCACCGAATTGTCCTACGGCCAGGGCAAAATGCTGACCTACGACGCGGCCCTCATCCTGGACGCCATCGCGGCCGACCTGCGCCAGGGCTCGCTGCCCCTGGCCAGCGCCGGCGAGGCTGTCCCGGCCCGGGTGACCCTTCCGGCCAATGCCAAGATCGAGATCGAATTCAAGGGCAAGGTGAAGCCCGGCAAGAGCAAGCACAAGCTCGCCATCGAAATCACCTGGAAGGAAAAAGACGAAGCCGCTGAGGAAGCCAAAGCCGAGGCCGCGCCCCAGGCGACCGCTTCGCCCCGCATCGACCTGCCCTGCGATACCGACATGCCTTCCCCGGACAATACCTAGACCCGCGAAGGTATGACCCGTCGGCGAGGTCTGGGACGCCGCCCCGGACCTCGCTTCTCCCTGTCCTCCCCCGCCTGATGCTGCGGGATCGATGCCCCCGGTGGCCAAAGGGCTGCACCCTTTGAAATCCCTCCATCCGTTGCCCTGGTTGCACACGGCGCGTTTGCGGAGACACCGGGTCGGACACGCCTGCCCTGGTCGTGGCTTGCAAGGTCTGCCGCGGACCTGCTAGAGATGCCCCACTTCTCCCCGCGTCCATGCACACGGGAGAAGCGAACATTCCGGAAGAGCCCTATGCCTGAAGCCGTGTATTTACGCCATGTCGGCGCGTATGATGATTTTGATTTGCCCGGAACCGTGTCCGAACTGCTGGAAGCGACAGGCCTGCGTCCGCCGGCCGGCGCGCTGGTACTGGTCAAGCCGAACCTGGTCGCGCCCCGGACCATGGCCCTGGCCTGCACCGCGCCCCAGGTCGTGCGGGCCGTCTGCCGGCATCTGCTCGACTCCGGCGTGCGGGTGGTGGTGGCGGATTCCCCGGCCTTTGGCACGGGCCGGATCATGGCCCGGTTGTGCGGCTTGCGCGACGCCCTGGTCGATCTGCCCGTGACCCTCGCCAACCTCGACGCGCCCCGAGCCGTGCGCCTGTCCTTCGGCGGCCACATCGGCGTTGCCCGGTTGGCCCTGGAGGCCGACCACATCGTCAACGTCCCCAGGCTCAAATGCCACGACCAGATGGGGCTGTCGGCCGGGGTCAAAAACCTGTTCGGATGCGTGTGCGGCTTTCGCAAGTCCCTGGCCCACCAGCGCTTCGGCAGCCACGGCAACCACTTTGCCCGCATGATCCTCGATGTGGCGGCCGCCCTCCCGCCCGTCACCACCCTGATCGACGGCGTGGTGGCCATGGAACGCAGCGGCCCGACCGGCGGCGATCCGTTTCCCTTGGGGCTGCTCGGCGCCGCCGCCAATCCCGTGGCCCTGGATACGGCCCTGGCCCGGATGCTCGGCTACNAGCCTTCCCCTGTGGCGCGAAGCCCGGTCCATGGGCCTGCCCGGGGCCTTGCCCGACGAACTCGCCTTCCCGCTGGACACCCCGGAAAGCTTCCCGGTCGCCACCGGATTCCGCCGACCGCCCAAGCTCTCGCCCGTGGCCTTCGCGCCGGGCCGCTTCGTCAAGGGCCGCCTCAAGAGTCTACTGACCCGCCTGCGCTTTCTCGACTGAACAAAACACCGCCCTTCCCCAGGGAAAGGGTTTGCGAAGGGCTACGCCCTGCTGGCGCTGCGCTTTTCCGCGCCCAGCGCCAGCTTCAATCGGTGCGGCTAGCGGCCAGGGTCGCCGGACCGCCCGGCGCGGCAGGGGAAATGAAGCGGGTAAACCAATCGAGGTTGCGAACCATGAGATCGCGTACCAGCCCCGGTTCGGTCACATCGTGGCCGCTGCGCGGATAGGCGGCCAGGGCCGTGGGCACGCCGAGCCGGGACAAGGCGGTGAAAAGCTCCATGGACTGGCCAAAGGGCACGCGCTCGTCATCGATCCCGTGCTGGAACAGGGTCGGCGTCTTGATGGCGGCGGCGTATTTGAGGGGGGAACGGTCAAAAAGCGCGTCGAAGCGCTCGAACGCCTCGCCGCCGAAATACAACGGAATGAAGTCGGGCAAGTCCATGCTGCCGGCCTGGCTGACCAAATCGGTGATGCCGGCCCCGATCGAGGCGGCCTTGAACCGGTCCGTGTGGCCGATGGCCCAGGCGGCCAGATAGCCGCCATAACTCCAGCCCATGATGCCAAGCCGGTTCGGATCGGCCAGCCCTTTGGCGATCAGGGCGTCGAGACCGGATTGCAGGTCGTCAAAATCCGCGCCGCCCCAGTCCTGGCGGTTAGCCATGCGAAAAGCCGGTCCGTAGCCGTCCGAGCCCCGGACATTGGGCCGGAAAATAGCGTAGCCGCGCTCGGCGAACACGGCCAGGGGATAGTAGTTGATGGAGCCGAGACATTGGCGCGAGGCGGCCAAGGCCGGGCCGCCGTGGATCTCCACGAGCAACGCCGGCGGTCCCTGCCCCCGCTGGATCGGATGGGTATAGAGCCCCTCGATGGCCGTGCCGTCTTTGGCTGTCCAGCGCACCACCTCGGTTTGCGGCAGGCGGTAGGCCGCAAAGGACTTGTTGCACTCGGAGAGTTGGCGGGGCGCGAAACGTGCGGTCGGACTGACCCAGACCTCGGGTGGCAGGGCGCTGTCCTCAATGACCAGGGCCAGGGCGCTGCCGTCTCGGGACAGGCTGGCCTGGGTTACCACATGTGGCGTGTCGGAAAACGGCCGGATCGGACCGCCATCGGCAGGCAAGGCCCACAGTACCGCCCCGGTGCCGCTGGCCTCGCGCACGAACAGGGTCTTGCCGTCGGCCGACCAGCCGAGCAGCTCCGGCCGGGCATCCGGGGTCCTGGCCAGGGCTCGGGGCGCGCCNCCGCCCNTNGGTTGCACCATCACCCGGCCCGGGCTGAAGTAAAACCCCGGCGCCTCGGTGGCTACGTAGGCCAGGAAACGGCCGTCCGGCGAAAAGCGCGGCATGGTCTCGGACGCTTCGGTCGCGGCGACAAGCTTCACGGTCCGAGAGCGGACATCGACCAGGGCGATATCGGCCTGGGCCGCGTCCTGGGGATGGGGCGCGCCCGAAGCCGTCACCCGCCGGCGGCCCCGGACCGGCGTATTCGGCGCCGTGGTCTCAAAGGCGATGCGGGCCCCATCGGGTGAAAAAACAAACTCCCCGACCTCGCGGTCCGTGACCAGGGGGCGCGACTTGGTCCGTCCGTCCAAGGCCAACAGGAACAGCCCCGTGGAAACGCCGATGCCGCCGCCGAGGACCTCAACGTCCTCGTTTTCTCCCGGCCGCTTTTCCCGGGGCGAACCGTTGATGGTCATGGTGCAGGCCAGGGCCCGCCCGTCCGGCGCCCAGGCCAGATCGATCACATCGGCCAAGCCATGGGTCAGCCGGCGGACTTGGCCGCTTCCCAAACGCAGGACCGCCATGTCGGTCACGTCCTCGCCGTCCACGAGATAGGCCAGCCATTTGCCGTCCGGCGAAAAGCGGGGTTTCTCGCACTGTTCCCGGGCCGGGCTGACGATTTTCGAACCGGGCAGGGCCGTGTCGGCCATCTGGATGCGCGAGGCCATGAGGCTCGGGTCCGGGCCGAGGGTGGAATCCACGGCAGCAAACGCCAACAGCCGGCCGTCGTCGGAAAGTTGCATATCCTGGGGCGCGATCATCCCCAGCATGGCTTCAATGGTGTACGGCCTTTCTCCGGCCCAGGCCGACAAGGCCAGGGCCGGGAGGAGGCAGNAAAAGAGGANGCTGNCAAACAGCCGGTTGGCGGTGCGTATCGGCACGGCACCCCTCATGCCGGAATCCACGCGGGATACGACAGACCGCGCGGCTCCCGGTCGGATAAAAATCGAGGCCCCCTTTCGGGGGCCCCGTTGGATTCAGATACGAATCGGTGCGTCCGCCGCCCGGCGGGACAGCCAGAGATCAAAGAGAAAACGGGTAAAGAAGATTGCCGTAAACATGGACGCCACGGTGCCGAGGATCAGCGTCACGGCAAAACCGCGGATAGGGCCGGTACCGAACTGATACAGCACCATGGCCGCGATGACCGTGGTCACGTTGGCGTCGAGGATGGTCAGGGTGGCCCGGCTGTAGCCGAGATTCACGGCCTGCCTGGAGGCAAGCCCCAGGCGGAGCTCCTCCCGTATTCGCTCGAAGATGATGACGTTGGCGTCCACGGCCATGCCGATGGTGAGGATGATACCGGCAATGCCCGGCAGGGTCAGGGTGGCGCCAAAGCCGGCCAAGCCGGCCATGATGAGCACAAGGTTGAAGACCAGGGCCAGATCGGCCACCGCCCCGGCATAGCCGTAATAAAGGATCATGAAGGCCACGACCAGGAAACCGCCGATCGCCGCCGAATAGATGCCCTTTTCGATGGACTCCTGCCCCAGGGAGGGGCCGACGCTACGCTGCTCCAGGATGTTGACCGGAGCCGGCAAGGCGCCGGCCCGCAGCACGATGGCCAGATCGCGGGCTTCCTCGGTGGAGAACCGGCCCGTGATGCTGGCACGGCCGCCGCTGATCTTTTCCTGGATGGTGGGCGCGGAATACACCTTGCCGTCGAGCACGATGGCCAGACGCTTCTTCACGTATTCGCCGGTCACCCGCTCGAACTGCCGGGCGCCGCTCGGCGTGAAGGTCAACCCGACATAGGCCTGGTTGTTCTGGTCGAAGTTGGCCCGGGCATCGGAAATGTTTTCGCCGGTCATGACCGCTTCGGAACGCAGCACAATGGGCCGCTCCAAATAGGTCCCGTCGAGATTGCGATGGCGCAGCACCGACAGTTCCTCNCCCGGGGGCAGCACGCCNTTCTGGGCCTTTTCCACATCGGCGTTGTCNTCCACCACCTTGAATTCCAGGTGGGCGGTCTTNCCGATGAGCTTNATGGCCCGTTCCGGGTCTTGCAGGCCGGGCAGCTGAATCTGGATGCGGTTGTCGGCCTGCTTGCGGATGTCCGGTTCGGCCACACCGAATTCGTCAATACGATTGCGGATGGTCTTGACGGCCTGATCCACGGTCATGCGGGCCAGTTCGTCCCGATAGCGNGGAATGAAGGACAGCGAGTAGCGGTAGCGACCTTCCGGGACGCTTTCCACATGGTCGACCTTCAGCACCTGAAAATGCTTGGACAACAGCTCGTCCATCTCCTGGCGCTTGTCCGAATTGGTCAGAACCAGCTCCAGATGCTTGCCATCGGCGGAGGTGGTGGGACGCAGGAGGGAAATGCCCTCGTCCTTGGCACTGTCATGGACATCGCGACCCATCTGGACCAGGGAATTGGCCAGGGCCTTGTCCACGTCCACACCCAGGGTCAGATGGATGCCGCCCTTGAGGTCGAGACCGAGATTGATGACGTCGTCGCGCAGGAATTTGCCGAACACGGACTGTTTGACCGGTCCGATGGACGGCAACATGTAGATGAGGCCGACAAAGGCCACCAGTGAAATGAGGGCCAGACGCCAGCGCAGGTTTGCAGACATGGGCGCGCTCTCCTTTGGGAGGCTTGCGCTTCGGGGACAACGCCAAAACGAAGGGACTGTCGTCCGGACAGCCCTTCGTTGCGTCTTGGCGGGTCGCCCCCGAAGAGGTTATTCCTTGTCCTTGGACTTGTCTTTCGCCTTGGGCGCGCCCTGGGCGGCAGCGGCGTCACCAGGAGCGGCGACGTAGTTGCGATTGATTTCGATGACGAGATCCTTGCCGATCTCCACCGACATCTTGTCACCGCGGACTTCCGTAATCCGGCCGTAGATGCCGCCGCCGGTCAGGATGAAGTCCCCGCGCTTGAGATTGGCCAAAAATTCGCGGTGCTGCTTGGCTTTTTTCTGCTGGGGCCGAATGAGCAGAAAATAGAAAATAGCGAACATCAAGATAAGCGGCAAAAAGGCGGTAATGGGATTGCTCGCCCCCTCGCCGCCGGACGGGGCGGCGCCCATGGCATGTGCCAGGCTCGGAAAGAACATGCTGCCTCCAAGAAAGTGTTTTGGCCCTTGTCGCCTGTTTTTTGGAAAACGTCCAGCGTTCCCGATAGGGACGGCGAGGCACGGACCTTACGCGCGTGTTTGGATGGTCTAAAAAAGCGGTTACGTCAAGATGCGCGTCGCACGCGAACCGCTGCAGTCCCTTGGGCGAACCGGCGGCGCCGTGTCAATTGACGTGCCCGGAAAGGGCATGCTAGACGATATTTGAAAACATATCTTTCCATCGAGCTTGCGACATGAAAGACAAGTTTTTTATCGGAGTCCCCGTCTTCTTTTTTCTTCTCGCCGGCCTATTCCTTATTTTACTGTTGAATGCAAATATCGAAGTCCTTGCCCGGCTTGGACTTGTAACCATCTATTTTTATTTTATTCTTATTCTGTTCGGCGGGAGTCTTGCGGGATTTCTCTTTGGCATCCTGCGCTCTGTCGGAAACTATCGCGGCAAACAGCTCAACGGGAAACTGGAATTGGGAGGCCCGATTGTCGGCTGGGNATCGAAGTCCTTGCCCGGCTTGGACTTGTAACCATCTATTTTTATTTTATTCTTATTCTGTTCGGCGGGAGTCTTGCGGGATTTCTCTTTGGCATCCTGCGCTCTGTCGGAAACTATCGCGGCAAACAGCTCAACGGGAAACTGGAATTGGGAGGCCCGATTGTCGGCTGGGTGCTGGTTATTGTCCTGGGATTGTGGTTCAAACCGGGCGATGCGACCTTCCCCCTGACCGTGTTCGTCCACGGAGAAAAAGGCCGCCAGGACCTCATCCTGCGCCATGCCGGCTCGGTTCTGGTCGACCTTGGCGGAGACAGACGGCAGGAACCGATCCAAGCCAACGGCCAAGCCTTTTTCCCGGCCGTGCCCGCCCGCTTTCGCGGCCAGAAGGTGCCAATATTCCTGGATGCGCCCGGCTACGAGGCCATCCGGTCCAACGACCAATACGCCCTCGCCGACCATGTCTATCTGGCCGTGCGCCGCCGGACCGTCCATATCAACGGCCGGGTGCAGGACGCGGTCGGCCAACCGGTGGCCCAGGCGACCGTGCGTTGCGGCAGTAGCGCGACGGCTCGAACCGATGCGGACGGGTTGTTCCATCTCGATCTTCCGGGGGCACTCTACCAGGAACAGTATACCCTCTTCGTCTCCGCCGAGGGTTTTGCCCCCCTGCCGCCAGTCACCGCCGTTCCCGACAGCAATGCGCTGACGATCACCGTAAGGAGGCCCTAGTCATGTCCCGCGCACGCCTGCTTTTTCCCGTGGCGCTTGTTCTCATGCTCGCGTCCCGGCTGGATGCCGCCACACTGCACGGCCTGATATTTCTCAATGAGGTCGGCGGGCAGCCCATGGCCGGGGTCCAGGTCGGAGCCGTGGGCGTAAGCCAGACGGTCTCGGATACAAGTGGCTGTTTCCGGCTGGATTTCCCGGCGCGACAGCCTGGGGATACGGTCACCCTCACCGTGCACAAGGACGGCTATGTGGTCGTGAACGCGATTCAACTTGAGTACACCCTGCCCAGCCACCCGATGGAAAAGCCCCTCCAAATTCTCCTCAGCACGGAGCCGAACCGGGAGAAGATGGCCTGTCAGTTTTATCGCCTGGCAAGCCGGCAGGCCATCGAGGACGAGTACCAACGCAGGGTCAAGGAGCTGGAAGCGGCCAAGAAGGCCAATGCGGCGGAACTGGCCCAGCTGCGCCAGGAGCGCGACCAAGCCCTGAATCTGGTCGACCAAAATGTGGAAGAAATGGCCCGCCTCAGGCCAGATGCCATCCTGCAGCAGTTCTATCAGCTCCAAAACCGCCACACGAACAAAGGGCTCACGGTTGTTGCCTCCGAGACCGATCGCCTGCGGGAGGACAAACCGCGTCGGGATGGCGATCGGATGCTGACCCTTGCCGGCGAGGGTGCGGCGACCGTGTCCCGCATCAATCCCGAGGAGATGTCGCGCCTGTCCCAGGACGCGCAGCGTCTCTTCCTGGACGGCAAGATCCGGGAATCCCTTACCATAACGCGCATGCTGACGAAAATAAATCTGGGCCCCATGGACGACGCGCGCACAGCCTGCCAGGCCACCCTCGTCGTCTGCCGCGACCTGGCCGCGAAAAAACCGGACTCCTACCTGCCCGATGTGGCCATCACCCTCAACACCCTGGGCAATCTTCTCACCGACCAAAACCACATGGACGAAGCCAGCGCCGCCTATAAGGAAGCCCTTGTCTTGCGGCGCACCTTGGCCACGACCAATCCGGACACCTATCTGCCCGATGTGGCCAGCACNCTCAGCAGCCTGGGNAACCTGCTCGGCGATCAGAAGCACACGGACGAAGCACGCGCGGCTCTCACGGAATCCCTCGCGCTCTACGAGCAGTTCGCCAAACAAAATCCCGAGCAATTCGGGCCTTGCGTCAAGACCGTGAAACGAAATCTCGCCGAACTCGACGCCCCGCGCCAATAGCCCCGCAAACAACGGCCCCGCGCCCGTCGCCTCACTCGGCGACAGGCACGGGGCCGTTTCTTCATTTTTGGGATTCCAAAGGGCAGCGCCCCTTGGCCGCCGGAGGCTTGTCCCCCAGCTCCAACTCCCCCGGTCGCTCCGCCTAGCCTTCGTAGTAGCTGCGCAGATGTTGGCTGCGCACGGGGTGCCTGAGCTTGCGCAGGGCCTTGGCCTCGATCTGGCGGATGCGCTCGCGCGTGACGTTAAAGAGCTTGCCGACCTCTTCCAGGGTATGGTCGGACTTCTCGCCCAGGCCAAACCGCTTGCGCAGCACCTGCTCCTCGCGCGGGGTGAGGTCGGAGAGCACCTTGCCGATCTGCTCGCCGAGCTTGGTGTTGACCACCTCCTCGGCCGGGGCCAGGGCCTTTTTATCCTCGATGAAATCGCCGAGACTCGAATCCTCCTCGTCGCCGATGGGGGTTTCGAGGGAAATGGGTTCCTTGGCGATCTTGAGCACCTTTTTCACCTTCTCCAGGGGATAATCCATGCGCTCGGCGATCTCCTCCGGGGTGGGATCGCGGCCGAGCTCCTGGACCAGNTAGCGCGAGGTGCGGATGAGCTTGTTGATCGTCTCGATCATGTGCACCGGNATACGGATGGTGCGGGCCTGNTCGGCGATGGCGCGNGTNATGGCCTGGCGAATCCACCAGGTGGCGTAGGTCGAGAACTTGTAGCCGCGCTGGTATTCGAACTTGTCCACGGCCTTCATAAGGCCGATGTTGCCTTCCTGGATGAGGTCCAGGAACTGCAAACCACGGTTNGTGTATTTCTTGGCGATGGACACGACCAGGCGCAGGTTGGCCCGGATGAGTTCCTGCTTGGCCCGCTGGGCGGCACTGTTGCCGCGCTTGATGCGCCACAACACCTCTTCCAGCTCGCCCACGTGGTGGCAGCATTTATCCTGGAGCCGATCCAGGATCTCCATCTTGGCCGAGAGCATTTCCTTGAAGGAAAAAACTTCCTCCACGGTCAGACCCAGGGATTCCGCGGCGACAACGGGATTGAGCTCCCGGGCGTCGAGCTGGGCGAACATCTCCTGGATNTCGGACTGGGACTTGCCGACCGACAGGATATAGGCCGANAGATCGCGCTGGCAGTTGTGCATCTGGCGCACGTAGTCCTCGACGATCTCGATGATNCGGTCGATGAGCGTTTTTTCGAGCTTGATGTCCCGAAGCCGCGTCACGATCTCGTCCTTGAAGACCATGATCTCCTTCTGGATGCCGTAGACCCGGCGGTCCAGACAGGCGCACAGATCGAGCTTGGCGTAGATCTTGCGTTTCTTGCGGAAGGACGCCTTGACCTCGTCGAGCAGGAAGATGACCCGCTGGCGCTGGTTCATCTCGTCCTCGGACGGATCGTCCTCCTCGATGGTCTTGACCACGTCCTTGAGCTTGATGCGGCCGATTTTCAGGTCCTCGCCCACCTGGATGAGCTCCTCCACGGCCACCGGCACCTCGACCAGGGCGTAGAGCACTTCCATCTCGCCGTTTTCGATCTTTTTGGCGATGACCACCTCGCCCTCGCGGTCGAGCAGGGGCACGGCACCCATCTCGCGCAGGTACATGCGCACAGGGTCGGTGCTGCGCGAGGAATAGTCGAGGGTATCCTCGCTTTCGGTCAGCTCCAGATCGGCGTCCGGGGCGTCGTCGGGCTCGGAGGTGGCCACATCGACCTTGCGACCGTCCTTATCCGTGTCAACAATGTTGATATCGAGCTGGTCGAAGATGGCGATCACCTCTTCGAGCTGCTCGGGATTGTTGACCTCGGAAGGCAGGGCCTTGTTGAGTTCGTCAAAGGTGAGGAAGCCTTTCTGCTTGCCTTTGACAATGAGGCTCTTGATTTGCTGGATTTCCTTGAGATTACTCATCACCCCTCCCGGAAAGGGCCTGTAGTTCCCCGAGAAGCCGCAAGGCTTCGTCGTGCGCTCCCCGTTCCTGCGCCCGGCGGATGGCCTCCATGAGCGACCGCCGCCGGTCGTTCTCCCGAGCCTCATGGAGAAAAACCCGAATTTCCTCGAAAACAGCCGCCGCCTCTTCCGGGTCCAGGGCCGGCTCCAACTGAGCCCTGGTCCAGAAGGCGGCTTCGGCGGCATCAAGTCGCGTGGCCAGCTCGTCCGGGCCGCCCCCGGCGAGCTTGGCGAAAAATTCCCTGGCCGATCGGGAACCCAGTCCCGCGGCCAGCCCTTCCCCGGCCAAGGCCTCCAGATAGTCCGGACAGCGCGCGGCAAAGGACAACAACTGGGCGTCCCGGGCCGTCATATCGAGCTGCCCGGGCCGCGCGACGGCCCCTTGCCTGACCGGCGCCGGTCCTCCGCCGCCATGGGGCCTGGCCGTCGCCATTTCCTGGCGCAATTCGGCCTCGGCCAAGCCCAAGCCCCCGGCCACCCGGGGAATGAACACGGCCCGCAAGCCGGCGTCCGGCAGACCCGACAAAAATTCCAAGGCCCAGGCGATCATCTCCCGGGGTGAAAACGTCTCGCGCACCATGCGCGTGGCATAGGCCAGCCCGTCCTCGGCCCGGGCCAGACAGGCATCAAAGCCCTCCCGGCCGCTTTTGTGGAGCAAGCTGTCCACATCCTCGCCGTCGGGCAACGGCACCACCCGGCAGTTGGCGCCGAGTCCCAGAAACATCTGGGCCGCGCGCAAGGCCGCCTTGCGCCCCGGCGGATCGCCGTCGAAAACGAGATCGATCCGGGAGGCGAATCCGGTCAACCGCTTGGCCTGTTCGGCGGTCAGGGCCGTGCCGAGCACGCCGCAGGCCTCGCCATAGCCGAACTGGTGCAGGGTGATGACATCAATATAGCCTTCGGTTAATAGCGCCCGCCGCGACTTGGCCATGAACGGCTTCGCCTCGTAGAGGCCGAACAGGTGCTGCCCCTTGGTATAGATCGGCGTCTCGGCGCTGTTTAAATACTTCGGATCGCCCTCTCCCATGATGCGGCCGCCAAAGGCGATGACCCGGCCGCCGCCGTCCCGGATGGGGAACATGAGCCGGTCGCGAAACCGGTCCCAGGTGCGGCCCTTGCCGGCGCTCAAAAGCCCGGCCTGGACGCCCAGATCCTCGGGGAAACCCCGTTTGCGCAACACGTCGGCCAAGCCCTGCCAGCCCTCCGGGCTCACCCCCAGGGCGAAGCGCTCGATCATCTCGGCGCTCACCTGCCGCCGCTCCAGGTAGGCCCGGGCCTTGGCGCCGGCGGGCGTGCCCAGCACATGGCGGAAATACCGGTCGGCCAGCTCGTGCATGGCCAGGCAGGCGTCGCGCAAGCGCTTGCGCTCGGCCGTTTTCGGGTCGACCTGCCGCCGGCCCAGGTCCACCCCGAATTCGCCCGCCAGCCGCTCCAGGCCTTCCCGAAATTCCAGCCCGTTGATGCGGCAGTAAAAATCAATCACATCCCCCGANGCCTGGCACCCGAAACAATGGAAAATGCCCTTTTCNGGCAGTACATTGAATGAGCCCTTGGTNTCCTGGTGNAACGGGCAAGCCCCGACCAGCCGGTTGCCCACCGGCCGCAGGTTCACATACCGCCCCACCACCTCGGCGATATTGGCCCGNGCCTTGACCGCCGCCACGGCTCCGGTGTCACGCTTCATGACGCAGCCAGCGGGGGGAACCCTTTTTTTGCAAAAAAAGGGTTCCCCCCGCGCCCCCTTCCTTAAAAAACTCTTCAAGGGCTTCGCGGGGTTGCCGTAGGATCATGCCTTTCCTTGGTTGCAACGCCACAAACCTACCAAACGAGCGTCAACCTCCTGCCTGGAGGCCAAAAATCATTTTCCCGGCACAGTCTAGACGCAAAGCGTCCCCTTCGGGTGGGTCCGGGAAGGGCCTTGCTCCTCCCGGCCGCCGGAGGCGTCTCCCCTGCTCCCCGATCGCCCGACTTTCCGCTACTTCAGCACCACCATGGTCATGCCGTCGCCGCCGCGGTCCTCGGGGGCCAGGGCGAAGGACGCAACCTGGGGATGCTCCTTCAGCAACCGGTGCACTTCGCGGCGCAGGGCACCCGTGCCCTTGCCGTGGATCACTTCCAGCTCGCCGTGCCCGCGCAGAATGGCCGCGTCGAGAAAGGCGGCCAGCTCGTTTTCGGCCACATCGGCCCGCATGCCGCGCAGGTCAAGCGTCAGTCCCAGACCGCCGGACGCGGCCCGGGGCGCCGGAGCGCTCACCGCCACACCGCCGCCCTTGGCGGCCGGGGCCTTGGCCGGGGCCATGTCCGCCGCCGCCACCCACAGGCTCACCCCACCGATATCGACCTTGGCGGCCTGCCGCTTGAGGTCTTTTTCGCGCACGGTGGCAATTTTGTCCCAACTCACGATCCGGACGGTCTCCCCCGGCGCCAACGCCTCGAAATCAAGGGCTGGCCCGGCCTCGGGCTTGCCGTCATTTTCGCCAGTCAGGGCAATGCTTTCATCAATAAGTCTTTTTCGGGCATCGGCAAGGGCCTTCTGGGCTTCCTTGCGCCCGAGCTTGCCGGCCTCGTGGCGCTGCACCACGTCCCGGGCCAGGGCGCGAATCTCCTCGACGAGGTTGTCCTGGGCTTTCTTCAAGTTATCCTTGAGCTTTTGGATGCGCCGTTCCTCTTCCACCCGACGCGCGGCCAGTTCGTCCAGCTCGCGTTCCCGGCGCAGGGCCAAGTCGTTCAGGCGATCGAAGACAAGCCCGGCATCGGCGCCGTCCAACAGCAGATACCGGCTGGCCCGTTCGAGAATCTCCTCGGGCAGGCCATGCTCCCGGGCCACATCCAGGGCGATGGATGCGCCGACCTGGTCGTAGGCCAGGCGGTAAAGCGGCTTTTTGGTCTTGGGATCAAAAAGCATGCAAGCGGCGCGCACCCCGGGCCGGGACAGGCCATACGCCTTGAGGGCCGGAAAATGGGTCGCCGCGGCCAGATACGCCCCCCGGTCGAGCAGACCGTCCACCACGGCCTGAGCCAGGGCCGCGCCCTGGGACGGGTCGGTGCCGGCACCGAATTCGTCGAGCAGCACCAGGGTTTCGCCGTCGATCTCCGGCCAGACCCGGGANAAATGGCGGATCTGNGCCGTAAAGGTGGACAGATGGTCNAGCAGGCTCTGCTCGTCGCCGAGAAACACGAACACCTTGCGGAAAAACGGCAACCGGCTGCCCTCGGCCGCCGGAATGGGCAGCCCGGACAAGGCCATGACCGCGAGCAGCCCCAGGGTCTTGAGGCACACGGTCTTGCCGCCGGCATTGGCGCCGGTGACGATCAGCGCCTTCTGGTCATCAGCCAGGATCAGGTCCTGGGCGACCACGTCCCGGGGTTGCCTCCCCTCCTCGCCGGCCACGGCCAGGGCCAGCAGCGGATGGCGAGCGGCCAGCAGGTGGACCGGGTTGTCCGGGGACACCTCGGGCAGGCTGCCGGAAAATTCCTCGGCCAGGGCAGCCTTGGCCCACAGCACGTCGCAGGACACAAGGAGCCGAAACGACGCGGCCACGGCCCCGGATTCAGCCCGGGCCAGGCTGGTCAAAAAGGCCAGAACCTTGGCCTCGGCCTCGCGCTCCTCGTTTTTGAGCTCCTGGAGGCGGTTGTTGATCTCGACCAGGAAAAAGGGCTCCACATACACGGTCTCGCCGGTCTGGGAGTAGTCGTGGATGATGCCCGGAATGCGCCCCTTGAAATTGGCCTTGAGCGGCAGGACATAGCGATCCGAGGAAATGGTGACGTAGTCGTCCTGCAAAAACGGCCCCAGGTCCTTTTCGCTGATGTGCTCCTTGACCCGGTTCAGAATGGTCTGGTGGATGGAGCGGATTTCCTGGCGCACGGAAAAAAGTTCGGGCGAGCTTTCGTCGCGCAGGCGTCCGTCCGGGGCCAAACAACGGGCCAGGGCGGCCTGGGTTTTCTGAGGCCAGGGCGTGGCGGTCACGGCCTGGCGCAACAGCGATTCCGGGGCGCCGGAGGGCCGGGCGGCATCCTTTTGGGCCAGGGCCTCGCGCAGGGCATGGCCCTGGGCGAGCACCGCGTGCAGAGCGACCAGGGCATCGAGATCGAGCACCCGCAGCTCGCTGGCCAGGATGTCAAACACCGGCGCGATGTCCGGAAAGGGCGCAAAGGTGAAAACGCCGTCACGGCGCAGTTCCCGGGCCTCGGCCAACCGGAGCTGTTCCTGTTCCAGGGCCTCGCGATCAGCAAAGGGCACCAGGGCCTGGCAAGCGGCGGCAGCGGGTTCCGAGGCGGCCAAGGCGGCCAACCGCGCAAGCACCCGAGGAAACTCCAGCAACGAGAGAGTTCTGGATTCCATAGAAAAAAAGGGAACGGGTCGGTTCAGGAAGCGAGGCGGGCCTTGACGGCGACGCTGACCCGTTTGCCGTCGACGCGCCCCTTGTGGGCGGCCAGCACAGACTGCACCACCCGGCCCATGTCCTTCATGCTCCGGGCGTCCAGTTCGGCCACGGCCGCGCGCACCGCCTCGTCGAGCTCGGCGTCGGAAAGAGGAGCGGGCATGTAGTCCAGGAGCACAACAAGCTCCCGCTCCTCCTTGTCAACGAGATCGGTTCGACCCGCGGCGGCGAACTGTTCCACGGACTCGCGACGCTGTTTGGCCTGCTTGGCGACGACGTCAAGCAGCTCGTCATCGGTCAGCGGATGGCGCAGNTCGACCTGGCGCATTTTGGCNGCGGCCTTGAGCATCCGCAGCACACCCACGCGCACTTCGTCCCTGGCCTTCATGGCAGCCAGATAGTCGGATTCGATACGGGTCGAGAGGTTCATTACATCATGTTGATTTTGCGCATTTTCTTGAGCAACCGTTTGCGGGCGGCCGCCTTTTTCTTCTTGCGCATAACGCTTGGCTTCTCAAAGTGCTGACGCTTTTTCAGCTCAGAAAGAATGCCGGATTTTTCGACCTGCTTCTTGAAGCGGCGCAGGGCCACATCGAAGTTGTCGGAATCGTCGAGGTAGACTCCGGGCACAGACCTCACCCCCTCTTTGGGGAATTCCCGCGACAAAGAGAAGCGTTTATCCCAAGAAACCCACAGACGTCAAGGGCATCCTGGCCTGCATCCAAAAAAGTCCGCCCGGCCGGGGCCGGGCGGATCAGAACAGCACCAATGACCAAGGGGAAAGACTAGTGATGCCCGCCGGCGCCGCCGCGGATGGTATCCTTGAACGCCTTGACCACACAATAGCCCATCCCGGAAGCGATGATGAAAAGCACCAGGTACAGGACGCTGAAAAACACGAAATGGTCGGGCTGCCACCAAGGCAGGTCCTGGGGCAACGGGCTGTGGATGGTTTCACCGTGAAGCATGAACGTTCTCCCTGGGGCTGGTTATTGAATCGCGTCCTTGAGCAGCTTGCCGGGCCGGAACTTGACCACCTTGGACGCCGGGATNTTGATCTCGGCGCCGGTGCGCGGATTGCGNCCGGTGCGGGCCTTGCGCTCATCCACCATGAAGGTCCCGAAACCGGTCAGGGTGATTTTGCCCTCACCGACCAGGGTTTCTTCCACGGCCTCGATGAACGCGTTGAGCGCNCGTTCGGCATTGGCCTTGGTCAGGCCGGTCTTTTCTGCAATTTTCCCTACCAGGTCAGCCTTGGTCATTATCCTCTCCTCTTCGGTTGAAATGCCGCCCGCCGCGCGGCGCGACAGAGAATACCGAACCTCTCCCTCGATATCTCCACAAAAAAATGGATCGGGCCACCGTACCGCCCGCTTCCCCGTTGGCGCGCGGACCGGTCTCCCGTCACCGCCGCGAAGCCGCATCTGTCCTATGCTCCCACGGCCTCGCAAGTGCGGCAAAGCAGAATCGATTTCAGCCCCAAAGTCAAGAGGCCAAGCGTGTTTTCAGAAATTGGGCCAGCTCACGCAGCCCCTGGGGCGAAACATTTTCCGGCCGAGCCTGTTCCGAGATCCCCTGACCGGCGAAATGCGCGGCCAGCGCGTCGTCCCAATACGCCTTCAAAATGCCACGCAACTGTTTGCGACGCGAGGCAAAAAGGCGTTTGAGCAGCCGGGCCAGACCGGCCGGGTCCTCGGGGCGCTCCCCGGCCGGACGCGGGGTCAAGGCCACCACNGCCGAATCCACCTTGGGCCGGGGCACGAAAACCGTGGGCGGCACCTTGAAGCAGTATTCCACGGTGACGAAGTTGCCAATCCAGGCCGAAAGCGCCCCGTACTCCCGGCTGTCCGGCCCGGCGGCCAGGCGTCGCGCCACCTCGTGCTGGACCATGAACACGCCCCGGGCAAAACGGCTCGCCCCGGCGCACAGATCCCACAACAGCGGCGAGGCGATATTATAAGGAAGATTGCCGATCAGCCGCGCCCCGGGCAGCCGGTCCAGCCGGCGCCAGTCCAGGGTCAGGGCATCGATCAGGGCCACGGACACGCCCGGGTATTCCCGCGAAAGCCGACCGGCCAGATCCCGGTCCTTTTCCAGGGCCAGATAGGCGCCAGGNCNGGCCGCCAGAATCGGCTCGGCCAAGGCCCCCCGGCCCGGACCGATCTCGACCACCGTATCCCCGGGCGCAATCCCGAGGCTGGCCACGATCTTGGCCGTGATGTTGCGGTCCACGAGAAAATTCTGGCCCAGGCTGCGCTTGGGCCGGGCGAGTTGCTCCCGGTCCTCTGGCTCCACCGGCCGCTGCACGGGTCGTCCCCGGCTCATGCCCTGCCCTCCACTTCCAAAAGATCCTGTTTGAGGGCCCAGACCACGTGAAACCGGGCGGCAAAGGCATCGAGTTCCGGCACCGCCGCGGCCAGTCGGCCGGCCAGGGTCAGGGCCGGGCACGGACTGCGGGCCAGGAAAAGCAGGACGCGCAGGGCCTCGGGCCGAATCAGGCCACTTAGGGCCTCGTAGATCACCGGATAATCCTCCCGACGGTATACGGCCTGGCCGGTCTGGCTCCAGGTGAGACGCACCGCGTCCGAGAGGCGGTCGGTCGCGTAGCCGGCGAACACTTCCCCGTAGGCCATGGCCGACGGATGGCGGGTGCGGCCAAGGGTGGCCCGGTCAGGCACGGGCCTTGCCGCCAGGTCCTCCCACAGGGCCAGATGGCGGTCGATGACCGAGGCCCAGGAAAATTGCGCTTCCACCCGGGCCCGGCCGCCCCGGCCCATGGCCCGGCGCTTGTGCGGATCGAGGATCAGCGCCTCCAGCACCCGGGCCGTGGCCGCCACATCCACGGCCAGCCCCTGGGCCAGCAACAACTGGGCATGGTTGTCGTAGCACAGCGGCGCCAGCACGTCCCAGGGATCGGTATCGGGCAACCCGAGGGTCGGCACGAGAAATCCCGTGTCCCCGTCCACCACGAGATCGCGGTAGCCGTCGTAGTCCGAGGCCACCACCGGGAGTTCCGAGGCCATGGCTTCAAGCAGGGTCAACCCAAAGGTCTCCTGGGGATTGTCGGCCAGGGACACGAAGATGTCGGCCAGGCCGAAAAGCGCCCGCTTGTCCGCCTCGGACGGCCGGGGAAAGGCGCGAAGCGGCAGGCCGATATTGGCGGCCAAGCCGGAGAGCAACGTAATGACCGGGTCCCGGACTTGCCGGGGATCGTCGTCGGTCCAGCCCGCGAGCACCAGGCAAACCCCGGCCGGGTCCACTCCGCCGGCGAGGACGCGCTGCAAGGCCCGCAAAAGCGGCAGCAGATCCATCTTGGAGCTGTGGGAGATGCGGCCAAAAACAAGCAGCACCACGGCCGTCTCGGGCAGGCCCAGCCGGCCCCTGGCCGCGCGGGCCGCGTCGGCGTCGGACCTGGCATACCCGGCCGGGTCGATCCCCAGCGGAATGCGCGAAAGCCTAGGAGCCGGAAACCGGTCCGGGTCAAGGCCGTAGCCCCGGCGCAGAGCCGCAAACAACCGCTCCACCACGGCCAGGCCGGCCGTGGACGTGGCCACGATGGCATCCCGGGCCGTGGTGCCGGGCCAGAGCTGGGAGAGGAACCCCCGGCCGAAGCTCGCGTAGCTCAAGGAATGGGTCGTGGAGGTGATGGGAAAGATCTCCCGGGACAGGCTGTTGCGCAGGCAGGCCAGCCAGGCCGGATAGAGGATGCAGTCGGACAGGTGGAACACGCTGTAGGCCGTGTCGGAAAGACAACGCGGCAGATCGAGGCGCGTCAGGAATTTGAATTTTCCCTGTTCGGCCAGGCCCGGATGACGGCGGCCGAGCGTTTCCCGCTGCCGGTCGCGCTCACCGGGCGAAGCCTGGAAAAAATGGTAGGCATCAAAGGGATCGGCCGCGAGCAGCGCGTCCAGAAACCCGGCATTGGCCACTTTGCGGCCCATGACCTCCCCGCCCTCGACAAAGGGATCGAGGGTTCCCCAGATGCGCATTGTCTGCATGCCGGCAGGGAGACACAACCGGCCCGACTTGTCAAACACCGGCAGGCAACAAGTTCCGTTGGTCTTGATATTGCATTCTTTCGCAGCCAGGGAACCCGCGCCCGGTTCCCGAGAGCCAAGGAGGGTTCGCATGAGCCGCGGCATACGACAGGAACAGGTGTGGGGCATCGGGCTTCCGGCGGAAGCGACTGCGGCAATTTCTGCCGCCTTGGGCAGTGGCTATGTCCTGCGCAATTTTCCAAGCGGTACGGCCCCCAGCGAGCGCGACTGCGATCGGTCCACCCCCCTGGTCATCTTTATCGCCCGGGAAGCCTGGGACCTTCTGCCGGCCCCGACGCGCAACCGCCTTGAAAAGTGGGAAATTCCCCAGCGTGTGCTGCTGCTGGCCGAACACCAGTCCGTGGCCGATTTCGAGGAAGTCCTGGAGGACGGGTTCCTGTCCGCGGTGTCCGAACCCCTGACCGATAAAAAGATCCGCGACATCATTTTCCGGGCCCAGGAAGTCAAAAGCCTCTACGACGACATTTTTCGCATGACCCGGGAAATCGTGCTGGAACGGGAGCTGCTCACCCGCAAGACCGACCTGGTCCTGTTTTTGAACCGCATCCTGTCCCGGGCCGTGGAATCCCTGGACCCCACGGTCATCCTGGACAATGCCCGGGACGACCTGGGCCTGCTCGTGCCGGTCAAGTCCCTCATGGGCGTGCTGTGGCAGCCCGGCCATTCGGGCAACCTGGAAGCGGAACTCTTCCTCGAACCGGACATGGACCACGAGGCCGAGCGCCACTGGACCGAGGAGCTGCTGCGCGTCAGCGCCAAGACCGCCGGCCAGGCCATGAGTGGGTACAAGGCCACGTTTCTCGGCGGCGGGACGGGCCGGGAACTCGTGGGCATCCCCGAACTGCCTGACGAAGTGATTCCCCTGCCGCTTCGGGCCGGAGGCCAAGCCTTCGGCGTGCTGGCCCTGTACCGCAGCCTGGAGCGCCCCTTGGGCAAGGACCAGGTCCAGGCGCTGTTCGCCTCGGTCAACCACCTGGCCTTGGCTCTGCGCAACGCCGCGTTGTTCAACCAGGTCAAAAGCCGGGCCGATCACGACGGCCTCACCCGCATCCACAACCGGCGCGCCTTTGACGAGCGCCTAGTGGATGAGCTGCGGCGCCATCAGCGCTACCGCCAGCCCATGAGCCTGCTCATGCTCGACATCGATCACTTCAAGGCCGTCAACGACACCTACGGCCATTTGACCGGCGACCGGGTTCTGCGCGAAGTGGGCCGCATCCTTTCCGAAACCCTGCGCAGCACGGATTTCACCGCCCGGTTCGGCGGCGAGGAATTCGTGGTCATCCTGCCCCAGACCGCCGAGGACCAATCCCAAATCCTGGCCGAACGCCTGCGCAACCTCATCGCCAACACCCAGTTCACCCACGAAGGCCGTCCCTTTGCCATTACCGTGTCCATCGGCGTGGCGGCGCTGTTGCCCGGCGCCCTGGCCAAGCGCAGGGACCTGCTGGAAAAGGCCGACCAGGCCCTCTACCAGGCCAAACACCTGGGCAGAAACCAGGTCTGCACCGCCCTTGGCCCAAAGCCGGTGGAACGGCTGCGCCAGGCTTCGAGCGCGGCCAAGGCCGGCTAGCCCCGATCCGCCCGGAGACAGGCTTTACAGCTCGTCTGGAACAACATAGAATTGCAGGCAATTCACATGGCGCTGGAGCGCGTCCCCGCAAGGGACGCGTCTGGGCCTTTGCCGTTTCACCCCGCTTCGGGGATCGGCCCCGCTTTTTCCTACCGGCGCCCCAACCACGACTGGGAGGAATACATGCGTTCACCAATCACCCAACAGACCATCCTCGAGGCGGTGGTGCGCGACGCGCGCCAGGTTCCGGATCACGCGGTCACCTCCGTCACCTGGGGCGTCTGCCTGGCCGCGGTCCAGTCCCAGTACACGGGCCTGGCTTCCCTCGTCTCCCACATCGCGCCCAAAATCGGCACCATCGACCAGTCCGCCGCCACCGGCAAAACCCAAAGCGCCCACGAACTCGCGGCCACGCTCCTCGATCCGGCCACCACCAACACCGACCAGGCCTCCCTGGCCATGGCCGCGGTCAACTCCCTGCTGCCCCCTCCGGGCAAGGAAAGCGATCTGCCGGGACAGGATCTGCTGCTCAGGATCGGCAAAGGCAAAAAAGTGGCGGTCATCGGCCACTTCCCCTTTGTCACGGCCCTGCGCAAGGTCTGCGACACCTGCTGGGTGCTGGAACGGCGGCCCCAACCCGGCGACGTGGAGGCGAGCGAAGCCCCGAACATCCTGCCCCAGGCCGATGTGGTCGCCCTGACCGGCACCACGCTTTTAAACGGCACCCTGGCCGACCTGCTCAACCTCTGCCGTGCGGACGCCACCGTCGTCATGGTCGGACCGACCACGCCCTATGCGCCGTCGCTGTTCACTTGCGGCATCGACATTCTGGCCGGCTGCGACGTGGTGGACTCGAACCAGGCCCTGGACGGCATCCGGGGCGGCAAATGCTTCAAAGGACTCGAAGGCACCCGCCAGACCGCCTGGGCACGGCCCGGGTTGGCAGTCTAGGTGCAGGGGTAAGGAAAAGAAGAAGAAAGAAACGCCTCCGGCGGCCAGGAGGGGCCAAGGGCCCCTCCTGGACCACCCCGAAGGTGCGGCGAAAAGATCGGATTATTGCGGGGAATCGGGAAGATATTCGCGGGGGTTGAGGCCGAAAAGACAGAAGACCTCGTAGGGAATGGTGCCCCACCACTCGGCCAGATCGTCGGCCGTGATCGCCTCGGCCCCCTGGCCGCCCAGAAGATAAATCTCGTCGCCCGGCGCCACGTCGGGAAGACCCGACACATCCACGGCCGTAAGCTGCATGCACACCCGGCCCAAAATCGGTACCCGCCGGCCGGAAATCCACATAAAGCCCGTATTGGACAGCCCTCGGCTGTAGGCATCGGCATAGCCGGCCGCCACGATGGCCACCCGCCGGTCCCGATCGGCCACGTAGGTCCGGCCGTAGCTGATGGAACTGCCGCGCGGCAGATCGTGCACGGACACGATGCGCGTGACCGTCTCCATGGCCGGGACCAGTCCCTGGCCCAATGACTCCTTGGCCGTGCCCCGGAAGGGGTTGATGCCGTAAAGGGCGATGCCGGCCCGCTTGGCCTGCCAGCCGTAGCGCTCGTGGGCCAGGATGCCGGCCGAGTTGCACAGCGTGGCCTCGAACTGGAATCCGGCCCGGGTCAGCGCCTGGCAGAAGGTGGCGAACCGGGAGCCCTGCTCGTCCACGAAATCAAAAGAATTGGGATCGTCGGCCGTGGCCAGATGCGAGGCCACGAACCGCACCGTGAGGCCGGGAATGGCTTTAAGGCGCGCGATCAGGCGCTCGATGTCCGACTCCACGAACCCAAGCCGCGCCATGCCCGTGTCGCATTTGACGGCAATGCCAAAGGGCCGGCCGGTCTTGGCGGACAAGGCGGCCAACCGGTCGAGCTGGCCGAAGTCATGGATGAACGGCACGAGATCGTTGGCCAAAACGAGTTCGTCGTCCTCGGGCAAAACCGGGCCCACCAGCGAAAGGATGGTGGCCTCGGGTTCGCCTTGGCGCAGTGCCGCGCCCTCGGCCACCGAACCGATGGCAAAGGTATCGGCACCGGCCGCGGCCAGTCCTCGGGCCACGGGCGCCAAGCCATGGCCGTAGGCATCGGCCTTGATGACGGGAATAATATGGCCACCGTGGCGGCACAGCAGCTTGTAATTGGCGACAATGGCCCCGACGCGCACCCGGGTCCGCAGATAGTTGTGGGCGATGGTCATGGGAAACCTCCGACTTGGGCGACTTCATGTCATATGCCCGCTCGGCTTCCTACGCCCCTGGCCGGCACATTTCCAGTCTTTCGCGCCACTGGCCCGGCGGACCGGGTTCGCGTACACTCCCCCCATGACCGAAAACATGCGCCATCGCACCATACGGGTGCTGCCCCCGGAACTGCAAAACCAGATCGCCGCCGGCGAAGTCGTGGAACGTCCGGCCAGCGTGCTCAAGGAACTGGTCGAAAACAGCCTCGACGCCGGCGCAACACGCGTCGAAGTGGCCATCGAAGGCGGCGGCCGCACCGCCCTTGTCGTCACCGACGACGGCTGGGGCATGACACCCGAGGAATTGCCCTTGGCCGTCACGCGCCATGCCACGAGCAAAATTAATTCCATGGACGAGCTGGCCGGTATCGCGAGTTACGGCTTTCGCGGCGAGGCCTTGCCGAGCATCGCCTCGGTGTCGGACTGCACCCTCACCTCCAAGCACGAGGCCTTTGACGAGGGAGCGTTCCTGCATGTCCAGGCCGGTCGGATCACGGATCGCGGTCCGGCGGTCCTGGCCAAGGGCACGCGCATCGAGGTGCGCGACCTGTTCGCGGCCGTGCCGGCCCGGCTCAAGTTCCTCAAATCCGAGGCCACGGAAACCCGGCGGGCCACGGAAATTTTCGGCCGGGCCGCCCTGGCCCGTTGCGACGTGGCCATGAAACTGGCCGTGAACGGCCGTACGGTCCTGCGTTTTCCGGCCGGGCAAAGCCTGATCGCCCGGCTGTCCGGCCTGTGGCCCCCGGCCGTGACCGACGACCTGTTCGAGCTGGACTATGCCGTGGGGCCGGTCAAGGTCTGCGGCCTGCTCGGCAAGCCGCTCAAGGCCCAGGCCAAGGCCGACCGCATGCTCTTTTACGTCAACGGCCGGGCCGTGCTCGACCGGGTGCTGTTGTCCGCCGTGCGCGAGGCCTACAAGGGCCGGCTCCTTTCCCGGGAATATCCGCAGGCCGTGATTTTCGTGACGGTGCCGCCCGAGGATGTGGACGTCAACGTGCACCCGGCCAAGACCGAGGTGCGCTTCCGGGACGAACAGAGCGTTTTTCTGGCCCTGCGCCGGGCGGTTGGCCAGGCCCTGGACAAGGCACTCGTGCTGCGCACGGTGCCGGCGCCCGAGCCCTGGGTCAAGCAGGACGGCGAGCCACCCAAATTCCCATCGCGACAGGATTTCCTGGCCAATCTGGCCCGCAACGACGCGCCCTCGCCGGACGAGACCACGCCCTCCCCGCCGCCCATGGAGCGGCTTTTTCCAGACCATGGTCCGCCCCCACCGTCCGAGTATCTCGTTGAGGAACCCGGGGAAGACGCTCTGTCCATCCCGTCCCTGCCGCCTCGCACCGGCCTGCGCCACCCGGACCCGCCGGCCGTGGCCCGCTATGCCAGCGCTGAAACGTCCACCATAAACCCGCCTGTGCCGGCGTCCGAACCGATCCTGCGCTCCCGCGCGCCCGAGGAGATCGAGACCCTGCCGCCCCATGTGCGCTATCTGGGTCAATTTTCCGACACCTACCTGCTCGTCGACCTTGGCCGGGAACTCGTGCTTCTGGACCAGCACGCGGCCCATGAGCGGGTGATTTACGCGGCCATGGAAGCGCGCGGCAGCCGGGGCGACAGCCGGCCCCTGGGCATTCCGGTGGAAATGCCCCTGCACGCCTCGGAACAGGCCCGCCTGCAAAGCCTGTTCGGCGAGCTGCGCAAGATCGGCTTTGTCCTGGAGACGCCGCGTCCGGGAGTGGTCGTCATGACCGGCGCGCCCCCGGGGCTCAGTGTGGGCCAGGCCAAGGACTACCTGTCCGCGGCCGTGTCCGGCCAGTCCAAGACCCTGCGCGACCTGTGGATACTCATGAGCTGCAAGACGGCCATCAAGGCCGGCACCAGGCTGACCGACGACGAGGCCGTGGCCCTGCTCGCCCAATGGAACAAGGTCCCCGAACGCGACTACTGCCCCCACGGCCGGCCGGTGACCGTTCGCTTCACCGAGCGCGAATTGGAGAAGATGTTTAAAAGGAAGAAGTAAGAGAAGATGCCTCCGGCGGCCGGGGGCATGATGCCCCCGGACCCCTCGACGGGAGGCACATCAGAGATAATGGTCGGGCGCAGCCAGATACTGGCGCACGTAATCGGCCACGCCATCCTCAAGGGAAAAAAACGGCGTGTCGTAGCCGGCTCCGTGAAGTCGCGCCATCTTCGCCTCGGTGAAATACTGATACTTGCCGCGTAGCGTCCCGGGCATGTCCACGTAGTCGACGGCCGGCTCCCGGTCCATGGCCGCAAACACCGCCGCCGCCAGGTCGTTCCAGGTCCGGGCCACCCCGGCCCCGACATTGAAGATGCCGTTCACCTCGGGGTGATCGAGCAGCCAGAGCATCACCGCTACCGCGTCCTTGACGTAGAGGAAATCCCGCTGCTGCCCCCCGTCCGGATATTCGGGCCGGTAGGACTTGAAGAGCTTGAGCCGCCCGGTTTCGCGGATCTGCTTGAAGGCCTTGCATACCACCGAGCGCATGTCGCCCTTGTGGTATTCGTTGGGACCGTAGACGTTGAAGAACTTGAGGCTGGCAAGCTTACCGAGCAAGCCCTCCCGGCGCGCCCAGAGGTCGAAGAGGTGCTTGGAATAGCCGTACATATTGAGCGGCTTGAGCGCATCGAGTCCGTCCGGGTCGTCGTCGAAACCGGCCGAGCCGTCGCCGTAGGTCGCGGCCGAGGACGCGACCACGAACCGCGCCCCCTGCGCCAGGGCGAACCGGGCTACGGCCCGGGCATAGCCGAAATTGTTGCGCATGAGATACTCGGCATCGGTCTCGGTGGTGGAAGAGCAGGCGCCCAGATGCACGATCGCCTCGATGGTGCCGAAAGGATTGTCTCCGCCCGTCACAGCCGCCAGAAAGGCATCCTTGTGCAGGTAGTCGCGGTAGCGGCGATTGACGCAATTTTTCCATTTTTCTCCGCTGCCGAGGTTGTCCACGACCAAAATGTCATCCCGCCCGGCCTCATTGAGCCCCCACAACAGGGCACTGCCTAAAAATCCGGCCCCGCCGGTCACGATCAGCATGGCGGCCTCCCTTGCCAAGCTTGTCGAAATTGGCCAAAAGAACTATTTTCCGATCACGACGATGCCGGGATCGACAGCCTGATCCTGGCTGAAACAGGTCGGCATTTCAGTCACATGCCCCCCTCCCCCCGTCAAGGGGGTCCGGGGGGGATTATCCCCCCCCGGCGGGGTCCAGGGGCCGNNCCCCTGGCGGAGAACCTATCCATGCTCGCCATTCTCGACTACAAGGCCGGAAACCAGACCAGCGTGCGNCGCGCCCTGGACCATCTGGGNATTCCCTGCCGCATCACCGCCGATCCGGCCGTCATCGCGGACGCCTCGGGCATCATCTTTCCGGGGGTCGGCGCCGCCGGCCAGGCCATGCACGANCTCACCAGCACCGGGCTCGATAAACTCCTCGCCGCCCAGGTCGCGGCCGGCAAGCCCCTGCTCGGCATCTGCGTGGGNTGCCAGATCCTGCTCGACTACAGCCCGGANAANGACACCAAGGCCCTGGGCATCATCCCCGGCGCGTGNGCCATGTTCAGCCCGGACCTCACCGACGAGNACGGCCAGCCNATCCGCATCCCGCACATGGGCTGGAACAGGGTGACCCTCCAAGCCCCCTGCCCGCTGTTCGACGGCATCGAGCCCGAGGCGGAATTCTANTTCGTCCACAGCTACTATCCGGTGCCCAAACCCGAATACGTCATCGGCGTGACGACCTANGGCCTGCCGTTTTGCTCCCTGCANGGCCGCACAGGNCTTTGGGCCGTGCAGTTCCACCCGGAAAAAAGCGGCCGGCCGGGCCTCACCTTACTGCGCAATTTCGCCGCCTACTGCCAGGAGGCCAANTAGCCATGCTGTCCAAACGCGTCATTCCCTGCCTGGACGTCCGCAACGGCAAGCTCACCAAGGGCATCAAGTTCAAGGGCAACGTGGACATCGGTGACCCGGTGGAAACGGCCCGCATCTATTACGAGGAAGGGGCGGACGAGCTCGTCTTCTACGACATCACGGCCTCCAGCGAAGGCCGGGGCATCATGCTCGACGTGGTGGACAAGGTGGCGAGCCAGATCTTCATCCCCTTTTCCGTGGGCGGCGGCATTTCCACGGTGGAGGACATGCGGGCAGTGTTGCTCGCCGGCGCCGAAAAGATCTCGGTCAACTCGGCGGCGGTGAAAAACCCGGACATCATCAGCCAAGGCGCGGCCGCCTTCGGGTCCCAGTGCGTGGTCGTGGGCATGGACGTCAAAAAGGTGGACGTGTCCGAGAAAATCCCCTCGGGCTACGAGATCGTCATCCACGGCGGGCGCAAGTACATGGGCCTGGATGCCCTCCAGTGGGCCAAGACCGTGGAACGGCTCGGCGCCGGCGAGATCTGCCTCAACTCCATCGACGCCGACGGCGCCAAGACCGGCTACGAACTGACGCTCACCCGGATGATCGCCGAGGCCGTGACCATCCCGGTCATCGCCTCGGGCGGGGCCGGTAATCCCGAACACATGGCCGACGCCGTGACCAAGGGCAAGGCCTCGGCGGCGTTGATCGCCTCCATTGTGCACTACGGCGAATACTCCATCCGCCAGTGCAAGGAGCACATGGCCGCCCGGGGGGTCAAGGTCAGAAGCGTCTGGTAGGTGGCGCGCCCCGGCCGTAGGGGCACAGCACCCATCCCCTTCCAGCCACAGCAAAAGGCCGCCCTCCATACGGAGAGCGGCCTTTTTCATGTCCGTGTGGCGTGGCCGGATCAGGCCTTGGCCAGATTCGACTTGGCCACCGGCGCGGAGCCGGACCGGGGCTTGAGCCCGGAGCCAAAGTCCAGCAGGATCGGACTGGCCACGAAGATCGAGGAATAGGTGCCGGCCAGAATGCCGATGAGCATGGCCAGAGCGAAGTCGTGGATGACCGAGCCGCCGAAGAAGTACAGGCAAGCCACGGTCAGCAAGGTGGTGCCGGCGGTCAGGATCGTACGCGACAAGGTCTCGTTGACGCTCTTATTGATCATCTGGTCCAGGGGCTCGTTCTTGGATCTGCCGCGCAGGTGTTCGCGGATACGGTCGTAGACGATAATGGTATCGTTGAGCGAGTAGCCGAGGATGGTGAGGAGCGCGGCCACGATGGTGAGGTCGAACTCCTTGTCGAGCAAGGAAAAGATACCGATGGTGACAAGTACGTCATGGAGGTCTGCCACCACCGCGCCCAGGGCGAACTTGAGCTTCATGACAAAGCACAGGACCAGGGTAATGCACATGGCGGCCACGATGAGCCAGGTAGTGGAGGCGCCCACGAGCTTGAGCACGTAGATGCCACCGGAGAGTCCTGCCGCCATGATGCCGGCCGCCATCCAGCGTTGCTCGAACCGGCCGGAAATATAGATGGCGATCAAAAGCACCGAATAAAAGATGGCTTCCAGCGCCTTACCGCGCAGGTCGGCGCCCACCTTCGGTCCCACCATCTCCAGACGCTGGACGCTGAAGCCCGAATCGGGGAACTGGGCGGCCAGGACCTTGTCCACGGCAGTCCGCAAGGACTCCTGGGCACCCTTTTGTTCCGAAGCCCGGGCCAGGTATTCGTGATTGCCTTCCTGGCCGAAGCGCTGCACGACCACGTTCTCAAGGCCGGCCTCTTCCATGGCCTTGGTCAGGGCCGGCACGTCCATGTCCTTGGTGAAACGGATCTGGATGGACAGGCCGCCGGCGAAATCCACGCCGTAGCGCGGTCCGCCCTTGACGACCAGAGAAACCAGCCCGGCCACAATGATTGCGGCCGAAATAAGATAAGCGAGTTTCCGGTATTTCAGGAAATTAAAGTGCGTACCGGGCTTGATCAGCTCCAGAACCATCGGTTCCCCCTATGGATTGCTGCTGGGATGACGGGTAGTTGGACATATCGGGCACGCCGGCGTTTCGCTGCCGCGCAAGGCGGTGCACCTTCCGACAAACTCGCCTGCCTTGTCAAGCCCGGGAGCCGGTTACCGGCCGCCGAGCATTTCTTGCCAACCCCGAGGGCGGACACTGTCTCCGGTCCCTGCCGTTGCCCGGTCCGGATCGCCCCGCCCGGGGGTTACTGTACGTCACGCAACGGTTTCTCGGCCGTCCCGCTCCCCCGTCTGTCCGCCCACAAGGACGAAAAGACCCGGCTGGCCATGTCGGGCAAGGGGCTTATGCCGCGAAAGTTCTCCTCCCGCGACCGCAACGGCTCGGGATCGAGCCGTTCCCGGCTCGCGTCATGGCCAAAAAGGCCCGGCAGGAAATGGGCACTGCCCGAGGCACACAACTCACTGCCCGTGGCGCACAGCAAGGCAAACAGCGCCACGAAGCACAACAAGCGCAACATCGAACTCATCCGTTCTCCTCCACGCGCCCAGCGCGTGGTCCAACCGGGTCACCGGCAAACCGGCACCCGCTTCCAGGGAGCCCTCTCGGGGACCGCCCCAAGCGTGTTTCCGTGGTTGCGAGAAAACGGGCATTGAACCAGTCTCATGGCCAAGTCAGGGAACCTCAGCGCATGAATTTGAGAAACGGGCTATCCGGGGTCAAAAACACCCGGGTTTTTTGCGCCGTCGCCTTGCGATAGGCTTCCAAGCTTCTGGTGAAGGCAAAAAATTCCGGGGACTTGGACACTGCCGCTGCCCAGACGGACGCGGCCTCGGCATCGCCCTGCCCCCGCAGCACCTGGGCCTGGCGTTCGGCTTCGGCCAAAAGCACGGCCCGGTCCTTGTCCGCGCCGGACTTGATCTTTTCCATCTCTTCCAGGCCTTCGGACCGATAGAGTTTGGCTTGGCGTTCCCGCTCGGCCCGCATGCGGCTGTAGATGGCCTGGGCGTTCTCCGGCGGCAGATCCGTCCGTTTGATGCGCACGTCCACAACGGCAATGCCGTACGGCGTCAGCAACTCGGTGGATTTCCGGGTCACNTCGTCCATGATGGTCGCCCGCTTCTCNGCGACCACGTCGTGGAGGGTATACTGGCCCANNGCCACCCGCAACTCGGCGTAAATGATGTCGTCGAGCCTGGCCTGGGCCCGGCGGACCGTACGCAAGGTCCGATAAAACTGCAGCGGATCGGTGATGCGCCATTTGGCGTAGTTGTCCACCACCATGTTTTTCTTGTCCGAGGTCAGAATCTCGGCCGCCTTGGCGTCGTATTCGAGCAACCGGGCATCGACGAAGATCGCGTTCTGAATGAAGGGGATCTTGGTATGCAGCCCCGGTTCCAGGACGCCATCCAAGGGTTTGCCGAGTTGGAGCACAATGGCCCGCTCGGTCTGGTCCACGACGAAAAAGGTCTGGGAGGCGGCCACGATGAGGCAAAACGCCACCACCGCAGCAACAATGGTGGAAGTCTTCACTGGTTGGCCCCCTTGACCTTGGCCGGTTCCGGACGCTTGGCCGCGCCCTGGGAGGCCTCAACGGCGCGCCCGGCAGGGTGGACCGCTTCCAGGGGCAGGTAAGGAACGACCTGCTTGGCCGCCTCCTCGCTCATGATGATCTTTTCGACCTCCGGATTGGCCAGAATCGCTTCCATCCCCTCAATATACAGGCGCTCGCGGGTCACGTCCTTGGCCTTGTCGTATTCCGCGCGCAGGGCCGAAAACCGGTCGGCGCCGCCCTTGGCCCGCCGGCTGACCTGTTCCTTGTACGCCGCGGCCTCGTTTAAGATGGCGGCGGAACGGCCCCGGGCCTTGGGCACGATATCGTTGGCATAGGCCTCGGCCTCGTTGACGAACCGGATCTTGTCTTCCCGGGCGCTGGCCACGTCCTTGAAGGCATCCACCACCGCCTTGGGCGGATGCACGTCCTGGAGCTGCACGGCCACCACCTCGATGCCGCAGTCGTAGCGGTTGAGCATGGATTGCAACAAGGCCTTGGTGTCGGCCTGGACCTTGAGCTTGCCCGAGGTCAGGACCGAATCGATGCGGGAATTGCCGATGACCTCGCGCATGGCCGCTTCGGCCGCACTTTTGAGGGTCTCGTCCGGCCGCTCGATGTGGAAGAGATAATCCACCGGATTACCGATCTGATACTGGACGATGAACTGCACATCCACGATGTTCTCATCGCCCGTGAGCATGAGCGATTCCTCGTTCACCGGCCGGTATTGCATGGCCGAGCCGTCCCGACCGTAGCCGGAACGAAAACCGACCTCCACACGCCGCACTTGCGAAACTTTCGGGGTCTTTACGGACTCGAAGGGAAACGGTAAATGATAGTGCGGCCCAGGACCCGTCGTGGCGACGTAGGCGCCGAAGCGCTGCACGACACCGGCTTCGTCGGGTTCCACGATATAGATGCCGCTGGCGATCCAGATCAGAAGGAGAAGTCCGATGACGATTTTTGGCCCGCCCGGCAACCGCCCCCGCAAGGAAGGCAGCCACTTGCCCCAGTCTTCGCCCCGGTTCACGGGATCGGGCGTCGGCGATCCCTGGCGGCGTTTTTGCTCCGAAAGCTTGTCCCAATCCCAGTTCATCCTTGGCGGCATAGGAGAGATGTCGCTGAAGGTCAAGGGATTGCCAACCCTTGCCCCCTTCGGCCAGGAGGTGGCATGAAGCCTGTTTCCCCCGAAATTTTCCGCGCCTATGACGTCAGGGGCCTTGTGGATGTGGATTTCGACCCCGACTGGGTGGAGGAATTCGGCCGGGCGTGCGGGACGTATTTCGCGCGTAGCGGCTANCGGCAGGTCGTGATCGGCCACGACTGCCGGCTGTCCTCGCCCGAGTACCAGGCCCGGCTGGCCGCCGGCCTGGCCGGGACGGGCTGCGACGTGACCTGCCTTGGCATGGTGCCGACGCCGGTCGGCTATTTCGCGGTCAAGGCCCTGGGCCGTCGGGCCGGGGTCATCATCACGGCCAGCCACAATCCGCCCCAATTCAACGGCTTCAAGGTCTGGAGCGGCGAAACCACCATCCACACCGAGGCCCTCCAGGAACTGCGCGCCATCATGGCGGCTCGTGACTTTCCCTCCGGCCAGGGCCTGGTGTGCACCTTCGATCCCAAGCCCGCCTACGTCGAACATCTGGTGGACCAGGCCCGCGTGGCCCGACGGCTGAAAATCGTGGTGGACGGCGGCAACGGGGCCGGCGGGTTGTTGTGCGCCGAGGTGCTGCGCCAGGCCGGGGCCACGGTCATTCCGCTNTACTGCGAGCCCGACGGCNGNTTCCCCAACCACCATCCCGATCCGACCCTGCCGGAAAACGTGGCCGACCTGGCCCGACGCGTGGTGGACGAAGGGGCGGATTGCGGCGTGGGGCTCGACGGCGACGCCGACCGGCTCGGCGTGGTGGACGAACACGGCACCCTGCTCTACGGCGATCAGGTGCTGGCCCTGCTCGCCCGGTCCGTGCTGGCCAGCCATCCCGGAGCCACGGTCATCGGCGAAGTCAAATGCAGCCATCTGCTGTTCGATGACATCGCCGCCCATGGCGGGGTCCCGATCATGGCCGCCGCCGGCCATTCCCTGATCAAGGCCCGCATGCGCGAAACCGGCGCGGTCCTGGCCGGCGAAATGAGCGGCCATCTCTTTTTCGCCGACCGCTATTTCGGCTTCGACGATGCCATCTACGCGGCCCTGCGCCTGGCCGAGATCCTGGCCGCGACGGACCGGCCGCTGTCCACCCTGCTTGACGACTGGCCCAAAACCGCCACCACCCCGGAAATCCGGGTGGACTGCCCGGATGCGATCAAATTCCAGGTTGTGGACACGGCCAAGGCCTTTTTTCGGGACCGCTACCCCATGGTCGACGTGGACGGCATCCGGCTGACCTTCCCTGACGGCTGGGCCCTGGTGCGGGCCTCCAACACCCAGCCGGCCCTGGTGCTGCGTTTCGAAGCCGATACGCCGCAACGCCTGGACGCGCTGCGTGCGCTGGTCGAGACACCCGTCCGGGAATGGATCGCCCAATTGCTGTCCTAGCCGCCATACGCTTGGGAGGTATCATGCTGCGCATCCTCGTTGTCGCCTTGCTTCTGGTGCTGTTGCCGCACCCCGTGCCGGCGGCCGACTTCCGGCCCAACGAGCCCCTGGGCGAGCTGTTGTCCAAGACCAAAAGCCTGTCCATGCCCAACAATGCCGGCGGCAAGAACATCCTCGAAAACAGCTGTCTGAACAAAAAAGACTTCTCCATGACCGCCTCCGAGGAGTTTCTCGAACACTGCGACCTCCCGGCGGCCACGACCCAGTTCGTGACCAAATACGGTCCCCCTGCCACCACCGGCCAGGCGCCCGGCGGCAAGACCGTCCTCGAATACTTCCTGCGCTTCAAGGAAAACGACTACCACGTGCGCGTTTTTCTCGGCTGTAGCGAAGGCAAGACCGAGCGTTTCGCCATCGTGGAATGCGTGGCCGAACGCAACCGCTTCATGCCCGGCGGCCCCCCTGGCGATCGCCACGGCGGGCCGGGTGGTCCGGGAGGCAGGCGTCCCTAACCCGCGCGCAGGGACCAGGGGGGAATTGCGTGGGAAGGGGGTGGCTTGCGGTCGTCCCTAACCCGCCATGGGACCGGGGACACGGCAATCGTCCAAGCGGCTGTGCCCTTTGACCACGCAACGCGCACGCCCCCACCCCTCTCTCCTTCCCAACAAAAAAAGCACGGGCGCCCCGAGGACGCCCGTGCCTGAAACCTTGAAGAATCCAGCCACTACCGGCTTTAGAAACGCTCGAAATCGTCGTCCTTGACGTCGGCATCCAGGTTGATGCCAACCCCGCCCTTGTTGACCGAAGACGACGCGGCCGCCGGTCGTGGGGCCGGACGCGACACCATGGCACTGGGCAAGGCCTTGACCCGACGGATCTGACGCTGGGCAACACCGGCCACCCGGAAAAACGCCATGGTACTTTGGAGCTGTTCGGCCTGGCTCGACAACTCTTCCGAGGTGGAGGCCATTTCCTCGGAGGCCGAGGCATTTTGCTGCACCACCTGGTCGAGCTGCTGGATGGCCTTGTTGATCTGGCTCGCGCCGGAATTCTGTTCCTGGCTGGCGGCGGCGATCTCCTGCACGAGATCGGCCGTGCGCTGGATGTCAGGCACCATCTTGGTCAGCATGGAACCGGCCTGTTCGGCCACCTGGACACTCGAGGCGGACAGTTCGGAGATCTCGGCCGCGGCCGAACCGCTGCGTTCGGCGAGCTTTCTGACCTCGGCGGCCACCACGGCAAAGCCCTTGCCGTGTTCGCCGGCCCGGGCCGCCTCGATGGCGGCGTTTAAGGCCAGCAGGTTGGTCTGGCGGGCGATTTCCTCGATGATGGAGATCTTCTCGGCGATGTTTTTCATGGCCGCCACGGCCGAAATCACGGCCTCCCCGCCCTGGCGGGCGTCCTGGGCGGCCTTGACGGCAATGGACTGGGTCTGTTGGGCGTTTTCGGCATTCTGCTTGATGTTCGAGCTCATCTGCTCCATGGAGGATGAGATCTCCTCCACACTGGCGGCCTGTTCCGTGGCACCCTGGGACATGCTCTGGGCCGAGGCCGACAATTCTTCCGAGCCCGAGGCCACGTTTTCCGAGGCCGACTGCACCTCGGCCACCACATCCCGCAGCTTGCCCACCATTTCGTTGAGCGAAGCGGCCAGCACGCCGATCTCATCCTTTTGGTTGATGTCGAGGGTCCGCGTGAAATCACCCTCGGCCATCCCCTTGGCAAACGCCACACCCTTGATGACCGGCCCGGTGATGGCTTTGGTCAGGAAAAAGGCGATACCGATGCCGAGAAGCAAGGCCACGCCCAGACCGCCGATCATGACCGTCGAGGCCGAGGACAAGCTGGTGACCGCGCCATTGGCCACATCCTGGGTGGCGCCCATGCCCGCCCGGGCCGTGTCGGCAGCGGCCTGCTGCACGGCATTGGCCGCATCGATCCGCTTGGCATTGATTTCCTGAATGGCCTTGAAGTTATCCAAGACATCAATCAGGGCCTGGCGATACTTCTGGGAGGCCTCGCGAATACCGGTCAACTGGCGCAGGTTGATCTCTTCGCGGGTCTTGGTCCGAATGGCTTCCACGGCCTGGTCCAGGGTCGTGAAATTTTTAATAGCCTCTTCGATCTGGTGCGGATCCCGGTTGAGCTGGCCCCGATAGTTGGAAATCCGGATGGCCGTTCCGGAGGTGACAATATCAACGGCAGCATCGATCTTGTTGAGCCGCTCCTGGAGCGCCTCAGCCGGGAGCCCCTTGGCAATTTCCTCTTGCAGCTTTTTTTGCTGGCTCGCGAGATAGTCGCCGGTAAATTTCACGAAATCGGCTGCCGCGACATCAAGCGTCCGCCGCACGGTGGCGATTGCTTCCATGCGGGAGCCGGTATCCTGAATAAGCTTTTCGTACTCGACCATCCTGGACTGAGCCCGAGCCACTCCTTCCCGCAACTTCACCAACTCGGGGTACTTCTCCGAATGGGCCTTGGCTTCGCCCAAGGCACGCTTCAGTTCGGCAAGATTGCGCAATCCCGCCTCGTATTGTTTTTTATCCTCGGAATAGCCGTAACTGCGCATCTGCACCATGGTTTCCAGGGCACCGCGTTCCACGGCGTTGGCCATGCCCACTTCGGGCATNTCGTATTGTTTTTTATCCTCGGAATAGCCGTAACTGCGCATCTGCACCATGGTTTCCAGGGCACCGCGTTCCACGGCGTTGGCCATGCCCACTTCGGGCATGTACTCCTTGGCCAACCGTGTGGAATCCCGCTCCACCCCGCGCATGTTGACCACAGCCAACCCCCCGAGCACACAGGCGATGAGGATCAACAGACCGAAACCGATGCTGATCTTGACTCCAAGCTTCATATTCTTCACGACAAGCCTCCCCTCAGGCACTGCCTGTCCCTCGTTTGCCCGATCGCAGGCGGCGTTCTTTTCGGGCGCGGGCATAACCATATACCACAACCGTGATATTTGTCGTATTTCACGCGCTCTTGCAATGCAAACATCCACCCATCGGAGCTCCATGGACCAAGAAACGGTTTTGCCGTAGACACCGGACCAGGAAGGGAACCATGGGTATCCTTGGAGAAGTTGCCTTGGCCGTGCGCCTGGCCCGCCGGGAATTACGCACCGGGCTGCGGGGATTCGGCGTCTTTTTAAGTTGCTTGGCCCTCGGCGTGGCGGCCGTGGCCGGGGTGAAAAGCCTGGCCGCCGCCTACGGCGCGGGTCTGGCTCGGGATGCCGCGGCCCTGCTCGGCGGCGATGTGGAGGTTTCCCTGCCCCTGCGCCCGGCCAGCGCCGACGAGCTGGCCGCCCTCACCGCCCGGGGACGCGTTTCCCACGTCCTCTCCCTGCGCATCATGGCCCGACGCGAGACTCCGGATGCCCGGCCGACCCTGGCCTCATTGCGCGCCGTGGACGCCGCCTATCCCCTTTACGGACAGGTGGTCCTCGACCCGCCGCTGCCCCTGGACGCGGTATTGGCCCTGCGGGACGGTCTGCCCGGAGCGGCGGTCTCCAAGCAACTGCTCGACCGGCTCGGAGCAAAAGTCGGCGAGCGCATCCGGCTGGCCGATGCCGAGTTTGTCATCCGNGCGGNGCTCGTGCGCGAACCCGACGCCGCAGCCGGTCTGGCCGCNAGCCTNGGGCCACCGATCCTCGTCGCCAGCTCCCAGCTGGCCGCCTCGGGCCTGGCCGGACCGGGACTCCTCGCCCGCCACGCCTACCGGCTCAAGCTGCCGCCGGGCGTATCCACCGCCACCGTGGCCCGGGAACTGCACGAAGGCTTTCCCGAAGCCGGCTGGCGGGTCAGGGACGCTTCCGGTGCCCAGCCCGGCTTGTCGCGGTTCATGGACCGCTTGACCGCCATCATGGGGCTGGTCGGACTCACGGCCCTGCTCCTCGGCGGCATCGGCATTGCCCAGGCCGTGGCCTCCTATCTGGACGGACGTACGGCCTCCATCGCGGCCATGAAATGTCTGGGCGCGCCGGCCCGGGTCGTGACCTGGACCTATCTCGCGGTCGTGCTCACCCTGGCCCTAGGCGGCATTGTACCGGGACTGGCGCTCGGNGCGCTGCTNCCGGCNCTNGTGGCCCCGNTGCTCGATACGGTAAGCCCGGCCGCCCTGGTCGTGGGACTCCATGGNCAGGCCCTGGCCCTGGGGGCCTNTTTCGGCCTGCTCACGGTGCTGACCTTTTCCCTGCCCGCCCTGGCCCGGGCCGCCCGGATCGCGCCCCTGTCCCTGCTGCGGGGGCAGGTCGCCCCGGACCTGCCGCGCGTGGGTGTCCGGGCCTTTCTCCCGGCCATGGTCTGCGCCCTGGCCCTGGCCAGCCTCACCGTGGCGACCACTCCGGACCGCCGGCTGGGACTGGGATTTGTCGGAGCGGTCGCAACCGCGGCCGGGCTTTTTCGGCTCTTCGGTCTGCTCACCACCCGGCTCGCCCGGCTCGTCCCCAGGCGCCGGCCGGGACGTGTCGCTGTGGCCCTGCGCGCCCTGGGCCGTCCGGGCAACCGGCAAGCGGGCCGGATACTGGCTGCCTTGGGCCTTGGGCTCTCCATCCTGTGCGCCCTGGGCCAGGTGGACGCCAATTTCTCCCAGGCCCTGGTGCGCGATATCCCCCGGCAGGCGCCGGCCTTTTTTTTCCTGGATATCCAGCCCGGCCAGAGGGAAGCCTTCGAAAAAACCGTACGCAGCGTGCCCGGGGTCGGCCAACTCGACGTCTCGCCCATGTCCCGGGGACGGGTGACCCGGCTGCGCGGCCAGCCGGTGGAAAACATCCCCGTGGCCGAGGACGCGCGTTGGGTGGTCCGGGGCGACCGGGGACTCACCTTTGCCGCGACCATGCCCCGGGGCACCCGGCTCGTGGCCGGCGACTGGTGGCCGGCGGACTATGCCGGAGCGCCCCTGGTCTCGGTGGACGCGGAACTGGCCCAGGGGCTCGGACTGACCATCGGCGACACCGTGACCATCAATGTCCTGGGTCGCGACATCACGGCCCGGGTGGCTAATCTGCGCCGGGTCAACTGGCTCGGACTCTCCATCAACTTCGTGTTCGTCTTTTCGCCGGGCGCCCTCACCGGGGTGCCCTTCACCTCTCTGGCCACAGCCCATACCGACAAAAAAGCCCCGGGCAATCCTGACGAGGCCTTGTTTCGAGCCGTTTCAGAGCGGTTTCCGGGAATATCGATCATCGGCGTCGGTGAAGCGCTGGACGATGTCGTGCGTCTGGCCGACAAGGTGGCGACGGCCGTGGCAGCCGCGGCCGGGACCACGCTGCTGGCCGGCATCCTGGTCCTGATCCAGACCATGGCCGCCGGCATGCGAGCCAAGGCCTACGAAGCGGTGATCTACAAGGTTTGCGGTGCCTCGCGGCGGGATATCCTGGGCACGCTGTCCCTGGAAAATGCCCTGCTCGGCCTGCTGGCCGGCCTCATGGCCCTGCTGCTCGGCACGGCCCTGGCCTGGGTGTTCGTCACCCGCTTTCTGGAATTGCCGTTCGTGGTCTTCGCGGGCCGGGCCCTGGCCACGGTGGGCGTGGCGGCCGGGCTGACCCTGGGGCTCGGGCTTTCCGGGGTGTACCGGCTGCTCGGACGCAAGGCCTGGACGACCCTGCGCAACGAATGACGACGGCTCGGCTAGCTGCGTTCCTTTTCCAGAAACGCCCGCAGCTTGCGTCGGGCGCGAAAGGCCCGCACCTTGACATTGACCTGGGTGAGGCCGGTCAGTCCCGCCACTTCCTGGACGCTTTTTTCTTCGAGCCCGAGCAGTACGAGCAGCTTCCGGTCCGTGGGCGCAAGCACGCTCATGGCCGTTTCCAGGCGTTGGCGAGCATCCCGGGCCTCGGCCCGGGCCTGGACACGCTCATCGGGCAAATTCTCTTCCAGGCCGTCCAATAACGCGGCCTCGGCCTTGCCACGGCGCAACCAGTCGATGCAGGTGTTGGTGGCGATGCGGTGGAGCCAGCCTTTGAAGACGGCACCGTTGCGTAGCGCGCCAAGGTTCAGATAGGCCTTGACGAAAATCTCCTGGGCCAGATCCTCCATGCCTGCAGGATCGTGGCAAAAACGCGACACGAGCCGGAGAACCGACGACGTGTGGCGGTTCACGAGCTTGGCAAAGGCCCGCTGGTCGCCGTTGGCCGCAGCCACGGCCAAGGCAGCGTCGTCGATATGATCGAGACGTTTATGCATGGGAGTTCCGCTGCCGCCCGACGTCACGACATCAAGCGCCGGTCNGCGCCCGTTCCAGTGTCGACCATTCCCCTCGCCCTCCGACGACGCGTCCGCGAACGCGTCGTTCAAACAGGCGTCGACAGTCGGACTCCGGTTACACCCGGTCTCGACATCGCGTCGGCCGGAGGCTATGCCCGGCGGACGGATTTTCCGCCGCAGATCACTCCAAGGAGCCTGACATGCCCCTGCGCGACGACCGCAACATTTACCTGATCGGCCCCCGGGCCTCGGGCAAGACCACCNTGGGCCGCCGTCTGGCCCAGGCCCTCGACCGCCCCTTCGTGGACCTGGACGCCGTGTTCCTGGAACGGCAAGGCGAGTCCATCGCCGACCTGGTCACCCGGGAAGGCTGGGACGCCTTCCGCCGCGCGGAGGCCGCCATCCTCGCCGACGTGGCCGGGACGCCGGGCCAGGTGATCGGCACCGGCGGCGGCGCGGTCCTGACGCCGGAAAACAGGAATATTTTGGCCCACGGGCTGGTGTTCTACTTGCAAGCCTCGCCCGAACGCCTGGCCGAGCGGTTGCTCGCCGACATGAACGAGGCCCAGCGCCCCAAGCTGACCGATCTCGGGCTCAAAGAGGAAATCATGGCCACGCTGGCCGAACGCGAGCCGCTCTATCTGGCCTGCGCCCATGCCGTACTGCCCGAGCGGCCCCTGGAGGAACTCCTGGAGTACGCCCAGCAAGCGCTTGCGCTGTTCGAAAAGGAAGGGAGCTGAAGAAAGGGAGCTGGGGGAAGCCTCCGGCGGCCAAAGGGCTTTTCGCCCTTTGGAATCCCGTTCTGACAGGACCGCCGTCGCAGGCAGGGTCTGATGGCGCCGGGGGAGGAAGGACGTCCTCCCCCGGGAAGCAAAAAGAAAAGCTAGACCGGGCAAAAAATGCCGGGGTCCTCGTTGAACGGCGTCACCGCGTGCTGGCCCGTGGATTCGAGCACGGCCCGCCAGTAGTCCGAGGCGATGTTGAGCTTCTTGCGCCGCAGGGTCACCAGATCAAGGGGCAGGTGCACGTAGCGGCCATAGAGCTTGGACACGACCATGCCGGTCTTGCCGGCCATGGCCGCATGCACGGCGTGCTGGCCAAGAAAGCCGCAATAGACCCGGTCGTTGGCATTGGCCGGCACCGAGCGGATGATGTAGCTCGGATCGATGAACTTGAGCGTATGCGGCATGTCCCGCGCCTTAAAATACGCCGCGATCTCCCCGGAAAGGAATTGGCAGATGTCGCCGAGCACGGGATTGCCCGAAGCGTCCCGGGCACCGGTGTCCGGCAGCAGATTCTGGCCCGCGCCCTCGGCCACCACAATCACCGCATGCTTGCGTTCCCGCAGACGCTGCTCCAGGGACGGCAGCAAGCCATGCTCCCCGGTCAGGGCAAACGGATATTCCGGCACCAGGACGTAGTTGACCTCCTTGAGGGCCAAGGTGGCCTG
>JGI20225J20221_1001026_pt1 | contig 44943 bp, 38 predicted proteins | sample BioMet4_FD_20221 | JGI IMG/M metagenome (IMG submission 20221) | reverse complement strand
GCGTGTCGAAGCTTCTACTGGCGAAGGCGCACGCGTTTTCTACCTGTCGCGACGTTTAGTCCCTTGGCGCGTCCTGGGCCTACGGCTTCGGCGCGTCCTTCGGCTTCGGCTACGCCAGTAGCGACTAAGTGTCGTCGAGTTGGGCCGCCACTGCTCCGGCTCTAGCTACATTGTCTTCTATTACTAAATCTAGAATTTTACCTTAGTATATAGCTTCAGAGGCTGATGAGTCTAAGAACAGCTTGCTACCGTAGGAGGACCGAGGCTTGCGCTGCCAGTAGCAGCCGCCAGTCGCGTATAAGCCGTCGCGCGTCCTGGCCTCGCTTTTATTGTGAGTCGCGAAAATGTCCGGCCCTCTTGCTGGGACGTCGGATGTAGACGTAGTTGCCGCTGCGCTCTAGTGCCACCAAATAGTCCGTCCTTCGGCGCCCAGTTATGCCTGTCGCTTTATAAGCGAGCCGCGTTACTTGTATTTACAGCCGCATGTCATGACGGCCACTTAGTCCTTACGGCTTGTTCTAGTGGGACCGGAGCGAGCTACGGCAACGCGGCTTGTGTTTGTAAAAATAATTGCCTTGTCGCAGCACGATACAGCCGGTTTGACTCGACATGCCCCTGGCCTGCCCGCTGTTACGACAGAAGTGACGCGAGCTAGGTGTTTGGGCCCGGCGTGCGACTTCTGTCGAAGTAGCCCTAGCCCTCGCTTGGCTAGGGATTACTTTGTATAGAGCTATTTGGCTACCCAATATACGCGGAAATTAGAGACGCCGCATTTACATTTATTTATAATAGGCTGGTCGTGACGCTAAAGTTTCCTACAGTGAAAGTTTACGTTTTTTAGTGACACCCTAGGACTATACTAGAAAGTCCCGTTGATCCTTTTGCCGACGACAGTCTGAACACGACGTCGGAACCTGATAGGCAGTTGCGGGGATTTTCGCCTGTTAGTTTTATTCCATGGTTTTACTGAAAAAATTACTCTAACCATGGAATAAAAAAAATGGAGTTTATAGGCCGAGGCCCGTTGAGCATAAGTCGACATTACAATACGAGGCTGACTGCGCGCGGCGTGTCCGTCGGCCTGTGTCGGAGACTTTGACGGTCGCCATTGACGAGTTACAGGTTTTTTTCGGTATATTGGGCGCTCAAAACTCCTTAACCGAGTAAAAACAAACTTAGGCGGCTTGGGGCCACGATACTATTTTCAGTCACTTTTCGTTTTAGCTTCACTAAGCTACTGCGTTTTGATGTCCCAGATAATCGCCTTTAGTTTCACCCAAACCAAATTATACCTTGAAGATCTGTCGGTCGACGGAAAATTACACTCTCCGCCGAAAAAACGACGGCATTGGTTTTACAATCTGATTCCTTCACTACTATTGTAACTCTCCCCTTTTTACATACGTGTAATAACACTTCTCCGACGACACGCCGTCATGACCGCGACCCGCTACCACTAGTGCATGGTGCGGCCCGTTGTCGTATACGTCGACTACGTCGTCCAGTCCGTCCGTAATTACGGCCCGTCTGGCGTTCATGCCGGTTGCGTGTCAGCCCCGTTACGGCGCCGCCCGTGCGTTTAGCTTGGTTAATGGGCGCCGCTTGGCGCGTCAGCCCGTCATTATGATGCCGGTCGTGCGTCACCCGTTACCGCGCCGCTTGCGCGTCAGGCGATTATCGCGCCTCCTGTGCGTCAGTTTCGTTATGATGTTCGGTTGCGCGTCAGCCCGTCGTAACGACGTCGCCGGCGGCGTCTGTTGTAGATTCGGCATATGCTAGTGTATAATGATGTTCTGGCCAAGCTGGTCGTAGAAGTTATGTCTCTTTTCGGTGCCACTCCGCCACCTATGAGGCTTTGGTACAGCGACTGGGTGTGATACTTCGGACGCGTCGCGTCAGCCTGCCTATAAAAAGGCGCCGACCCGCCCTGTCGGTCCCGGTCTTTTAGCTAGGCCGCCTAATAGTCTTGTTCACTATAGCCGGCTGTACAGCAAAAATACGTGAGACCTTCTATGGCGTTTATTTAATGATACTGCCGCAGCCAAGTAGTTTAAATGAAAAATGCCTTTTTGGCGGTGGTCCGACCCTAATGTTTGTCTACCTGTCAACCATTAATTGATTATTTTAGGGCCACTTTTTGCCCTATGTAAAAAGCGGCGGACCCGTCCTACGTCTCCCCGTGGTACAAAGTCGGTCGTCTACGACTTATTGGGTTCTTTATAGTCAAGCCTATACAGATGATACGCGAGACCTGAGGCTGCCGCGTTGCTTCCGCTAAGACCGCCGCCTTGCGTTCGTCGACAGGCCGTGATGGCTAAGACAACTGCTTGTACGATATAACTATTACAAAGCGTCCGCTGTCTGTCGTCGTTCTATATATTTTAAAACAAGGTAACTGTCAAGCCTACATAAACATAAGGGTGCAATCGTATACATTATGGCTTTCCTATATTTCCGCTAATGCTAGTGAAAGCTAGGCCGCCGACTACGCGTCTAGCTGTCCAAATGCCATCAGCTGTCGGTAGAAAAGGGGTGTGCCGGGTCTGCATACGTAGGTCGCGGCAGTAATGTTCGTGATCCGTCCCTTGTTCGTTATTATTCCGCCGTTCGCCGTGAGTTTCGTACCGCGGCCGAGCAGCACCGTTTTATCGGCTGGTACAGTAATGTCCGAGGTCACCGAAATATCATTCGCAGCCAGGATATTACTGCCGCTTCCGGACAACGCAGACTGCAGTTCCGCGAGGGTCGTAACTTTTCTGGCCGCCATGATCCGGAAGGTCTGCCGGCCGCCCGCAAGTTTTTTAGATGAAGCAGTAATGACCGCATTCCCGTTGCCTTTTGCAATGACGATCCCCCGTTTATCTACGGAGGCGACTGCTGGATCTGAAGATGTCCAGGCCGCGGAAGTGTTGGCGGTCCTGGCTGTATTGAGCTTCATTTTCGCGGCGGACCCCACCTCCATGGTGACGATATTCGACTTCTTTTTATTGACTTTGACTTTGACCTTCGTTCTGACTGAACTGCTGGCGCGTGAAGTCACTGTGATCCCGGCGGTGCCTTTTCTGACGGCATTTATCTTTCCGCCCGGAGTAACGACCGCGACTTTGGGGTTGGATGATTTATAAAGATATCCCTTTTTATCGATGGAGTGTTTCGCACGCGGATGGAGCTGATAACCTTTGCCGGTCATCAGAGTTACGGTTTTCCTGACTTTTATCGTTCCGCCTGCCGCAGCATGAACATCTGCTTCCTGAAAGAGACCGCCCATAGAAACAATGACGGCAAGGGACAGCATTACAGCAATTATCTTTTTCATATTCTGACCTCTCATTCAGTAATAGTTACCCGAACTATTTCATTTTTTAGACAATTGTTATATAATTATTTTAAATACTTAAAGTATAGCACGAAGAAGGTTGTAAGTGAGAGGATTATTTGATAAATCGATATTAAAGGCGGGCTCCAGCGATGGTGAAGGCTGCGGAGCGCTGCTGATTATTATTATCGTTATCGGCATTATCTATGCCGTAGTAACAGCTGTTGGACATTTGTTCACGATGTTTTTCGCCTCGGCGCCTCCCTGGGTGCTCGTTTTTCTGATAGTTTCATTTATTTTCCTGATCTATGCACTGTGGGCATTCGTGAAGACTCCTAAATATAAAGGGGGTAAAAGAACGTGATTTGTAAGAACTGCGGCACGGAAAATGGCAAAGGCGTGATCAACTGCGTCTGGTGCGGATCGAATCTCAGGAAACAGGTGATGCGCGAACATGAACAGGAACAGCGTATGCGCGATGCACTGGCGGTGAAGCAGAAAGAAGCCGACGAGGCTGACCGGCAGGCGTCTGCCGCGCACAGAAAGGCCGGGAAAGTACTTATTGCGGCAGTGTGTGTTTTCGCTGCGGCTTTAGCTTTGTTTTTCTATTACGCGTACACTGTCCCGCAGACGGCGGATATTTCCCGCTGTTATACTATCGAGACGCAAGACGGATATATGGACGGCACGTATTCCCTTAACGTTGTCCGCAACGAAAAAGATCCTGTTTATTCAGTACCATACAACAGAGCCATAACCCCGGTCAACGACCTTCTGGACAACATTGGGTATTCATATAAGATCAGGTCCCGTGAGACCGGGAAAATCATACCGAATGATGAATATTTTTACAACGGCGAAAAAATAACCGTTTATATTAAATATGACAAAAAATTGTTCCGGGATAGAAATGTTACATTGAAAGGAACAAAGAAACATTACACGGTGCGGCCGTAAGACGGCGAATGACCGAAGACGGCGAGTGACCGGAAAGGACGGAGAACAGTAAAAATGGTATCGACAAAAGATAATTTTGCTTTTTTGAAAAAAAGTCATGCTGAGATATATGAAGTAATACATTCGGCGGAGTCGAATGTATATATCGACTATAACGCCTGCGCCAACAAAGTCAGGCGGGCTGCGGAATTATTCTGCAGCGAGATGGAGAGTCAGTATGACATCAAGCTGGGTAAGGATCTGCAGGAAAGACTGGGCAGAATAAATAAATACTCCCGCTATTACTTCAGGCAGGACCAGGTGAAATTTCTGATGGATGCTCCGGACGGCAGCACCCAGGAGGTCACTTCGGATAACATTATACGGGTGTTCGGCAATTCCGGTTCGCATGCACCGAATAAAGAAGCCACGAATGCGGCGGCCCTGGATTCGAACAATGCCATCGAAGCCATGAAAGCGTTCCATCTTATTGCCGGGCGGGCTTTTACCAGAGAAAAGTCGATGCGGTACGATGTCGATGCGATCCCGGTCGGCAAGTACGAAGTAATGTATGATGTCAACGATCCGAGAGTCCTGGCCGAAGACACACCGAACGGCTGCGTCAGGGAAGTAATGTGCTGCAGTTTTATGGACGGCTCACATGAGACAGATAAATACGCTCTGATCAGGATATATGAATCCGGAGAAGCGGACAGCGTTTATTTACGCCGCAGCATCGAGGCATATCATAATGCGGCGCATGAATCGCCTTCAGCGCCGGCGGGGATCGCCGTACCTGATGTACTGGCGAAGTACGAAGACCGCGCAAGCGATTATTACATCATCGCCTATCTGTTTAATCAGCCGCCGACGCCGTTGTCAAACACGGTCCTGCGCGAAATGTCAAAGGAAAATAAAATCGCGATGTGCGTCATGATCGCCGAGGCCGTGGCGTATCTGCACAATCTGGAAAACGCGGTGTACTTGAGGATGTTCTCCAATCATGATGTCTTTGTGGTGAAAATCAAAGACCGCTATGTTCCGATGATCACGAGATTCAACTATGCGAAGATAGAAGGATATAAGGGAACGGTGGTTTCGTATCTGATGGACGCGGCGCAGGAACGTGAAAATCTGGCGGAAGCCAAATATGTGCCGGATGAACTCAGTGAGAATGGCAATGATGGCAATATGGATGATGTGGACTGGGAAAAAGTCGATATTTTTTCGCTGGGCGTTCTGTTCGCGGATATTATATGCGGCACGATCGGGAAGCAGACATTCGAGATAACAGATGTAGAGAGAGCGGGATATCCGGACGCGCTCGTCGATCTGATAGATAAAATGACATCCGGATTGCCGCTTTTCAGACCATCTGCCGATGAAGCCGCGGCACTGCTGAAATCGATGCGGTAAAGGAGGCCGACAGTATGGAAGTTTCATATAGCAGCAGCCATACATATGTCCTGCTGGAAGACGAAATGATCGAGACTAACGGAGGCTTTGTATGCAGGGCTTTTGATGAAGATCTCGGGAGATATCTGTGTGTAAAAGCCGTCGATACCGATGACCCGAAATGCGCTATGGAGGAAGTCAAAACTCTCTCGCGTTTTTCATCCGAGCTGACATCCCTGCCGCAGATATTCGACACGCATTACGATAAAAAGCAGAAAAGACTGTATATCTTCATGCAGTGGATATCCGGCGACACGCTGACAAAGCACATGTCCGACAGTGACAGGGATTTTATCGGATACATGATACAGCTCTGCGGGATACTGGCGCAGATGGCGAAAAAGAAATATTACCACAAAGACATAAAACCGGATAATATCATCATCAAAAAACAGAAACTCTTTCTAATAGATTTCAACATTACCGGTTCACTATCGAACATGATAGAAGGCACACCGGGCTACCGTTCGCCGGAAGCAGACGGACAGTGCCGGTATATGATGAGGGATAAGGCGGACATGTTCGCGATCGGCGTGATGCTGTATGAGCATTATGCGGGCAAACGTCCCGCGCAGGGCAAAGACTACGCGCGTTCGTCGAGAAGGATCACGGTCTGGGATTATTTCATCGACCCGTGTAAGGAGGATACGAAGTCAGGCCGCCGCATGAACAGCATTATCAGGAAGTGCATGGCTTTCAGGCCGGAGGAAAGATACAGGAATTATCAGGAACTGATAAATGAGCTTAAAGGAGCATTGTGATGAACATAGAAGATGTTTTTAAAAAACGGATCGCGGAAGCAGCAGGCCTTGACAGTCTGGAAGATCTGCCGTCCGGACTGGTAATGAACGACGATGCGCAGGGCGAAGGAGAAGGCAGTAATGAGTGATGTTCTGTATCTGGAAAATAATATTGAAGCGTACGATGATATAGCAGCGATCAGGATACATAAGAATGCATATGAAGTGATCAGGAAGATCCCGTATAAAGACAGGCTGCTCCGCGAACTGACTTATCCGGGGTCGCTTGTTATGGTCAGGGCAGAAGAAGACAGAACTTTGTTTACGATATATGTCGACGGATACTGCCTGAGCTGCCGAACCATGTATGTGGATTTAGACGATCCTTCCGCCGGCTGCAGAAATGAGCTGCTGGCAGTAGGCTGCAGTCAGGCTTCGGTCAGCTGGAAAGGCTATATCATGAAGAGCGGCAGCAGGGTTTCTTTTTCGCAGGGCCTTCTGGTGCATTTTACCAGCGGCATCAATGAGCCTGAGATCGATCCGCCCGGGAAACATTGGCATTACTATGATGTCGGCACCGATTCGTCTCTGGTCAAGTACCTGGACCGCATGGTCGTGAATGGCAGAAAGTACAGCGATGACGAGGAAACCGATGAACGGTTCGAACTTGAGGATGACCTGGGCGATCTGCTTGATCTGGCGGCAAGTTATGTCAGCCTGTCGGACGATCTGGAGGACAAAAATGCCCGGGAAGCCGGAGATCTGTTCTACCGGGAATTCCGCGGCGTCGACGCTGCCGAGCACAAAAGATTCAACAGACCGTCGTATGCGTTTTTTACCAGGAACACCGACATCGACAGTTTTTCCACGGGAACGAGCGTGGCTGTCTCGCTGTCTGAGGATGAAAAATATTCCGGCAGTATAACCGATGTGACGCTGAAAGAGGATCACGCCGAGATCGTGATCATGTTCAATGAGCACATTGATGTTGAAAAGCTGCCGAAGCAGGGCTCGATGTACATAGAACCTATGCATGTCGCTTCCAGAGTGCAGAACGAAGCTATAAATAAAATACGGACAGGCAAGGTCAATTATCTCAACACGGTGCTGGGCAGGCATTCGTCATCGGGATTTGACCATAAGAACCTCACTAAGCTGGATAAGGCCATGGATGCGGAGAACTATCCGCCGAATCCCAGCCAGAAGGAAGGCATCAAAAAAGGCATCAATACTAAAGATATCCTCATGGTCATGGGCCCTCCGGGAACAGGCAAAACGACTGTCATAGAAAAATGGATAGACTATTTTGTGAACACGGAGCATAAGCGCGTACTGGTCTCATCGCAGAATAATTCGGCCGTGGACAATGTTCTGACAAAGTTCAAGGATATGAAAAGTATCCAGATGCTGCGTCTCGGGCAGGAGCTCAAGATATCTTCCGATGTGCAGCCGTTCATGTTCGTCAACAGGATAACCGAACTGGAAGAACGGATAGCCGGGCAATCCGCGGAACGGATCAGGAAAGCGGAAAAGGAAATCGTCGATATCGGTAACGAGATGGAATATATAGAACGGCTGTGTGAACTCGATAAAAATATTGCCGCGTTCAAGTGGACGCCGTTCGATAATGTTATCCGCAATGAACTGATTCCGCTGTACCGCGAACTCAGAGCGAAAATCGCGGAGAAGGATGAAATCGAAGAAAAAATAGCCGCTGTAGATCAGGATATCAAAGCGCATCCTGCCTCGGGCTTCCTGGCTAAAATGAAGATGCGTTCCGTCTTCAGGACCAGAAAAGAACTTCTCAAACAGGGCAGAGACGTCTGCACGAAATATAAAGAAGGGCTCGACGAGTATAACCGCATGTTCGGCATCGTTCTGACCAACGGCTTCACACCGATGTACGGGATGCAGGCCGAAAGATATGAGTGCGCGCAGAAATGCGCGAAAGCAGGGATCGATGTTCCTGCTCCGGAAGCGTCGGAAGCCGTGCTGGCCGGTCTGCGTGAAAAATTGTCAGACAGGACATATCTGATCGCGGCTCTGAAGGACTGGCAGAACGAAATGAATTCCGCCAATGAAGCGCTTGGGGAAATAATCCTGGAATCGGTGGATGTTGTGGGAGCGACCTGCATAGGCGTGAACTCGCAGAAGAAGTTCGCGAATATCAAATTTGATGTGTCGATAATCGATGAGGCCGGACAGATCCAGATCCATAATGTCCTGGTCCCGATGAGTGTTTCACCGAAGTGCATCATGCTCGGGGATCACAAGCAGATCCCGCCGATGGCAGATGAAAAGCTGGTCGAGCAGTGCAAGAAAAACTCTGTCGATACGGAGCTTCTGAGCAAGAGCCTGTTCGAAAAAATGTACAATGAGATACCCGAGGCGAACCGTGTTTTCCTGGATACGCAGTACAGGATGCCGGGCGAGATGGCCGACATTTTATCTGCGGCATTTTATGACGGCAAGTACAAGTCGTTCAAGGGCAAGCGCGGTCTGGATAGTCTGGCGCCGTGGCTCACGAAAAAGACTCTGCTGCTCGTCGATACCTCGAAAGAGCCGGACCGCCGGGAAACTCAATTGAAAGAAGGCGGGTTCTACAACACCCTCGAAGCAAAGACAATCAGCGAAATAATAAACGCATTACTGCTTCACGGAGACGTCAGCCCGAAGGAGATCGGCGTGATACCGCCGTATAAAGCGCAGGTACGCACGATAGCCGGCCTGGTCGGGAAGAACGAAAGTCTCGATGAGACGACGGTAAATGAGATGGTGCGTACTCTGGACAGTTTCCAGGGGCAGGAGCGGGATCTGATCTTTTACAGTTTCACGCGCAGCGACAGCAGCAGGCGGAAGGATCAGGGGCGCATCGGCTTTATGAAGGAGCTGAGGCGGCTGAATGTGGCGATCAGCCGGTGCAAGCATATGATGATCCTAGTGGGCGATTACGAGTATCTCTGCAACTGCGAGAAGGATGTCGGTGAAGCGAGCGAAAAGAAATTCAGCGAGTTTATCAAAATGATGCTGGCGGCAGTCGACAAGGGCAGCGCTGAGAAGATCAGCATCCGTGAAGCAGGCAGAAGAATAAGAGGAGAAGCATAATGGGTGTGCAGCAATACGCAAGCTGGGCGATACGGACGATAACTGAGGAATATCCGGCCATAAAATTAAAGGACATGAAGCTGTTCGGGGTCATTCAGTATCCCGTCGCCGAGATCGAGATGAATCTTCAGGAAGAGAATTACGAGGATTATGACAAGATGGAGTTTTACGTGCTGCGGATGTACCGCGGCGGGCTCCATAGCTCTGAGGAAATTGCGGAAGCCATGGGGCTTTCGCCGGCTTATGTTGCCAGGATCCTGAACATGATCATGGGCTACAAGCACATCCGGGACGGCCGGATCACGGAACTCGGCCTGGACTCCCTTGAAAACGGGCGGAAGAAAACTCTGATCCCCGCCAGGCAGCTGATGCAGGCGGATGCTGTAACAGGCAATCTTCTGGAGATCGACCGCAATGTTCCCGCGGTAAGGCTGCATGAGCTCAGGAACAGTAAGGGCCGGGTCATTATCGCGAATCATCCGAAAATGATTTACCGTCATACTATAGAAGCCGCGATACATGATTTTTACGAGAAATATAAGGATATGAGCGGCATGCTGCATTCGAATGTCGAGAAAATAAATAGCATCGAGGTGCAGGATGTGAAATATACTTCCGGGATAATGCTTCTGCATAAGAAGTTCCGCAGTCCGGTCGTATTTCTCGATATGATCGGACCGAAAGATAATGCGGGCCGGCGGAACAGCAGGCCGCAGCCTGTAAGCGTACCGGATGAGGGAATGATCCGCTATTTCGGATTTTCAGAGGACATACCGGTCACTACCAATGATCAGCAGCGGTATATCGATTATGTGATACCGGAGATCGAGGCGACCGAAGTCTCTGAAGAACGGCTCTTAACGGATCTGGAGTTCATGATACCGATGAACCACCTGAACCGCAGCGACACGGAATGTCATTACTTCGACCCTGCCGGCATACACATCCGCAGGAGCGGAGACGGGAAATACCGGTGCATCATGTCGGCCGATGCCATCTGCGGATATTCGGATCATATTTGCAATATGCTGCTTGATCTGGCGGCCGACGGAGAGGAACAGATCGTTCTGCCGAACGCCATGTGCTATCTGGTTTCACTGATACCGGATCCTGATGACGACATGCTGAACCGCATACTGGATAAACTGAAGCATTACTGCGACAGTATGGAACGCGGCACATGCAAATCTATACTTGATAATGAGATGAAGAATGTCCGCTCGGGCGATGTGGTGAATGATATTTACGAAGTGCTGCAGAGCGGCGAGTTCGAGAAATATATGGCTTAGAAAAGTTGGTTTTCCCTTTCATATTCAATTGCTGACAGAGCGGGTCCGGATATTCCCGGGCCCGTTCTGCCATTATGGCCGCGCTTTCAGTCCTGCTGCCGGCAGTCCCCGGTGAAGTTGCCGGGTTTTTTTCTGCAGTATTCCTGGCGATCATCCGCAGCTACATCTTCACCAGCTCCCAGCGCGTATCCTGCAGGAAATATTTCAATTCGAACCTGTAAAGCCTGCCGTTCGTGCTGCTCTGACAATTGTATATCAGAACATCCTGTCCGCCGCATTTTCGTTTTTCGGTGTACAGTATCTGTTCGATTTTTATCATCACAGTATTTCCATATTCATTTTCGTACTTTATTTTATACGGCCTCGGCATCTTTGTGGCTGCACTGAATACAACCAGAGCATCTGTCGGTTTGTTGAAAACCTTCATATCCCTGCCTCCTTAAAATTACCTGTAATTACCTGTCATTTGCCTGATGACCACATTATACACGAACACACGTTCTCTTTCAAGGTAAAAAATCCTGCTCCCCGGCCGCCGCACTATTGCGCCTGTTCTTCGCAGATTTTCAGCATCAGCGGCAGGCATGGATTTATATTGCCCGGGCGCCATACAGCCTCGATCGGCAGCGGTGCATCTATTCCTGCCAGCGTAAGATAAAGCGCGCCCGGGTATGTCGCTTTAGTCGACTGGCGCGGAAGAAGCGCGATGCCGCGGTCCGCCTGGAGCATCAGCATCAGCGTGTTCATCGTTTCGTATTCTTCGATGTGGTACGGCAGGAAATTCTTGGAGTCGTATATTCTCAGCAGGTAGCTGTAATATTGCGGGTTTATGTCATGGTTGATCTGCATTAATATTTCGTCGCGGCAGGCCGATAAGTCCAGCGCGCTCCCCTGACGAAAATGCCGGTCGTAATGGCCGTAGCCTGCGAATGCCACCAGATCGTCGCGGAATAATTCCAGACGCTTCAGGTGATCATACACGTGTATCCCGCTCCGTATTACCGAGAACGAAAAGGCAATGTCGATATTGCCGGATACTATGCTTTCATTCAACTTTTCGGCTCCCAGTTCTTCAATGTCAAGCGTGATATCCGGATATGCGCTGCAGAAAGAATGCAGTATTGAAGGTACGACAAAACGTGCGGAACTCTGATATCCTATGCTTATTTTCCCCCTTTTCCCGGCACGCAGGCTCTCCGCAGTATCCGCGATTTCTATGCTGGCGTGAATCATGCTTCTGGCAGATGACAGAAACTGTATCCCTGCGTCAGTCAAAGTGACTGTGCGCTTGTCGCGCATGAACAGCATGATCCCCAGTTCGTCCTCGAGATTCCTGATGTGACGGCTGAGTGACGGCTGAGAAATATAAAGTTTTTCCGCCGCCGCCGAAAAACTCAATTCCTCTGATAAAGTGATAAAGCATTGTATTTGCTTCAGTTCCATGGCGCTGCACCTCCCTGTATGCACTTTATTATAGAGAAAATGCATAAGTAAGTCAAATTTTGATATTGGACAAATAAGTAAAACAGGCTTAGATTTATATCAGAAAAAACAGATTATTTCGGCCGAAATTATCAGCAGTGAACTATCCGGGAGGTATTTTTTGATGGATATAAATAAACGAGTAGATGAATTACGAAGCAGAATGGCAGACAATGATATTGCTGTATCGTTTATATCGAACTACGACGATCAGTATTATCTGAGCGACTACAAAACTATAATTTATTCCAGGCCGATTCTCTTTGCCGCGACCATGGATAAAAGTTATATGATCGTGCCGGGTCTTGAAGAAGATCATGCAAAGTCTATGGCGCAGGTCAATGAAGTGTTCACATATTATGAGCACCCTGAAAAAACAAGTCTGGGAGACAGTCCCTTCTTCTTCATAGATAAGATTCTGTCCGGCATCCCTGCGGGATCGAAGATCGGAGTGGAGTTCGGAGCGATAGCATTGTCGCTGGCACAGTATTTTACAGACAAGGGTTATGTGCTTGCAGATGTCGGCGATGTCGTCAAAGAAATGAGATACATCAAGAGCGACGAGGAAATAGCGATGATGGTCGAAGCCGGGAAACTGGTCAGTGAAGCCATGAGGATCAGTCTCGACAATGCGGCATCCGGCGTAACGGAAATGGAAATGGATGCTTTTGGCAACACATATCTCTTTGAAGAAGTTCCCAAGCGCTATCCGAACGCGACACTTGATATCTTTGTAATGTCCCCCGGCGGACTTGCGCGCACCAACATGCCGCATGTTTTTTCCAACACCAGAAAATATGAGGAAAACGAAATCGTACTTCACAGCAGACAGGTAGGACTCAACGGATACCGTGCGGAAATAGAGAGGACATTTTTCATAGGCGATCCGAGCGCAGAGCAGAAACATGTCTATACGGTAATGACTCAGGCGCAGCAGGCAATGCTCAAGGCGATACGTCCGGGAATGACAGCAGGTGAAGCGGATATGTCAGCCAGAAAGATAATACAGGATGCCGGCTTCGGCAAGTACTCAAATCACCGCGCAGGTCACGGCATAGGCCTCGGTCTGCATGAGGAGCCTTATCTGCGTTTTGACAGTGATCTCGTGTTAAAGAAAGGCATGGCATTTTCAATAGAACCGGGAATATACATTCCTGAACTTGGAGGCTTCAGATTTTCCGATACCGTTATCCTTACCGACGGCGGCAGCATGAAGATCACTAACTGCGCCAATACTTTGGAAGAGCTGACATTCTGATCAACACGATAGAAAGGACAATCAAATGATGGATTTTAAATACATTGAAAATGATCCCATGGATGAATATGAGGCGCCTGTATGGAAAATGGTATTATCGTTTGCCGGCCTGACAGGACTGTTTATCGGTTATATTGCATTGTGGGGACTGATCTTGACGATATGATCAGAGAGGAGATATAAAAATGAACATAAAACTTTTTGCGCTGATCATAATGATACTGTTTTTCGGCGGAATGATCTGGATCGGCATGCATTACTCCAAAAAAGATAAAGCGCAGGGCGATTCGGATAATTTTATCCTCGCGGGCAGAGAAGCACCGCTGATCATAGTTGCCGGCAGTCTGTTTGCAACATGGGTCAGTTCAGCAACAATAATGGGCTACTGCGGTACCGGCTATTCTGTCGGGATCTCCGGATACTGGTCGGGAGGCTGCTTCATGGTAGCCACTATGTGGCTGGGCATATGGATAGTTCCGAAACTGAGAAGATCAGGGATCACAACAGTGCCGGAATTCATGGAAAGATATTTTGGAGCGAAACACCGTATCGTAGCACTCGTGCTCAGCCTCGGACGCGACCTCGGAGTCATCGCGAGCATTACCATAGCACTTGCCATGATGTTTATGAACCTTTTCGGGATCGGTCTTATTCCTTCAATGATAATAACGGTCGGAGTCGTAGCACTTTATACCGCATCGGGCGGCATGTGGGCCGTACTCGTGACTGATACGATCCAGGCTATAGTAATACTGGTCGGAACTACGATTCTTATCCCGATCGGCATCATTAAAGCCGGCGGCATACATACATTCAATACTGCGATCCCTGCAGGGCTTGCCAGCCCGTGGAACGCAGGTGTGACGCAGAGCATAGGCTGGTTCCTGATGGGCTGTTTCATCACTTTCGGATACCAGACAGTTCTCCAGAGAGGTCTGGCGGCCAAGGATGACAGGACAGCAAAAAGATCGTTCTTCTGGGGCGGCATGATGGCGCTGATATGGTATATCGTGCCATTCCTTACCGGCGTAGTCGCCAGAGTGATCTATCCCAATATCACACCGACAGAAGCTTACATGACACTGGCAAATATACTCGGTCCTTATGCGGGAGTATTCTTCGTCGTCGTGCTGATGGCATCTGCAATGTCAACTATCAGTGCCTGTATCCTGACTTCAACATCCAACTTCACCCTTGACCTGTATAAAAGGTTTATCAACCCGCAGGTATCAGATAAAAAACTCGTGCGCATCCAGAGGATCTGCCTTGTAGTAATAGTGGTGGCGTGTGCGTTTATCGGCAAGGCGCTGCCATATATACTCGAGCTGTTCTGGGTAGGCGGCCGGATAATGGCCGGAGGTCTGGCCCCTGTATTCCTGCTTCTGATATTGTGGCCTCGTTCAAGAAGAGCACCTTATGCGACGTTCTGGGCCATGATCAGCGGTGCAGGCGGAGTCATTGCAGCACAGATATATCAGGCGCAGGCTTCCATCGCAGCGGCCGGCACCGGCGGCGTTGTCTTCCTGTTCAATATTGACCCTGTACTTGTCGGACTGCCGATCTGTTTCGCAGTACTGATCATCGGTGTCTTTATGGAAACAAGAAATCAGACAACAGAATATCTTGAAAAGCATGCAGCGCATGCACTGGCATAAGGAGGCAAAAAATGACATATATATTTGAGTTTGAAGTGATCCCCGGGAAAGCGAATGAATTCTGGGCCTTTATGGAAAAAACCGGAGCACCGTTCTGGACAAAATATAAAGAAGTGAAAAGTTATAAAGTTTTCACCAAAATCGGCGGCGAGCCTATATACGAAGGACATGTTGAACTTGACAATTTCACTGATTTTGACAAGATACGGACCGACCCCGAATGGGACAGCGTATCCGCGGCAACATCGCAGTATGTCTTCAACTGCCGCAGAAGGTTTATTCTGCCTGTGAAATCATTTGATTGATTCAGCCCTATTATATTTGACACTCGAGAAAAGCCCTGATGAACAAATTGCTCATCAGGGCTTTTCTGCCTACATAAATGATTCTCTGATTTCGGATCTGCTTAATCCCGACCCGAGCAGGACCATGAGTTTCAGTCTTGCTTTCTGCCCGGATAAGTATCCTCCGGAGATCACTCCGGCTCTGCCGAGCTGGGCGCCTCCGCCTTTGTAATCATAGACCTGTATCGCTTCGCCGTCGAAACATCTGCTTACGAGAATAATAATTATCCCCATCTTCATTGCTTCAACGACCGCATCAGCGATCGTGGGCGGCACATTGCCTGCTCCGAATCCTTCGATGACGATCCCGTCGTAGCCGTTGTCCATGTAAACCCGGACCGGCAGATCGTCCATACCGATGCAGACTTTGATAAGCCCGACTTTCTGATCAAGGTTCTCCGGTTCGTATACCGGTTCTTCGATCGGCTCCCGGTTATATATTATTTCACCGTGATACACGCCGCCGAGCGGCCCTTTCGGCGATACAAAAGCGTCCACTCTGTTCGCATGATATTTTTCCACATCATGTGCGCTCTGGATGGTTTCGTCGAAATAAACCAGAACGCCTTTGTTCATGGATTTTTTATCATTGGCGATCCTTATCGCGCCGGTAAGATTGCCGATCGCGTCATTATATAATTCGTTTTCGCTTTTCATCGCTCCGGTTATGACCACCGGTTTTTCTGATTTAACGAGAAGGTTCATCAGGTAACTGACTTCATCTACAGAATCAGTCCCCTGTGTTACAACAGCTCCTGAAACCTCGGGCCTTTTTAGTTGTTCGACGATCAGCTTTGAAAGTTCCAAAACGAATTTCGGCGTCATATGCGGACCGGGGCGTATCTCCATATCATTTAATTCAACATCGATATCACCCAGAACCGGACGTATATGTTCTATTAACTGTTCACCTGTCAGTTCAGGAATTATTGTACCGCTGTCGGCATCATAAACCGAGCTTATGGTGCCGCCGGTCGTGTACAATACTATCGTATTCGCCTTGTCCATAATTATTTCATGCTGCTTCTTTCGGAATTGTAGTCCCAGTTGCAGGCATCCATCTTCTTGAGGAAATCAACACATGCGCCGACAACGACTTTACGCATTGCATCGCCTTTTTCTTTTGTGCCCTTGGTAGGATCTCCTGTTGCGCAGCAGTCTGTAAGCTCTGCGAAATTCCATTTGATGTCAACTTCCGGCGGCAGTTCAGGCACTACGCCGTCTGCGTATTCCATTTCCATAAGATCGCCGAACATCGACAGACCGATGGATGTCTCGCCTTCCCCTGCATGACCGAGTCCGTCCCAGACCTCGAATGTTCCTTCCGGAAGCAAGTTGCCGGCGGTCACCCACCATGCATTGAGGGACGCGATCTTCATCTCAGGATGCGTGACCTTAAAATCACGGGCCGCAACTTCGATCGGAGCGATATTTCCGTCATGTCCGTTCATAAAGAATACGTGCTTGATGCCGCAGTTCAGCAGGGACTGTAAAATGTCCTTGAGAACGAGGATAAGGGTCTCCTGTTTTACGGAAGCAGTAAAAGGCGCGACTGAATAGTGCTCGCTGTATCCGAATGCGACCGGAGGGAGTACCAGCAGGCCGTCTACCTGATCCGCGACTTCGCACGACAGCTTATATGCGACATGTGTATCTGTCCCCATAGGCATATGCATTCCGTGCGACTCGCAGGAGCCGACGCTGATTATCGCCTTGTCGAAATTCCCTTCTTTAAAACCGTGTGCCGTTAAATTCCAAGCTTCATAAGTTTTCATTGTTATATCTCCTTTCGCCAGATAAATATTATTCGTCAATGCCTTGCTGCATTAATGTTTTCTCTCTCATTTTCTTGCCTATCGTGAAGTAATAGATCGATACGAAGCAGAGCCAGATCAGGCCTGACAGCAGTGTGATCTTTCCGCCCGGAACGAACAGCTGCGCGACCAGGATACCGATCATCAGTACTACTGCCAGTGGCTGTATTACTTTGACTCCCGGGCATTTCCATTTGAGTTTGGCAGGATCGTCTTCGAGTGTAAGGCGTCTCATCTTCGGCTGTGACAGTGCTATCATCAGCCAGGAGAAGAGGAATCCGAAACCGCTGACACTTGCAAGATATACATATGCAAAATCAGGGAATGCCAGATATACTATCGCTCCGACGAACAGTACCAGACTGCTTACAAATATTGCTACAACAGGCGTCTGATGTTTCTCATCGACCTTCGAGAATACCTTCGGGAAATATCCGTCTCTCGAAAGCGAGAAGAGCATTCTTGAAGTAGCGTAAACACCTGAGTCGATGCATGATAATGCCGCTGTGAGTACAACGAAATTCATGATGTTCGCAGCTGTGGAACCGCCGAGGATCCTGCATGCTTCAACGAACGGGCTCGAGCTGATGCCCGCCTGCTGCCAAGGCAGTACACAGACCAGCACGCCGATGGATATTACAAATAAAACTACGATGCGGAAAACTGTTCCTCTTAATGCCTTCGGGATATCCTTTTCAGGATTGATGCTTTCCTCTGCAGCTGTACCGATAGCTTCAGTACCGCCGTATGAGAACATGACTATTATCATTGCACCGAGAAGTCCGAGTATTCCTGCAGGAGCGAATCCGCCGTTCGATACCATATTAGTTACAGTAACGCCGGAGTTCATATGGAAACCCATTGCGAGGCAGCCCCAGACGATGAATACCAGCAGCGCTACTACTTTGATCATCGACAGCCAGAATTCGACCTCCCCGAATACGGCAACACCGATCAGGTTGATGATGGTCATCAGCAGGGCTACTGCCAGGCAGAAGATCCAGATCGGCACCTGAGGGAACCACAGATGCAGGAATGTTCCTGCCGCAATAGTTTCCGATGCAGGCCCCATAAGGAATGCCAGCCAGTATGTCCAGCCTGTTAAAAATCCTGCGTACGGGCTTACGCCTTTTCTGGCGTACACTTGGAATGATCCGGCTACAGGATTAGAAACAGCCATCTCAGTTAAAAGCATCATGACAAGTAATGTTATTATTCCGCCGACCAGATATGCGAATACTACCGCAGGTCCGGCTGTGTTGATTGTTGAACCGGCGCCCATAAAGAACCCGGCTCCGATGACTCCGCCGACTGAAATCATTGAAAGATGTCTGCCTTTCAGTCCTTTCTTCAGTTCTGCGTCGCCATTTTGCTGATTGTTATTGCTCATAATTACCTCCTACAATACACTTATTGATTTTCGCCGAGCAGACCGGCGAGAACAGATTTATCTATATTACCCCCGCTTATTATGAAACAGATCCTTCTGCCTGCGCCGGTGTCTATCTGACCGTCCAGCGCAGCAGCAATGCCTACACATCCCGATGGTTCAGCAGCAACTTTCCCGAGCGTCGTAACGTATTGAACGGCTTTGATGATCGGCTCTTCGTCAACAGTGAGAAGATCGTCCACATTGTCACGGATCATTTCATAATTGATCTGTTCCGCTTTGCTGACACGCAGCCCGTCTGCGATCGTCTGTTCCATCTTGACTGTTACAGGCTTCCCGGCCTTCATGCTCTCTGTGAAGCGCGGCACTGCTGCGGGCTCCACTGCTGTTGTCCTGACCGACGGATCTATCTGCTTCATAGCAAATGCCGCTCCGCTCGTCAGGCTTCCGGCACCGCAGGGTATTACCAGCTCATCCAGCTTTTCATTCATCTGCTCCCATATCTCCAGAGCAATGGTCCCGTGTCCCGCTATCAGGACAGGATCTTTATGCGAATGTACCAGGCTCAGCCCCCTGTCCCTGATAAGCTCATCGCATTTGGCATCGCGTTCTTCACCGGTATATCCGCACAATATGACGTCCGCTCCATAACCCCTGGCTCCGTCGATTTTCATCTGCGGAGCGTTTTCCGGCATTACTATTGTCGCTTTTGTTCCCAGTTTCTCTGCCATGTAGCTCACTGCCTGCGCGTGATTGCCGCTGGATGCGGCCGTTACGCCTTTGTGAAGATCTTCCTCGCTCAGACTGAGCATTTTATTTGATACACCGCGCACTTTGAATGAACCCGTATACTGAAGATTCTCCAGCTTGAGCCATATCTCCGCTCCGTTAAATATTGATTCCAGCTGATAAGAACGGATCAGCGGCGTTCTGCGTACATAAGGCGCGGTTATTTTATATGCATTCATAACATCTGAAATTGCTATTTTTCCATTCATGTTTTCCCCTTTTTTCTATACTCTTGTTCTACACTTTTGCAGGCTTAAGCGTCCAGCATTGCAGCTTCGTATGCTTTACAATATTTTTCGGGTCGAAATCATCCGGATAAAGTATCCAGCCGCCGCCCCACTGATATTCATCGCTGACATAATTCGCCGCGGCGAGATCACCGTGCTTCATCGGAACCGTATCGACACCGGTTTTTACTGCTTCGGAAAGCATCGCAAAGACATCTTTCGGATTGAGCAGACTGCCGCCGACCTTGTATAATGACTTCAGCTGCGGATAACCCATTACATGGTCCTTTTGCCCGAGTACGGCTTCGCCGAGTTCACGGGCACTGAATTCACTGTTCTGAATTATTGAGACCTCATCGCTTTCCGGCCCGTAAAACAGCTCCGGCATGAGCATTCTGCCGGTCACTTGTTTTGACAAAAGCACAAGCAGCTCACTCGGTGCAAGCATTCCGCCTCTGATATCCGCGAAGCTGATCCCGCCTGTGAACGAACTGCAGTAAGCCTTCAGGTCGGTACTCGTTATCGGTTCGGTACGGTGGTGGATGTATTGCAGCGCGTCTGTTGCAGTAATGTATTCTACATTATCTTTCGTCAGCGTATATTCGATGAATTGCCTTATCGCGTCAATGTTTCTCTTGGTCTCTTCTTTTGATCTTAAAGGCGCAGGCTGCAGTATATCGGGATTTTTCCCTTTCGGGAAATTGACTTCGTCCCAGAATATCGTCGTTGCCAGTTCTGTCGGATGATCGTATATGCTGAGAAATACGACATCATCTCCGCTCATGTCCATGCTGTCAAACTGCTTCTTCATAATATCGACCTGATTTTCTTCATGCTTTGAATGGATCAGATTCGTCAGCGCTGTCATACTGCATATCCCGCAGTACCAGAAAAGTCCTCCGTCGATATTGATAATAGGATGCGCATCCATATACGTATGGATCCCCATCTTCCTTACTGCCGCAAAAGCCTGCGGCGCCCATGATTCTCCGGGCTGGCCGTAACTGCACAGATCTTTTCCCAGCAGCTCTGACAGTTCGCGGGCCCCCGCAGCTTCTCTTCTGTAAAATTCATCCACACCGTCCGAAAATCCGAAGTAATCCAGATACTCCGGAGGCAGCGGATGCACACTATGGTCCGTCGTGTGGAAACAGCATTCATGACGTCCTGTTTTTTCAAGGATATCCATCCTGCCGCGTTCACGGAATTTCCTCACTTTTTTGGTGCAGAACTTTAGCGTTGCGCGCACGCCGGTCTGATCAAGCATGTTCAGAATTTCAAGAAATGCATCATCTGATTCCAATGTCACATAGTCTTCGACATCGAACCATAGAATTATTTTAATTTGTTTCATGCGTTTCACCTCGATCGAAGCATTCCTGTGAATGATATCTCAGAAATATATTTAAGATATATCTTTATATCACTGATTATATAATTGACACTTTTACTTGTCAATCGTATCGTTAGAAAATATAAAAAAGAGAATTAAATAATTTTACAGCATCCTGTGCTCGATCACAACTATGCCGGCAGATACCTGCGCCAATGCTTTATTCAGATCACGCTCTTCCAATGCCCTGACAATTTTTACATGCGTCGCCAGCAGATCATTGACATTGGCGGTTTTCAGATCCATCATCAGCGCCCTTTTCAATCTGTTCATAGTCATCTCAATATTGGAAATCAAATATGTATTCCCGGTTATTTTCGCCATAGCCAGATGAAAGCGCATATTGAGTTCGTTATAATCTTTCTCCCAGTTTGCTTTGGAAACATCAATGGTTTCATTTGCCATTCGATCCAGTATCTCCAGCTCGGAATCCGTTAACTTGTTGATTATTGACCTGATCACGCCCTGCTCGAGGATATCTCTGAATTCAAACAAATTCATCAGATCAACGATGTCGAGTTCTTTAACGAAATAACCCTTGTACGGTATCTTTTCCAGAAGACCTTCGATGCATAAACTCATCAGTGCTTCACGCGCAGGTGTTTTACTGACATTATACTTTTTAGAAATCATGGATTCTGTTATCAGCTTATTTGGAACATATATTCCATTCGTTATGTCATCTCTCACTGATTCCAATACCTTGCTTGTTGCAGACATCCCTCTTACCTCTATCCTTGTAATTCAGTTATCATATACATCGACTTAATTTTCAGCAGACCGCACCTGTTAATGTACCGGCAGTAAGTAAGAATTCGAGCGATTATCAGTGTGCATTGCGGTGCAGGCGATTTGCATTTCAAAATACAAAAGCTGTAATAATTATACTCCCTCATTTGCCCGCTGGTCAATATCGAGGGATGCGAAGAGGCGTGAGCTAGCTGACAGATGGTGCGGGGTGCCGGATGCCGGATGACGAGGTGCGGCTTACCGCAACGGGTTAGTAAGGAGTAAGTACCATATGACACCCCGATTTGGGCAGGTGTATGGTACTCGTTCCTTACTAAATAATTGCTCAAAATGAAATCATAACGATATAGCAGACAGGCCGTGAAGAATGTGGTAAGATAATAAGTAAGATAATAAGTAAGATAATAAGTAAGTAAGGGGGGGTGCAGGATGAACGGCTATAAACCACCATATACTATTTCGGATACAATGCTTAAACTCGCGGCGTCTATATCAGATAAGGCTGGACGGATCGATACATATACAAATATGAGTACAAAACCGCATCTTCGGAGGCATAACCGCATTGTCTCTATTCATTCATCTCTGAAAATTGAAGCAAACTCATTATCTTTGAATGAGGTACGGGATGTTATAGACGGGAAACATGTGTTAGGCCCTGAGCTGGAGATCAGGGAAGTAGCGAATGCGTATAAAGCGTACTCGAAAATCGAGGATGTGAATCCTTATAGCATTGACGATTTGAAAATGATGCAGGGAATCATGGAAAACGGGATCCAATCGGATGCGGGCAGATTCAGAGATGGAGAAGAAGGTGTCTTCGATGGAGATAGCTGCATATTTATGGCTCCACCCGCTAAACGTGTTCCTTCACTGATGGAAAATCTGTTTTCGTGGATGATATCAGAAAAAGACACAGTTCATCCGCTGATAATGTCGGCAGTATTCCATTATGAATTTGTTTTCATTCATCCTTTTTCAGACGGTAATGGACGGACTGCAAGACTTTGGCATAATGTGCTGCTTACGAACTGGAATCCCATATTCGAATATATTCCGCTGGAAAGTCAGATTGAAAAATTCCAAAAAGGATATTACAAAGCGATAGCCGACTGCAATTCTGAAGGGCGTTCGGACCATTTTATAGAATTCATGCTGGAGCGCATTGATGAGATACTTGATGAATATATTGAGCAAGTTACACATTCCGATGAAATGCTTTCGGAATATGTGAAGCGCATGCTGGAAGCAATGGATTTTGGTGTGCCGTATACGTCATCGGAAATAATGAAACGTCTCGGCTTGAAATCAAAGGAAACATTCCGGAAAAATTATATGACGCCGGCAATGAATGGGGGGCTGGTCGTCATGACTGTACCTGATAAACCGAGAAGTCGGAACCAGAGGTATATAAAGAAGTAATGACATGGCATGCGCAATGCGTTTCTAATATGTTCGAGTATCATTATGTGAATGCTCTGTTGTGTGAATATGGAGCATATCTTTTTGCAAAACCTCGGGTTTAAAACATATTCAGTTCCATTGTCTGTGAAAGATATTCCAGCATTTCCAGGCCTCCTACACTGTTGCCATGCTCGTCCAGAGCCGGACCGTAGACCGAAATGCCGAACCTGCCTATTGCCGCGGAAATGATCCCGCCGCTCACGCCGCTCTTGGAAGGTATCCCCACGGTCGTTGCGAACTCGCCCGAATAATCATACATGCCGCATGTTACCATAAGCGAACGCACGAGCTTTACGATGCCCGGGGCTATGAGCTGCTCCCTGCTGAGCGGATCTTTGCCGCCGCCGGCGAGCACTGCCGCGAGATATGCGAGATCTCTGCAGTTCACGCTGACAGAACACATCGAAAAATAAAGCTCCAGCACATCCGGCGCCTCGCCTTCGATAATACCGCTGGACTTCAGAAGATTCACAATGGCTCTGTTCTTGTACCCCGTCGATTTCTCCGAGCGCAAAACATCCTCATCTATCGCCAGAAACGGATTGCCGGTCAGCCTGCGGGCATAATCAAGACATACGCGTATGCGGTCTCCGGTATTGCTGCCATCGATGCAGTCGGCGACAGCGATCGCGCCGGCATTGATCATAGGATTGAACGGCCGGCTGCCTGAAAGCAGATCGAGACGCACCATGGAATTGAACGAATCGCCGGTCGGTTCCTTGCCGACTCTGCTGAACACAAAGTCATGACCCCTCTGTTCAAGCGCGGCTATCAGAGTGACCACCTTGGAAATGCTCTGCATAGTGAACTGCTCCCTGCTGTATCCCGCCTCGACAATATTTCCGTCAAGACTGCACATCGCGGCGCCCAGATGCGAAATATCCTTCTTGGCAAGCTCATCAATATATCCGGCCGCCCTGCCGTTTGCCGTTACCCTGCAGCCGAGCTCCAGAGCCTCATCAAGCGCTTTTTCGCAGTTCATGATCATTACTTATTCTCCTTCCGCAGCCGCCTCCTGCAGCATAGAACCGGTTTCCCGGAATCTCCGGTGGAATGAAAAACATTCATCGAGCAGCATCGGTGTCTGCACTTCACCGCATTCTGTGCACGCCCGGTCGAAATAATCGAGCAGTAATGCCCGGTAGTCGGGATGCGAACAGTTTCTGATGATGCACAGGGCGCGTTCCTTCGGGGAAAGTCCGCGGAGATCCGCCAGCCCCTGTTCAGTCACTATTACATCAACATCATGTTCCGTGTGATCGACATGCGTGACGCACGGCACGATACTGGAGATTTTTCCGTCCTTTGCCGTGGATGCAGTCATGAAAATCGACACCGAAGCTCCGCGCGCATAATCACCGCTGCCTCCGATCCCGTTATAAATCTTCGTACCCATCATGTGAGACGAGTTGACATTACCGTAAATATCGGCTTCGACGGCCGTGTTCATGGCAATAACGCCAAGCCTGCGTATTACCTCCGGATTGTTGCTGACCTCCGAATCGCGCAATACTATTTTCCCCTTATATTCGTCGAGCCTCGCGAGCAGCCCGCTGAGAGCATCTCCCGAAAGTGAAAGCGACGTAGCAGAACAGAAATCCGCCTTTCCGCTGTCGAGAAGCGTCAGCACGGCATCCTGCATTACCTCCGAATAAAAAGACAGATGCTCGAAATCAGAATCCGCCAGACCTTCAAGCACCGCGTTCGCTACACTGCCCACGCCCGACTGCAGAGGAACACGGTCTGCCGACATCCTGCCTGCATCGCGCTCGCTCATGAGGAACCGCACTATATTGCCCGCGATCGCGCGGCTCTTTTCGTCCGGCTGCGCGAACGGACGCGGCTTGTCCGGCTGATCGGTAATTACCACAGCTGCGATTTTATCAGGCCCGCACGGAATGGCTGTCGCGCCTATGCGTTCCCCCGGCTTTGTCAAAGGTATCGGCCGGCGGTCCGGAGGGTCTGCTGTTGTATAAATATCGTGGAATCCTTCCAGTGCCGCCGGCTGTGCAAGATTCAACTCGACTATTACTTTATCGGCAACAGCAGCGTACGTCTGCGCGCAGCCTATAGCCGTCGTCGGAACGAGACCGCCGTTTTCGGTAATGACACAGGCTTCTATGATTGCTATATCCGGCTTTTTATACTGCCCGTAGCGCACATTCTGAGCCATTTCTCCGAGATGCACATCCTGATATGCGCATTCTCCGCTGTTCACGGCTCTGCGCATCGAGCTGCTTGTAATGTACGGGGCGCGGTGTGTGATAACACCGGCCTCCGAAAGTGCCGTATCTATTTCGCCGCCTGTCGATGCTCCGGAAAGTATCGAGATATGTACATCTCTTTCACCGTCACGCACCTGCCTCGCAAGTTCGGCCGTGACCGCCTTCGGACATCCCGACGGCGTAAAGCCGCTTACCGCTACAGTCATGCCGTCTTCAATCAGCAGAGCCGCATCTTCTGCTGCAGTAATTTTCTCTTCCAGACCGGCACAGCGTATGCGGTCATTCATATCTTTCATCAGACTGCCTCCTGCACGAAGCGGGTCCTCTCCTTTTTGGCAGCAAGTGCTTTGCCCGCAGCCAGAGCCCTGGTATTCAATGCTTCAGTGCCCTTTGGTATATGGCGCTGAACAGCCTCTGTTATCACTTCGTCGGAAAAAAGTCCGAGCGCCGCATTGATAGCGCCGACAGCAACGATATTTGCCGCCACTTCTCTGCCGACGACTTCCTGCGCCGTACGTATGATCGGAAGCGCGATGATATGATTTGTCTTTATGCCCTTCGGGATCGAAAGCGAATCGTCCATGAGAAGCACTGCGTCTTTTGAAAGCTGCGGTCCGAACTGATCGAGCGAAGACTGATTCATGGAAAGCAGAAAATCAGGTCTGACTACTTTGGAGAACCATATTTTATTATCCGACAGTATCGTTTCCGCCTTGCTTGTGCCGCCTCTCGCCTCAGGACCGTAAGCCTGCGACTGTACCGTCTGCTTTCCCGCTATTACTCCGGCCTCTGCGAAAATAACGCTTGCGAGGATGACTCCCTGGCCGCCCGAACCTGTGAATCTCATTTCATACTGCTTCATTTTAATCTTCCTTTCCCATAGCTCTGTCTATCATTTTCTGATACTCTTCTGTGAATTCAGGATAATTCGATTGAGTCAGCGTGCCGATAACATATTTGCCCACACGCTCTTCATCCGACATTGCATTGTAGACTTCCTGGAGTACGCCGCATTCCTTCTGCTTCGTCAGCATGGTCACCGCATCTCCTTTTTTATTTTTTCTGCCGTAATATGTCGGACAGATCGAGCGGCAGTCCGCCAGCGCGAACCCTTTGTGGGCTATGCATTTCTTGATGAGAGCGGTGGTCTCTTTCACGTGATATGTATCGCCTCTGACTGTGAGCGACGCACCCGCACCCGCCGCCAGGCCCGCGATGTCGAACGGTCTGTCTATGACGCCGTAAGGAGCTGTCGTTCCCTTGTCGCCGCGGGGCGTGGTAGGTGAATATTGTCCGCCCGTCATGCCGTATATGTTATTGTTATAAACCACTACTGTCATGTCAACGTTTCTTCTCGCTGCGTGGATGAGGTGATTGCCTCCGATAGCGGAGCAGTCGCCGTCGCCTGTAATAACGATGACGGTCAGCGCCGGGTTCGCCAGCTTGATGCCTGTCGCGAAGGCGATCGCGCGGCCGTGAGTTGTGTGGAGCGAGTTGAAATCCATGTATCCCGCCGCCCGGCTCGAACAGCCGATTCCTGATACGATCACGACTTTGTCGCGTTCAATATCATTCTCCGGATCACTGCAAAGTTCGTCGATGGCTACAGCCACGTCCCGCGTAAGCACCCCATTACCGCAGCCTGCACACCAGATGTGCGGCAGATGATCGACACGCATATATTCCTGAATAAGATTACTCGGCATTGCTGGACACCTCCCTGATTTTTTCCAATATTTCCTGCGGCGTGATGACTGTGCCGTCGATGCGTCCGATAAAGCTGATCGGAACATTTCCTTCAGCCACACGCTGTACTTCGCGCAGCATTTGTCCGTAGTTGTGCTCCGCCATTATGATACTTTTGAGCTGCGGAAGACGGGCTTTCAGTTCCTCGTCCGGATACGGCCAGACTGTGACCGGCCTCCAGAGCCCGACTTTTATGCCTGCTTCACGGGCCGCGATGACGGCTTCCATTGCCGCCCTGGTAGTTCCTCCGAAGCATATCACTGCATATTCGGCATCTTCCATGCAATATTCCTGTATCTCTGAAATGTCATCTTTGTTTTTGAGGACTTTTTCCATCAGTCTCGTTACTTCGTGACGCGCCACTTCGTTGGAGTTCGTCGGGAATCCGGAATAATCATGGATGAGTCCCGTCATGTTGTAACGCTCGCCCGCGCCGAACGGTTTGAGCCCCGGTACCCACTGGCCTTCCGGCACACGATATACGAACTTGTAGGCGCCGTCGTTCCCCGCCACTCTTCTGTTCACGATTTCAAACGAGTCCTGATCCGGTACCTCGACGCCTTCTCTCATGTGTCCGATGATCTCGTCAAGGAGGAAAATAACCGGTGTTCTGTATTTTTCACTGAGGTTGAAGCAGCGGATCGCCAGATCATATGTCTCTTTGACAGACGACGGTGATATGGCTATCATCGGATGGTCTCCGTGTGTCCCCCAGCGGGCCTGCTGGTAATCTCCCTGGGAAGGTGCTGTTGCCAGTCCTGTTGACGGGCCGGAACGCTGGACGTCTACAATTACGCACGGGATCTCCGCAAGACATGCATAGCCGATGTTTTCCTGCATCAGCGAGAATCCCGGACCGCTCGTCGCCGTCATGCTCTTGTTGCCGGCAGCGCTTGCGCCGATGACCGCGGCCATCGAGCCGAGTTCGTCTTCCATCTGTATGAAATGTCCGCCGACCTGCGGCAGTCTCAGCGCGCACCCTTCGGCGATTTCCGTTGACGGGGTTATCGGATAGCCGGCGTAGAATCTCATGCCCGCTGCGATAGAACCTTCAACGCAGGCTTCGTTGCCCTGCATCACTACTGTTTTACTCATGGTTTACGCCTCCTCCTCTTTCAGCCAGATGGCATAATCAGGACAGTGCTGTTCACATATCCCGCACAGGACACAATCATTTTCAGGTCTCAGCCTTACTTTTTCCCCTACCAGTTCCAATGCTCCCTTCGGGCAGAATGCCGCGCATATACCGCAGCCCTTGCACCATTCGGGATTTATTACTAACGCCTTATCAGCCATAAAAACCGCTCCCTTCAGTTGATATTACTATCTTTATCTGAGATAAAGATACCTCTTCATGTGATACAAGTAAAACACTTATTTCCTTTTATTTATCACAATGATTTACTTGTGACCGGTACGGATGTATAATATTTATATTATCGGAGGTCAGATCAGCAATGAATTTTACTACATTAAAATACTTCCTCGTTACAGCTGAGGAAGGTAATATCACCCATGCAGCCGCCAGGCTTTACATTTCTCAGCAGGCGCTGTCCGGTCATATTTCAAAACTGGAAAGCGAACTCGGGGTCCCTCTCTTCGACCGCACTCCCCGGCTTTCGCTGACATATGCGGGAAGGCAGCTGCAGAAATATGCGGCCGGCGCTGTTAATATCGAGCGCCGGATCTACAATATGGCGGCCGACGTGCGCAACGACAGAAGCGGCGAAGTGCGCGTGGGGATTTCATACACCTGCGGACGCGCGGTCCTTCCTCTTGTGCTTCCTGAATTCAGGAAGACTCATCCGCTCGTGGAACTGACGCTCCGGGAGGATACATCCAGCGAAATGGAAAAACTGCTTCTGCGCGGAGATCTCGATCTGATAATCGACTTTATGCCTATCGGCGTCGACAATACGGAATTAAAAAAGCTCATTGAAGAACGTCTTTTTCTCGTTGCCCCGAAGTCGCTCATGCTTTCACGCTACGGAGCCTGTTACGAAGCCATGCGCAGCGAATGCGAGCGAGAGCTCGACATCATGCTGTTTGAAAAATTCCCGTTCATCATGCTGCGGAAAGGCAACCGCGTACGTGACATCTTCGATAAATACATGGAACACCTCGGCATCGAACCGAATATTGTCCTCGAGACAGAAAACATCGAAACTGCCCGCGCGCTGGCGGAAAAAGGAATGGGCGTGACTGTTTATCCCGAACTGTTCAGATGGTGCATCCCGTCTGCCGGGATCGCCGACAGTCCCGTGGAGTATTTCCCTTTCCGTGATGAATATACCACGAGCACTCTGGCGGCAGCCTGGATGAAGGGCCGCTATCAGATCGGCGCCGAGAAGGACTTTATCGAAGCCTGCAGCGAGGCAGCGCTGGGGCTGAGAAGCGATCCGTACAAAAATATTTAGGGAAATTCTGCGTTGAAATAATTTGATTTTAGTGCTAATATAGTAGAATATTAGTACATACAAAATAATTTTCAGATAACCGGTCCCTGAATCTGTTTGTCATTTGTCAGAATTCAATACGATCCGATATCCGAGAAGAAAGTATGTACCACATAAAAAACATATTTGCTTTCTATTTTGTCACACAGGAATGTTTCTTCTTCTGAGCATTCATTTTTTCTGTGGCAGTGATATACTTGATTTTAATCAAATATATTTTCAATATCCAGGCTCTCAGCAGGCGGATCATTCCGCCGGATTATTGTTGTGCATCACGGGAGGACCAAATGGAAGCAATAGATATTGAAAGCTGTGGATCCTGTACAATCAGAAAATGCATTGGTAAAAGATTGGCATCCGATGGCAGCTGGCAAGACAACTTCAAAATGTTTTCCGGCGATTCTTACGAAGACGCGGAGCAGAATTATTTAATGTGGGAAAAAGATTGTTACGGTTTCGATATTTCTCTTACGTTAGGTGAACTTTTAGATAAATACATATATGATATCATGATCGATGATCCGGATATCCGCTACAATACAAAATATGGTTACATAATCACATATAAGCAATATTTCAAGGATCAGCCCATCACGCGGATCCCTCTGAATCAAATACGTGCTATCGATCTGCAGTTTGCCTATAATTCGCTGCGCTGCAAGCCGAGATATATACGCAGCATCAATTTCCTTATTGGCAAGTTATACAATTTCCTTCAGCTGCGGTTTGAAATACCGAACATATCTCAGGCAGTAACAATACCGAAGGCACCGTCTGTGCCGAGGTGCGCAGTTGAAGTCTGGACCGATGAAGAGCTGGAAACTATCACAAAGAATCTCGACACCGCGCCGCGCATACGCTTTCTGATCATATTACTTATAAACACAGGCTGCAGGATATCCGAGCTCCTGGCTTTAAAGTATAATGATATCGATATAAATACCAAAACACTTCTTATCAATAAGCAGTTACAGAAATACACAGATTTTAAAGATAAGAAAAAATCAGCATGGTACGGCAAAAGCCTGCCGAAATCAGATGAAAGCAACCGCATTATTCCGCTCTCAGATGACGTGCTCGCCGAATTTAAGATACACCGGAAATGGCACCGGAAGCAGATGAAGGAACACGGGTATCTCACTGATTATATTTTTACGACCGGCAGCGGTCATGTGATCGATTACAGATCGGAGACCCTGACATTCAGGCGCTATTACAAACGCATCGATGTGCAGTATCGGAGCTATCATGTTTACAGGCACACTTTCGGCACAAATTTATGCAAATGCGGCATACCTATCCAGGTCGCGTCAAAACTGCTCGGGCATTCTTCAGTAAATATTACTGCCAAATATTATGTCCACATCGACAATCAGCAGAAAATCCAGGCCATAAACTCGATCACCATGACAAAACATTGATAAATTCACAGCTGATAAGCGGAGCTGCCTGACGGCTCCGCTTATTTTTATGCTGCAAAATATAAGTCGATAGTCAACAAGTTATACCATGCTTACAAGTTATTTTATCAAAACAGGAGGGATGCTAACATGGTTAATACCAAGACCACAGTATCAAAGAAAGTGCTCGCTATTGTATTAGCAGTAGCTTGCATGGTAGCCTTCACACCTGCTATCGCGTTCACATCAAGTGCACACGCAGCAGCATGGAAGGTTTCTCCTACTAAGGCTACAGTCTATGTAGGAAAATATAAGACCCTTAAGTCGACAAAGACAGCTAAGTGGACTTCAAGCAAGAAGTCAGTAGCTAAGCTGACAGCGTCAAAGGGCAAGACAGTTAAAGTTAAGGGCGTTAAAGCTGGTACAGCAACGATCAGTGTTAAGTACAAGACAACGACTAAAAAGATCAAGATCACGGTTAAGAAATCAACAGCCGTAACGGCAGTTGCAGTTGCAAACTATACAACTGGCGATGATTCTGCTGTAATGGTTGGTGATATCCTTAAGGCTACAACTACACCTGCAGGAGCTGCCGTGACATATCAGTGGATGGCTGACGGCGCAGCAATTAGTGGTGCTACAGAGCAGACATACAAAGTTGAAGGTGCACAGGTTGGTAAAACAATTACATGCAAAGTGACAGGAACTGGTTCATATAATGGCACAGTTACATCAACAGCTACGGCTAAAGTTACTGCTGCAACTATTGCCTCAGTAACAATCAAATATCCTACAACAGCTCAGAACACAGCAGGTAATGCATTGGTTAACCAGCCATACGTTGGCGATAAATTAACAGCCACAGCTAAGACAGCAAGTGGACAGGTCCTCTCAGATGTAACATATCAGTGGTGCTATGGTGCTGGACAGACAGCTATAAAAGATGCAACAGATGCTTCATACACTGTTACAAAAGATATGATTGGACAGATTCTGACATGCAAGGTAACCGGTAAAACTGGTGTTACAGGTACTGCCGTTGCTGCAACAGCTACAAAGACTGTTTCAAATTCGGTAGCAGTATCTGCGGTTAAATCATCAGTAACAGCTGGTGCCACACTTGAAACTGCAATCACACCTTCACAGGCAGCAAGTGATGTAACATATCAGTGGGCTTATAAAGCTACTAGTGCTGGATCATTTGCAAACATTTCAGGTGCTACAAGTGCTACATATGTAGCAACAAATCCAGGTTACTATCAGGTAACTATAGCTCTCAAGACTGGATCTACATACGGACTTTCAGGAACTACGACTGCTACATATACTGTTGCAAAATCAGCACTTCCTGCAGTGACATCAAAGAATGTAACAGGAGCTGGAGCTCTCACACCTAGAACAACGAATCTTGAGAATGATGTGATTCAGATAGCGGTTGGAACAATTGCTTCCACAAATTACAACATCCAGTGGTATGCATTAGATGCTGCAACAGATGCACCAAGTNCTTCGAATGCAATTTCAGGAGCAACAGGAACATCTTATACTCTTGCGTCAACAGGTGTAGGCAAGTACATAGTTGCAGTAGTTACAGGTGCAAATGATACGGATTATCAGGGCGCTGAGGTTGCATCGTCACAGTACTTCGTTTCTGGCACATTAAATGCTCCTACAATTAGTGGAAACAAGACAGTAGGTTCTACACTTACAGCAACAGTAACTGGAAACAGTACTGTTACATCAAAAGATTACACATTACAGTGGTACAGAGTTACCAACGATGCAACTGCTACAGAAACAGCAATCACTGGTGCAACTGGTGCAACATATAAACTTACAGATGCTGACATGGGCTATAAGATCATGGTAGTTGCAACAGGCGCAACAAATTATACTGGAACAGCGAAGAGTGCCGCTACAACAACTGTTATCACTACAGTCGTTACTGCAATAGCACTTGATCAGACAACCGGTACACACGGAACAGCTTATACCGTAACGCCTTCAACAACACCTGCTGGTGCAACTGGTACATATGCAATTACTACTCCAAGTGGCGCAGTTGCAGGCACAGATTACACATTTAGCACAACGACAGGAATACTGAATATCCTTGCAGGCGCTACACATACTGGCAACTATGAGATTGCTTTCACACCAAGTGGAAACTATTCTGGAGCTCCGGCAGGCGTGACATTTGTATTAAACTAATAACATAAACTTCCGTTGAAAAAGTACGGAAACTAAATAGCGAAGTCTGACTCTTTGGGAAGCATGGCAAAGAGCCAGAACCAAAAGAGTTAAACTTCATTAAAACGCCCCAGAATATTGGCAAAGAATGAACTATAAAGGCATGGATACGTTGGCAAGTGGCCAGGAGCTGGGGCAGAGCAATCCTCAACGCTTTTGCATATTTTTGACGAAGTTATACGAAGGACAGCGCGTGAAAATATATTAAATCGGATGGTGTCATCGCCTTATTACGGCAATATCATCTGAGGAAAGTGCTATAGCTAAATACCGAGAATCCTAGCTTAATAGAAGAGGGAAGTTTGAATTTATGAATAGGCGAAGAAATGTTTTGGCTGCAGTTCTTATTAAATATACGACCGTTAAAGGGGGCATGTATGTAGTAATAGCGCAGTTTAGATGTAAATTTTTTCCGCCTGGGCTGGGCAAAGACCGAAGTATAGCACCTGTGATATTACTGCCAATAAAGCATCAAGACGCAAAAAGAGGCCAACTATGGGGCAAAGAGCTTTTCAGTAACCAGGGCGCCGCCAGGTATAAATAATGCTTGGCAAAATCGAAGGCATCAGCTCAGTAAATATGAGATTTCTGCTGCAGCAGCCACATTTTGGATGTGATAAAGATAAGATATTAGTGCAGCCACATGGGGGCACTACCCAAGGCGCAGAAAGCGTTAAGCGTTAGCTCGCGGCCACATATAAACGTTCCTGGGCAAAACATAAGGCGGGCTAAAAAAGTTTTATAGTACGAATGATCCATCATGGCGTCTCATTACATAAGTTAAGAAGCCATATACTAATTTAAGCGAGAAGCAGGGCTGGGCGGAGGTCCTGGCTGAAAAAAGTTTGGACCAAGGGAGAGCTTCTAAAAGCAGCATTAGCGTGGAGCACATATGTTAGGGCTTTTAAATATAAATAAGAACACAAACCTCTACAAATGGGGCGGCACGCAAAAAGCTCAGCTCAAGGGATCAAAAAAGTATGTCGATAAATGTTAGGCCCATTTCGAGCATGCGACTTAGAGGCCGACAATCAAAAGCTTATCAACTAAAAAGGGGGGCCGAAGTNGTATTATATGTCCACGATTTGAAGCAGAGAACGTCGTTCGCTAAAATGTAGTTGAACCATATAATGTGATGTACATTTGCCATGTTTTAATCTAAATTCTTACTGGTTTTGTAACGAAAGCAAAGTATTTAAGTTGAAGGAGAGATAACCAAAAACATCAAGACGCAAAAAGACCAATATGGCAAAGACTTTTTCAGTAACCAGGGCGCCCCAGGTATAAATATTGGCTTGGCAAAATCCGAAGCAATCACTCAAAAATATGAGATTTCTGTCACAGCCACATTTGGATGTGATAAAGATAAGATATTATCAGCCACATGGGGCACTACCAAGGCCAAAACGTTAACGTACTCCGGCACATATAAAGTTCCTGCAAAACATAACGGCAAAAAAGTTTATAGAGGAATGATCCATATGCGTCCTATTTACAAAGTTAAGACATACACTATTTACAAACAGCTGGGCGGAGGTCCTCTGAAAAAAGTTGGACAAGGGACTTCTAAAAGAGCATTTAGCGTGGACACATATGTTACTTTTAAATATAAATAAGAACACAAACCTTACAAATGGCGGCACCAAAAACTCACTCAAGGGATCAAAAAGTATGTCGATAAATGTTACCTCGAGCATCGACTTAGACAAGACAAAAAACTTATCAACTAAAAAGCGAAGTCTAACTCTTTGGGAAACATGGCAAAGAGCCAGAACCAAAAGCGCTAAACTTCATTAAGAAATGCACTAATTCTAGGGAATGTGAAAATCCAATGTAATCAAGCCGCATGGCATGATATATTTGATTGCGTCGATAAAATGAGAGTATTCGTTCTATTTGTAATAATGTGATAGAATATAGTATATTATTTTCCATCAATCGAGAAAGAGAGGACTTGATTATGAAAAAGCTAGCAGCCATCTTTTTATCCTTTGCCGTTGCTATTTTCATAGGAAGTTTTTTTCAAACTTCGGATGTTTATGCGGCTTCTTCCGACACAATTAATGTGAAAAAATCCGTACAGATGACAACTTCAAATAGTATTCAGCTTCATCCGAAAGCAAAAAAGTATATTAGTAAAAAAGGTTATATTTATACATCATCTGATAATAAAATCGCAATAGTAACACCAACCGGTAAAATAAATGCCATAAGAAAAGGCAATGCAAAAATCACAATCATTTCACGTGCAAAGCGATCTGTTAAAACAACAGTAAAATTAAAAGTCGCAAATTGCCAGGCGGCAAGCAAAAATTTAAGATCGTGTCTGCAAAAAAGGTATCTGCATTTGAAGAACTTCAGTCATCACTGTCGGGCAGAGAACGTAATATTATTGTAACAAATGATATTAAAGTGACTTCTGATATCACAATACCGGCTTCAAAAACTGTGCTTTTAGGGCGCGGGATCAAACTCACTGCAGCCGGCGGTACAATTACCAACAATGGCCGCATAACAAATATTACTGCAGCAACATATATATGCAAATCTGCTGCTTCTAAAACTCCAGCGTCGATTAAGCCCTTTGATGATGTCGTTAACGATCCAAATGCTGAATCAGAACAAGAAGTTGTTATTGATGCCGCTGTAAATAATTCACAGCAGTTGAATCCTGATGCAGATGAAGCTGAATTCAATACCGGCATGAATCTTAAAATGGAATCAGATGTTGAAGTCTCCGATTACTCCGATATTTTACCTGCAGTTGGATCAAATATTTACCTGGCTCCGGGAGCAACAATGATTATCGGCGGACAACACATATTCGGTAATGCAGAAGATGGCGCGCTGATGACACTCAGCGCATTCGAAGGTTATGAAAACGAGCCTGCTGCAGAACTATATTTTAATGGCGATAGAGAAGTCATCACATTGATTGATCAGGAAGTTACAGTAAATTCTACAGCGAGAGATGCTCTTAGTGGCTTTCGCATTAATGTGTGCGGTCCATTTAATGGAGAAACAGGTTCCGCTATATGGCAAAAAGTTGAGCCAAGAATAAACTTTTCATCTGTTGATGTAATACCGGAACCTTCCTGCGGAGGCTTTTTAGTTCACAGAAGAGCATCCTGTTATATAGGGAATGAAGAAATATATGGTCCGGCTGACGATGATGCGGTATTCACAATGCTTGAATATAATATACCGCTGCCGCATGACAGCCATTTTTCCATTATGAGGTTCCATGAATGTGATACTATTGCATGGAAACCTGTAGTATCAGATTACCTTGTAATAGGTGTTCGTGGCGTGAATGTCAACAGATATTATCCATGTCACTTACAAGTTGAGAGCTATGTAACTTTTAAATGCGATAAATCATTATGGCCATCAAATATGATTGAATATAAAGAAGATCTTGTGGATAATCCTGATTCAGATACTTGATAATGTTGAACAAATGACAACGGGTGGAAAAATCAGATACATAAAATATTGCCTTTAAGACTGTTTTAAGGATAATCACGTATATTAACATTGTAAAGAAAATATAAATATCTCATCCTCTCAACAACACACAGCAAATGCAGCGGCCCGAAACGGCCGCTGTTTTGTCATGCTTGAAGGAGCGCAGCAGCGGAGAGTGGAGATACCGGGTAGGCGACAGCAGGATCCTTGCAGACATTGAAGATGATAAAGTGATTATACTCATCCTTACGGTAGGGCATCGAAGAAAAGTATACCGATGAAAAATAATGATGAAGGCCTCCCGGATAAATCCCCGGAGGTTTTTCTATTCTCGAAACAAAGAGATCGCCGAAAGGGACTGTATCGGCGGAATTAGCTGATGTGTTGACATCGTTGTGATATAATTTACTTGTTGGTAAAATCAGTTATAAAGTGTCAGGGAGGATTTTATGGACAAGAAGTATTATTGTGCGCTGGCTGCTGTCGCAGTCATCTGCACGATGTCCCTGCTCGCGCCGCAGGATGCCGGCGCAGTCACGGCGTATCATTACTTTTCCAATGTGTCGCAGCCGAACGGCACCATGATCAAAAGTATAGCTTACGGAGATGAATACTTCCATTACTACCAGGATGCCTCTGGCAATATCATACAGCGCGATCCTTCTTCGAAGTACTGGAAAACAGTAAATATGTCGAACGGTGTCNTTTCNTTCGGGAGCAGAGTCTCGGCGAAGACCGGCAAATCGACGGCGGCCGGCCGTCTGAAGGCGGCGGCTTTTTCGAACAAGGCAAACAGGACGGCNTACAGCAGGCTGGCAGACAGCAGTTATTCGTCAACTCTGCCGCAGACTTCGAATGAGCTCCTGACTTACAAGAGCCTCAAGAAAACAAATTCATCATATTTTTATACGAAGACGACGGATACCAGGACATCGGTCCCNCTGCTCACGATAGTGATCGGATTCAACAATATGGCGTATGAGAATGATTATGACTGGGGAAATTACATCTTCAGCGGCGATCAGAGCATAGGCAAATATTACGAAGCAAATTCGAACGGCAAATTCACGTTTGCTCCCTGCGAGGAAACTTCGCAGTATGAAAAAGACGGCAATACGAATACGCGCGATGCGGTCAACGACGGTATCGTGCATGTGAATCTCGATGCAGCTCATGAGGACTGGTCGGATCCAAATACCAATTCCAGCTTCGAGAAAGATTTCGCGGCTGCTCTTAAAAAAGCCGACAGCGATGTCGATTTTTCCAAATACGATAAAAACGGCGACTGCAAGCTCGAGCCGAAGGAGCTCAGTTTACTGTTCGTAGTAGCAGGATATGAAGCAGCTGCCGACGGCGGAGCACATCTCGGCTACAGCATCTGGGCACATCTGTACGAAATCCCGTCCGTAACTCTTGACGGCGTCAAAGCCGGAGATTACATCACTATGGGAGAAAATATATCCAAGGGGACCGGCAAGATCCATGCAACAGTCGGAGTCATTGCTCATGAACTGGGACACGTCCTCGGTCTTCCGGATCTCTATAATCCGAGATACGCGACAGAGGGCGAATGGGTCGACTATACTGTAGGAGGCGTCAGCATCATGGCCAACGGCGCATGGGGAGCAACCGTACAGGGAGCTCCGGGATATTCCGAGGCGACATCCGGAGCGGGAGCAAGCCCTGTGTATCTTGATCCTTACTGCCGCATGATGCTCGGCTTCATCGATCCGGAAAAGGTCACGGGCAGCGGCGATTACACAGTAACATCGCTCGACAGTTCCCGGGGATACAAATGCTGCATCATCCCGACAGAAAAGGACAATGAGTTTTTCATCGTCGAGAACAGACAGTACGAAGGCTTCGATGCAGGAATGGAAAACATATACTACAATTATAAATATTTCAATTCCTATAACAAGACCGGCGGCATAGTGCTCTGGCATGTCGATACGGATATGGTGAAAGCGCACGGTGCAGAAGCCGACAACTCGATCAATACCGAAGAGCACAATCCGGGCATCATGCCTGCCTACTACGAAGATTCGATCTACAGCAGCGCGCCTCCTGTGGCAGCATACCCGTTCTACAACGACGCCGCCACGGCGAGATATGCATATTTCGGATTCGACACCCGTACATACAACGGTGTGAAGAGATCTGACAGATCGAGCTCGGGGATAACGGTAACACCGGTTTCCACTGCGAACAGCGATGCTATAACCGTGAAGGTCAAATACACTATCGCGGATCCGTTCGACGTTAGCGCAAAAGCGGTGAGTGCGACGAAGATACAGCTGAAATGGCACAAGATCTCCAATGCGGCGAAGTACACTATCACCCGCACCGATCCCTTAGCCGGCAAGAAGACCCTGGAAACGACAGAGAACTCGTATCTCGATACCGGCCTCAAGGCGGATTCACGTTACTTCTATCAGGTCAATGCGACCGACGGGACGAACACGTCTGAGACAACCATCATTACGGGCGATAACACCTGCGGCTCGCTGTCATTTACAGTCAGGAATCCTTCATCCGGCGCTCTGAAGGTGAACTGGGCCGGGAAAGCGGGCACAAGCAAGTATAAGATCCAGATCAGGAAAGGCACAAGCGGCAAGTACAAGACAAAGTACACGGGAAATGCCAAGAGCAGGGCGCACACGATCAGCGGCCTCAGGAAAGGCACATATTACGTACGCATGTCGTATAAATATAAGATACAAGGCACTTATACATGGTCGCGCTCGACAGTGGCAAAGAAAATAAAAGTTAAATAACTATTACTATCAATACGGCGGTATCTCCAATGTCTGCTATTAATAAGTGAGTATGGATTTATATATATACGCTGTGCTATANTATCAGTATAGTGTTGTGGGGTGATGGAGGTATAAGCATGAGGATGCATACGTTTGCGCGAGTATTAGGNGTTTGCGCTGTTATTGTTTTGCTCGGCTTTCTCCAGAGCGGCTGTTCATCTTCAGCTTCTTCATCGGATAAAGATAAAGTCACAATCTATACCAGCATCGAGGATTACAGGATCGAATATCTCGACCGGCAGCTCGAAAAAGAATTCCCTGACTATGACATCACTATCAAATTCCTTTCGACCGGAGATCACATAGCAAAACTATTAAAAGAAGGCACTGAAACAGACTGCGACATCACGCACAGTCTCAGTTACAGTTATCTTCAGCAGCTTGACGCCAAAGGGTATCTCGCAGATCTATCCTCTTATGACCAGAGTATTTATGCGAAAGGCATGATCGTCAGCAATGATTTTCTGCCGCAGGAACGCGGAAGCGGGGCCATTATTATCAATACAGATATGCTCAAAGAAATGAATCTTGACGAACCGAAATCTTATGCCGATCTTCTGAAACCGGAATATCGCGGGCTGGTCGTGATGCCCGATCCCAAAGAATCCAGCACCGGATATATGTTCTATAAATCTCTTGTGAACGCCTGGGGAGTCAAGAAAACTCTGGCTTACTTCGACAGACTTACAGATAATATCCTGCAATACACAGAATCGGGCTCAGGGCCTCTTAAAGCAGTGGCTAAAGGCAAAGCCGCCATCGGCCTCGGTACGACCGCTACAGCGGCTGCAGAGATCAATGAAGGGACGCCTCTGAAGATAGTATACTTCAGAGAAGGTGCGCCTTTCACTGTTTACGGNCAGGCGATAATCAAAGGCAAGGAAAAAAGCAAGGCCGTCAGAGATGTGTTCAATTATCTGGTAAACACATTCAACTATGACAACTGTGAAAAATACATGCCGGAAACTATTTATAAAAATAAAACTTTCTCGCTCAAAAATTACCCGAGCGATATCAAATATGCTGACATGAGCAACGATACCGTGAAAGAAAAAGCCAGACTCCTGGCAAAATGGAAACATTGATATGTGCAGAGTTTATACCGGATGCAGCAGAATAAAACGCAGCAGATGCGGTCATGCGTTTAAAATCGCTTTGATCGTCTTTGCTGTTGCGCTTTCCCTGACGCTCGTCTGCAGTAATGTCTATGCCTCGGAATATACAGCGACGGGGTCATATAAAAATCAGAAAATCGTGCACGTCGGGTTTTTCCGGTATGACGGCTATCACAACATGGACAGCTCCGGTGAAAAATCCGGCTATGGTTATGATTTCCTGCAGATGATATCCGGCTATGCCAATTTCAAATACGTTTATGTCGGCTATCAGAATACATGGAGCGATATGGTCAACATGCTCAGAGACGGCAGNATCGACATGCTCACTTTTGCCATGAAAACGACAGAGAACAAAAAGTATTTCGACTTCAGCAAACATAACATCGGAACGAGTTCCGCCCTGCTGACGACCTCAACGGAAAACACAAAATTTGCGGCCAGCGATTATGATCCGTTCGATGGTATGCGTGTAGGAATGGTAAAAGGCACCGACCGTAAAAGAGATCTTGATGCNTACGCTGCCGAAAACGGCATATCATATACTGCTGTATATTATTCAAACGAGGCNGATCTTCAGGCGGCGCTAAAAAAGGGCCGGAAAATCGATGCCATGCTTTCCGAGGATATGCGGGTCTTATCCGATGAAGTCATCATAGATAAGTTCAGCCCGCGCAATATATATGTTATTGTCAAAAAAGGCAATACTTCTCTTCTCGAAAGGATCGATGACAGCATAAAGAAACTGAATACCGCCGATCCGGGATGGATGATCGATCTTCAGAAGAAATATTTCCATTCTGAATACTCTTCAAACATGTCCATGTCACAGTCGGAAACAAAATATATACGTGATCTGGCGAAGAAAAACAAGTCTCTCAAAGTGCTGTTCAATCCGGAAAGGTACCCTCTTTCATATTATCAGGGCGGAGCTGCAAAAGGTGTGCTCGTCGATATATTCAAGCAGATCGCTTCCGAATATGATCTGCCGTATCAGTTTGTCAAAGCCGGCAGCATCGATGAATATTATCAATTAAGAGATGATAAAAAGGCAGATATCATTCTTGATTTTGTCGAATCCACTGACGAAGCCGAAGTTCTCGGGTATCGACTGACCTCGCCGTACGCCGGCTCTAATTGTTCAGTCATTACAAAAAAGAGTTTCACAGGCACACCTGCTACAGCGGCAGTGATCAAAGGTTCTGAGGCGTTTGAAGCTATTGCAGATGATCAGAATGAGCAGGTGAAGATAATCAATTACGATTCATTCAGCGACTGCATCAAGGCCGTGAAATCCGGAAAGGCGGACTGCACTTATACATATTCCCTGACTGCGCAGATGTATATACTCACAGACCACAACGACAAACTCAAAGCGTCGCAGCTGAACGACAACAGTTTCCAGTTCAGGATGGCAGTAAACTCAAAGACCGACATGGCACTGTATGCATTCCTCAACCAGGCATCCCATACAATTACTGATTCGCAGACGGAAGAAATCACGGACGCATATTTAGTGAGCGCAAAGCAAAGCTACAATATCTTGGATTTTCTGGCAGACAATCCTGCGCTGATGATATCGTTAATAGCTCTCATATTAGCCGTATTGATAGGGTTCATTCTGATACAGCGGAAAAATGCCGATAAACTTAAAGCAAGCAACGAAGCGCTTGAAGAAGCAGTCGAAGCCGCAAACAGCGCCAATGCATCCAAAACCAGATTTTTATCACAGATGAGCCATGATATACGCACACCTCTGAACGGGATCATCGGCATGACGCAGATCGCCGGGGAAAATATAAATGACACTGCCCGCGTTGAGGATTCCATCGCCAAGATCAGTCAGAGTTCAGAACATCTCCTGACACTGATCAACGATATTCTCGATCTCAGCAGGATCGAAAGCGGCAAGATCACCATGGCGCATGAGCCGGCTGATATCCGTACCACGGTCAATCAATGTATCGAAGTTCTGAAGAGTTCAATAATCGGCCGCGATCTCGAGATCACGACGTCAGTTTCGATGTCTGAACACCCTTATGTCCTTACAGACGCACTGCGCATCAGACAAATACTGATAAATATAATTTCCAATGCTGTTAAATTCACTCCGGACGGAGGCAGAATCATATTCAAAGCGGAAGGTCATCCTGATCCGGAAGAGAAGATACTCAACTGCCGTTTTGAGATCGCGGATACCGGTATAGGAATGGATGACGAATTCCAGAAAAAAATATTCCAGACATTCGTACAGGCTGATTCCGGAAACGCGCGCACGAATTATCCGGGCTCCGGGCTCGGTATGTCGATAGTAAAACAGTATGTTGACATGCTGGAAGGGACTATTGAAATCAACAGCAAACCGGGAGAAGGCACTGCGGTCATCGTCAGACTTTCTCTGGAAATAGACAGAAATGCCGCCGCTTCTGAAGATACTGATGTCCCTGCCGGAGATTATGACTTCAGCGGCGTCAATGCACTTCTTGTCGAAGACAATGAAATCAATATGACAATTGCTCTGTTCCTGCTGGAAAAAAGCGGCCTTATCGTAGATACTGCTGCAGACGGGCTGGAAGCAGTAGACAAATTCAGGGCGTCTGACGTCGGCTATTACCAGTGCATATTCATGGACATCATGATGCCTAACATGAACGGTTATGAAGCCACAAAGGCGATACGCGCGCTCGACCGTCCTGATGCGGAAACGGTCCCGATCATAGCCATGTCCGCAAAAGCATTCTCAGAAGACATCGCTGAAGCTCTCGAGAACGGGATGAATGCCCATGTCGCTAAACCTCTGGATGCACATATAATATTTGAAACACTCGCAAGATTTATCTGAACCGCCTGACCTTTGGCCGTCAGAGCAGCATGGATTTCAAGCCGCATGAAAGGAACGTGAATATATGAGGATCCACTATTTTCAAAGATATCATCAGAAAGAAAATGTTGCTACCGCAAATACGATGCTGCTGCTGTCGCGCCTGTATCAATATTCAGCCGATAAATTCTTCCGCTTTTTAAAATCCGAATTCTTTGCAGATTCTTTTGAACCGGAAATGGCTTTTGTTTTGCAGGATAAAAGTATCGACAGTGTTCCGGATGCAACGATTACACAGAAAAGCTTCAAAATAGTAGTTGAGACAAAACTGTCAGACTGGTTTTATTCGGATCAGTTGATGCGGCATCTTCAGTCGTTCGGGGATGAAGAATTCAAAGTAATAATGACGCTCGCTCCGGAGCCTATGGCAGATGATAAAATGAAATCAGTTGCGGAGCAGATAACAGAATTTAATGCATCGCAAAAGTATCCTGTTGTTCATATCAATACAACTTTTGAGAATATAGCTAATGCTATTCAGGACGTGATCGATGACAGGGATTATGAAATGCAGGATGTAGTGGATGATTTTCTTAATTACTGTTACACTGACAGCCTGATCAAAGTTTCGGATTCATGGAAATATATGAGGATGCAGCTTGCAGGAACAACCTTTGATTTTAATGTTAAAGAGAATATATATTATGATAATGTGGACCGGGGCTTCAGGCCTCATGATTATTTGTGTCTCTATAAAAACAAGAGCATCAGGGCTGTAGGGAAAGTGTGCGCGCGGATAACCGCAGTTGAAACTGAAGAAGGGATGCAGTACACAACAGAGTTCGGTGAATTGACTGATGAAAGAAAGCAAAAAATCGATCGGGCAATTTCCAATGGTTATGAATACGGATATAATTTAAAAACCAGTACGCAGAGGTATTTCTTTGTCGAAAAGTTTTACGCAACTGACTATGAAAAAATCACACCAAGAGCGCCGATGGGAACGCGAATATTTGATTTAACGCAGATACTGGAAACTGAGGATATCCCTGATACCGGACAGATTGCAGACTTGCTGTCAGCAAAGACATGGGGATGATAAGCCATATATGCACTGATGATTGTAAGGCGGCCGTTTCTGTTATACGAAACGGCCGCTGTCATTGTTATTTCGTTTCTTGATCGGTTATGCCGGATTCAGTTTTATGCTGATCAGTTATGGCCTCTTCTTCTTGT
>JGI20225J20221_1000172_pt5 | contig 45267 bp, 39 predicted proteins | sample BioMet4_FD_20221 | JGI IMG/M metagenome (IMG submission 20221) | reverse complement strand
TACAACCCATGCAAAAGGGTGTAATAGGATCATCCCCGCACTCGCGGGGAACACATATTTGCTTGGAGTGCTTAAAAGAGAGGGAAAGGATCATCCCCGCACTCGCGGGGAACACCATCAAGCCTGTTCGGGGATTCCTTGTCAGTCGGGATCATCCCCGCACTCGCGGGGAACACCACCAAAAGCAAAACCCTTGGACGGACCCTCTGGGATCATCCCCGCACTCGCGGGGAACACGCACTCGTGGGTTGATACACCATTCACACATAGGGATCATCCCCGCACTCGCGGGGAACACCGGTTATAACCCTTTTATTATCTACGTAATCAAGGATCATCCCCGCACTCGCGGGGAACACTCAAGGACGAGGCTGCTGGAAACGGAACGCTGGGGATCATCCCCGCACTCGCGGGGAACACAATCCTTCCATCATGATATACTCGGTCACGATGGGATCATCCCCGCACTCGCGGGGAACACACTAAAATCGCATTATTATTTGCCTGTTTTGGTGATTGTTTCAAGCCTTTTCCTTTAGTTTGTCAAAAAGGAGTTTTGTTATATGACACTTATCTAGTGCCAGAAGATGCTTCTCTGATTCAATCCCCAAATAAGAAGCTAATGTATCAAGCCGATAGCTTGCGATATCTGGCAATACCAACCTTGCAAAGGACAACGTATCAAATACGGTGTTAGTTGGCATCGCCATGCCATTCCTTGAGCAAGCTGATGAAAGAAATTTCATATCAAAAGGGGCATTGTGGGCTACAAGAACATCGGCCTTAATGAAACGGATAAAATCTATAAGAGCCTGCCGCTCCCCTTTGCCATTTTCTTGTAAAGAATCGGGATTTATTCCGACTATTTCTGTTTTTCTTTTCATTATAGGAATGATTGATTGTATAGAGGATTGGAAAGAATCAATTTCCTCATTTTTCACAACGCGAATCGCACCAAGTTCAATTATCTGGTCCGCGTTTTCAGACAATCCTGTTGTTTCAATATCAATAGTTGTATAAGTTGATAATTCCTTCTTTTCCTGCTCTATACTGTGTTTATGGAAGAATTCCGCCCGACGTATCTTTGAGATGTTGCTTCCTTCTTCCCTTCCTTTCACATATATCTTCTTCCGCTGGTAGTTGGAGGATGGTCTCATCATCAATTTGATACCATCATAATCAACTGGCACCCAATCTGTATTGTATACCAGAAAATCCAACCCTAATTCATTTCTGGTGCTGAAAACCATCACACACTGACCATCTTTCACCGTAGCCTTGATGTGTTCCCAAAGCTTTTCTCTGACGCGTGTTGGAATATTTCCCACATATATTCCAGTCGTGATTTCTTGCAACCATTTGGTCAAATCACCTCTGAGACTGGCGGGGCAGTTTGCAAGAGAAACGACTACCATGGTCTATTCATCCATGATGGTTCCATATCCCGCATCACGTTCCAGTACATCAGCGTATGCATGAGAACCATCTGAAGGACCATAGGAAACACCTGCTTTGACCAAGCCTTCCTTATCATCCCAAAGCCTCAGAATATCAACCTGTGGAGCTTCAAGCGAACCATCCTCTCCAGTGGAAAAAAGAGCATGAACATCCCCAACCATACGCTCTATCAGATTGGTTGAAACAAAGATATCCCTTGCTGCGTGACGGACCTCTGTTTCAATCTTCTGCGGATGCTTCGCAGTTTCCAGAAAAGCGATGGGTATCGTCACATCCGCTTTGTACAAATCGGCGAAATCATACACAAATGAAAGCTCGTGTCCAGTATGCACAAATCCTAAACCGGGAGACAATCCAAGCGAAACAAGTACACTGAGAGCCAAACCATAAAGGCAGGCATGTGCCGCGGAAAGCGCTTGATTGATCATGTCTCCACCCTCATAATCCTCAGGTACGTATTCTCTCCCATTCCAAGGAACACCCGTTTGCTCAGACCATTTTCGATACACATTACGCACTCGTGAACCTTCCCTACCCCGCAACTGTTGCATCGTAAGCTGAGAAACATCCTCGCCACCGAAACGCATTTGGTACATCTTCCGAGCAACAGCGACTCTGCTCCGCACATTACTGACCAATTCGGCTTGCCTGATCAAAAGCGTTGATGAATGGGTCAAAGGTTTCCCACAGGCATAATAGCGCACACCTTGCTCCCCTACCCAAACCAATGTGGTCCCCGATTGGGCAACCAATTCGATCGCACGATGAGAGACATCAGTTCCTGGTCCAAGCAAAAGCACACTCAATATGGCTGAAGGAATGTGCACTGTTCCTCGTTGATCAGTCACCGTAATGGCGCTGTCCTGCCTGTTGACAATGCAGTGTTCAATATACACAAACGTCAACCGGTCTTTTACTTGCAAAAGAGAGGGGAGTTCTGGGATTGGAGCACCAGGTAATGTTTTCATTTGATCGGAATCATTTGGTGATCGTCATCAAACCGCATCCATATGCCTTCTCTTTACCGATGCCACAGACCAAAGTTTCCCGCAACAAGTCAGCATCAGTGACCGACAGACTCCCTTCGAACGTCGCTGTTTTCATCCGTACCATTCGGGAATCTCCATGGTTGAAGCCATACCACCGTGTATCTTTTACCTCAAAATCATCCTCATGCACAGCAAACCCATGTTTTTCGCAACGTTCCAGCAACCATTTCCTTTGTTGCTCGACTGTCACATGAGCATATACGTGTCCCCGGGATTTCTCATCATGAAGAGCGCTCCGTATCGGATTCGCCTTCAAACGGAACAACCAGTTCTGTCCATTCTCAATACGCTCGAGGAAAGGATCATATGGCTTTGACTGCCCTGTTTCGTCCAAGGAACCCAACTGTCCTTGAAGTTGCGTAAAAACGGGAACATCATCGCTCACCATAAGAAGGCAACACTTGCCTTGCAGGTAATCGACACGCCAAAGGACACGTCCATGATCATGAGAAAAACATGATTCCACTGCCCCATGCATTACTATCGGGTAAGCCAAAGCACGCATGGTCTCCCTCATGGAATCATTCAGAATTATCCGTGACAAGAAATGCATCATTCCTCCAAATGGGCGAAAGCATCCTGCTCTGTGACGTCAGGAACAACTTCCGATCCTTTTCCGGCTACTTTGTATTCATGTACATGACGATATGCATACATACGATGTTCCGGTGCGAATGTGATGGGGAAATCCCTTACCAAATACCCTTCTGATCCTTTACTCTCCACGATGCAACGCAACTTGAAGGGCGAATCACCGGATCTTCCCAACCAACCTTCACCCGCCAATGCGTCTTCCAAACTCATACCTTGGCGGATACCTAAATCCACCTCTTCTGCAGGAGGGCAGGAACGTCTTCCCAAAAACAGGGGAAACGCAGGCCTGTGAAGGGCTGCGTCAATTTTCCCCAACAACATATCGTCCCCCTCTAATCCCACAAGAAAGATTGCGTCGGCAAGATAATACCGCTCAGTGACATAGGCGTCTTTTTCACTTTTTGCAGTATGAAAATCCCTGATGACCGTGCCAGCCTTATCCATCCTCACGCCGAAACGCAGAGAGGCAACATCAGCGATATCTTCCTGACGGCTACGGCCAAGCGCACTCGCCACAAGCCCCACCACCCCGCTTTTCGTGGGGATACGCTCTGTTTTCCGCACATCGAACTTCGAATCGATGCCCCAAGACTGCAGGGGACCTGCCAATCGCAACAGAATCGTGCTCATATCACTCCTCTGCCAAATCCGTGGCGATTTGTTTCTCCAACGCTTCAATCATCTGGGGGAAGGATGAAGGAGCCGCCAATTCCTTGAGGCCTTGGCCGACAACAAACACCGCTTCCGGATTCCCCGCAAAACTCGCTTCAAGCGACTTCGCGTACTCTGAGAGCCGTACTTCCGACGGTGTGGCGAATCCTTCATTTTTGGCGATGATCGGTTTCTCAAAAGCACCGACAAGATTCACCGGCTGGTCTCTCCGAACTATAACCAGCACTGCATCAGGAAGTGTTCTGTTCGCAAAACTATTCTGTTTCCCTGTCGGCATTGATTTGACAAACGCCTCCACAAATTTTCCAACCACCGACGCAGTCTCTTTCCCCAGTTCCTTGTCCAAATTGTGGACGGCAACGGTCGCATACCGGTAGAATGTAGCTGAATCGAACTCAGATGAGCCAATATGGCCTGCACCGGCATTGTCATCTTCTCCGATGTCATCGACAGCAGTGAAATAATCATATTCAGGTTCGATGCGGTGCGTGGAGATGGCATGGGCCACTTGGGCGCATGCGTCTACATTCAGCGATGTGTCATCAGCAACCATACGGCCAAACAAAGCAAGTTCGACACCAGGTTCTTCAGCAAGGGCTTTTTTGACGTCGTTCTTGGATGCTTTGGGATCTTCAACTGCAATTTTCGCCAACGCTCTGACCTGTGCCTCGCTGATGAAAAACAACGCATCAAGTTTCGCATCTTTCTCCGCATTCTTGTCATCTTTCTTCGGTTTGAGATTTGCGGAATTCAACAGTCCCTCCGCCAGCTTGGCAGCATCTTCACACGAAGGATCAATCTCTTTGATGGCATCCGCAATACGGGTCACGACTTTCTTCGTTCTCAAAGCCAATTCCTCTTCCTTGAATTGCCCTTTGAAATACTGCCTCATGGCATGCTTCCAACTTTGGGAAGAAACCCTGGCTCTCAACGCGCCACCATATACGGCAGTCTTTGGACTGCCGGTATCATCGCGGTTCACGCAGGAAGGAGGTACCGTCTGCAACACATGCACATCAACATAAATCCTTTTTTCTTGGCTCATATTCAATTCCTCTCCTTTTCATTATCTGTATTCATGTCATTCATCCGATAGAAATCCTGTCCCCATCGCAAATGAACCTCTCCTTCTCTGCCAGGTAACTGCAACGTAAACAAATCTTTTGCCAACATCCCATAATCCAAAGGCTTGTCGGAAGCTTTCAGTAATTGGATTATCCCCCGCAGATGATTCGCGAGTTCCTGCGGCGTGGTTGAGGTGACCAACGTATCCAGCCGACGTTTGATGCGCTCACGGTCATCATCATTACCCACGAGTTGCGACATGGCTGCACCGATGGAAACACCTTCCTTGTGCATCAATTGAGTTCCCATATCCTTTCCCTGTTGATGTAACGCAAACAACGTCAATGCGCTATACACAGCCCATTCCTGAAGGCTTGGTTGGCCCGTCTTGCTGTAAAAGTTCTCAGGAAGACCGTCAAGCGTCACTTCCCACAAATCAGGAAGGTCCCCTGGCATTTTGCCTATGCCCCTACGCAACCGGGCAAGAGTCGCCCTGCTTTCCGCCTCGTTAGCCATATGAGACAACCAAAGGATCTTGTTGACAACGAACTCCTGTATCCTCGTCCAATCAGACATCCTATCCCCCTTATCTGAGTCGCTCTCGTGAGTGTGTTTTGAAGAGAAAAACGGAAAAGGCCTTTGGAGCCGTATAGAGTATTTTGGACTTACCTTTGGTTTTTCCCTTGGATTTTTCTTCCAGAGACCTTCCCACGAACGCGGAACGTCCTACCTGACCGACAAGCCTTTTCCCTTCCTCGTGAATGATCTTTTGCGCTTCAACCCACCACGCAGTCGCCGCTTCCTCTTGCTCTGCATACTGGACTCCCACTTTTTCCAGCCAATCACGGAAGGGCAAGTCCAACAAGGTATATCCCTTCACTTTTTCCAAATCGCTGGAAGCAAACGAAGAAGGGTCATCCCCTGACGCAACCGAAAGGTTTTTTGCCAAATACCCTAGTTGGTCAACCAAACCCTTTGCGGCATCCACCTGATCCAGAATCGTAGGTATCCATGATTTGCCGATTCTCTCTAAGATTTCCATGCTGAAGGTAAGGGAATCCTCACCGATATCATTGATAAAGAAGTCTTTGTCCCCATACTTCGCTATCACGGACGCAAACGTGATGAAATTCTTGGTAATAGCTTTGTCGAACTGGAGTTCCGAAATCCATTCAACCAATCCTGGGCGGCGAACACTCTGCGCTGAAAGCAACAAAGGCTCGGCCTCACGCCACATCTGTCGGGCAGGATCATGCCTGCACGGTACCCACACTTCCCTGTCTTTGACGGATGCATCTTTCCGCCATAGGGTCATCGGCTCAACAAATGCGTTTTCCTTGCTGAAGAAATCACCACCGAGAAGTTTGAATCCAATAACCCTTTCCTCATGCCTTTCAAGCAACAATCTCCGGGATTGAAGGGTGTACAATTCTGAAAGGTTATCGGGACATGCGATCTCGGTCCGTTCATCTTCCTTGACGGGACGTTCCCAAACAGGATTCTCCCTCCCCCAGGCCTCCCCGTTTGAAGGAAACAGGACAAGATTCAGCATGAGAGTCTCAAAGAGTGTCTCCCCCTGGACAAATACGATCCCCAATTTCCCCAGCCAACCTGCGCCAGAAGAAGGAAGCCCTTTCCCCTTTGGCTTCGCTGATGTGTCATCAAAACCATTGACATGAAGCAACCAACGGGCTGCCTCATCAAAGGCCAAAACGTTCTTCTGCTCTCCATTGCGTTGCAGGAAAAGCCGGACCTTGTTGTTGCTTTCGGACAGTTCCCCATTCAATTTTGATGCTTGGTATTCTGTGGCGTCCTCCAAGGTCGCGACTTGATAGAAAGGGTATTTCTGATCAAAGAGGAAAAAACGGTAATGAAAACCATCCAAGTACCTCTTGATCACGGTCATGGGAAGATGACCGCTCTTGTAGATTTCCTTCCATCGGGCTATCGCCTGTTGTTTTGTCCCGATCGGGTCTTCCCTCCCATCCGGAGAATACCGCGCAACGATTACGTGAAGTATGGCAAGCAGCAATCTGAGAATCGCCACATCTTGTGTGGGGAGTTCCCCATTCAACCGTTCGAATTCGGGAGCTCTCGCCAAGGCATCGACAAGAGAAACTTTCTCAGTTGTTCCATCGGCGCGTAGAACCAAAATCCAAGGTTCATCCAACAAATTGAACTCGGAAATCATAGTTGCCATCAATCACCCCTCTTTCCGGCAGGTCAATCCCATCGTCTTATCATAGTGCAAATGATATGTTTCAGCTCCTCCATTTCGAGATACCGAAAACTCCGCATTGCCTGCATCATCAAAGATCAGCACCAAACTGCCTCTTAACCATTGTACATCATTCCAACCGGAAAGTGATGAAAAATCTTTTTTTTCCAACTGCTGAATCACATCATTCCCCAAACTGCCTTCGCAAAGGACAGGAGGCAGCCTCAAAGACTCCCTCGCGATTCTCATTCCTTGTTTCTCATCAATGGCAGCGGGAATCTCCGAACCATCAGACAACAAGAACAGCTTGCCTTGCTTCCGCTGAATGGCGATGACTTCAATGCTGGGATCGGTATCTCGAACAGTTGCCTGGGCTTTGACGTCATCGTTGTCGGAAACACTTGTAGACAACCAATCGAAAAACAGATCTTTTGACGGCGGATTAAGTCTGAACTTCTCTGCTTTGCGTTCTTCCAGACAACGCCGCCCATCCATTTCCTTGCGTTCGTCCCTCAGAAATTCCGTATCGGTGGAAACATCGTCATAAACCTTTCGCACGAGGTTTGGAATATCACAGGGAATACGGATTATGTCTGGAAGACACTGTGCGGTCTTATCCAATAGATATGGCTCATACACATACTCCGAAGGATTCTTTTTCCCTTCGGAGGGAAAGACTACATAACAAGTTGCCGTTTCAAGCCCGCACGGTCTTGACCTCTGGTGCCGATGCAACCGCCCTATTCTCTGCAACAGAAGATCCATGGGGCAGAGCTCGGAGATCATCACATCAAAATCGACATCAAGAGATTGTTCAAGGACTTGCGTGCCGACAACAATAAGCCGATGCGGACGCTTGTTCCCTGCTGAGGGCTTCCCCAACTCCTTCCTCAGCTCTTCCTCAATACGCAAACGATCAGTAGTGACAAACCGTGAATGAATGATGCATACCTCGTCATTCCCATATCGTTCCAACGCAAGCTTGGCAAAGTCCTGTGCATGTCCCACCGTGTTGAAAATGATGCCAGCGCATCCCCCGCCAGCCAGCTTATCACGAAGAATATCCAGGATCCCATCATCCCTGATGCGTGCGATCCTCACCTGCTTTTCTCCGCCCGAATCGCCAACGGCTTTGCATCTGATATCCTTCCCCTCCGAATAGGTGATGGCAGGATAGCCAACAACAGGAGGTATCGTCACCTGGGCATATTTCTCTGAACCAAGATATGCGTTGATCAAATCACTTTTCTTTTCTGAAGGAAGTGTGGCCGACAAAAGAATGACTGGAATATGGTACGCACCCAGCCACCGCAACGCCATTCCAAGGTACACATTCATATATGCATCGTAGGCATGGCATTCATCAACAACGACCACTTTCCCCGCCAACCCGAGATGGCGCAACATGACATGCTTCTGTTGCAATGCGGCAAAGAGCAATTGATCGATGGTTCCCACAACAAAATCCGACAACAACGACCTTTTCCGTGTGGTGAACCAATCATAAACGGCAATCGCTGAAGGAGAATCGTCATCATACACATCATAGGTACTCTCCTCCGGTCCATAATGCGGTATCTTTTGATAATCCCTATTGAATTGGGCTTTTCCATGTACAAGGGTGATGGAATGCGTCACATCCCCTTTGTTGTCCTTGTTCAATGATTCGATCCATTTCTCAACCCTGCCGAACATCCCATCACTGGTTGCCTGTGTGGGGAGTGCGAAAAAAACGCCCTTCATGCCAAAACGGGATGAAAATATCTCCGCTGCCGCCAATGCCGCTTCCGTTTTTCCAATACCCATCTGGGCTTCAATCACGGTGATTCCAGGTGAGGGGACATCAGTGGCAATGGAGCATACTTCTCGTTGCAAACTGTTTGGCTGGAAAGAAAAACGTGATTGGAAAAACTCTTTTGTCTGCCAGTGTTCATCTGCGATCCACTCTGTCTCCAAGAATTTGAAATCACCTCGTTCCTCAGCATTTCCACATCGTTGGAAACCAGAGTTTTCCTGTGTGGGCTCTCCAATCCGGACCAAAGGGAAAACCTCCTCATTGCTGGCGATCCAATCGGCCATGATCAACAAGGCTGAAGAAAGCACCTGCCCCTCCATGTCTGGTATCGGCATCTCGCAAACTGATCGGAAACCCGCTCTCGAAAAAGCATAACGGATGAATTCCTCTTGAATGGGTTTCCAAACAAGCTTTTGTTTGGTGTTGAGATAATAATTCTCCATGCGGCTGTCAGGTTGGTTCAGGCAGTAGTCCTGCTTTGAAGGTGTCATGCCATGATGAGCGCCAAGAATGGCAGAAATGGCGTGGAAACCGATGACTGCATCTTCGCCTTCGTATTCTTCAACAAATGCGTCAAGTATCTCTTCCGACGCCAAGGCGTGGGGTGTGGATTTCGAATGGAACGACTCAGAGGCTTTTATCGGAACGCCCATACGCAAAAGCTGTTCTGATACAAGGCAGTCAATGTCTGTCTGCCCTGGCAACCAGGATTTCTGGGATTGGAAACAAGGAGTCGCTTTCCCGAGATCATGGCTTGCAGCGAGAAATACAAGCAATTGGCCCGCAGCATCCTCATCGCAGTGCATATGCTCACAGAGGGATCTTTTCGTTCCTTTCGCGACCCAACACCGCCACAAAAACTCCATTACGGCGACTGTATCATCAAGATGCATAAAGAGAGGCAGCCATTCCGGTTCTTCTCCATTTCCCTTCTTGGCCCATATCACTTTTGCTTGCTCACTGAAGAAACCCGCTTCCATGAAAACCCCTCAATTATCTGGATCATACCCGATTCATGGGTTTGTTCAGAAAATCATCCGACATTTGCTTGTACAACAGAAAAAGCGCGATGAAACCGAATGAGCTCCATTGTCAGAAGTTCCCCTTCGTAGCATCCGGATATGTCTATCCATTGACGATACACACGCTTCATCAATCGTCACCCAATGAAAACAAAACAATTGTACCACCTCACCTTTTCCTTGTATATGAATAGATTTACTAAAAGACACGATCTTTGTTTTTGAAAGATCCATGTTCTCCTTTATGGTACCATGCTTTTTTGGCCAAACTTCCGGTTTCCGAGAGGCATCTTAACTTATCCTATGCCCAACCACAGGGAATCATTCTTTTCCACAATCCCTTTCTATTGCTTTGTTTTTCGCCGCCATGCATCGAAGAGCATTGAGAAGTTGGACAGGGTGACTCTAAAGCCAAGGAAAGGAATCCCTTTTGAAGCGTTGCCGGCAAGAGGCTCCTTGAACGAAAGATTTCATCAAGATGTTCCTTCGCCCTGCCAAACACACTGATATCATCCCTGTATCCGCCAGAGCATTGCAGCTCATGTACGTAATGATCCAATGGAGGCGGAGAATCGGCTCGTCAGGTTTCCTCTGGGGGGATGACAAGTCCTTCTGCCGTACAACAGCTGTCGATAAGCCGGCCAAGAGGCAAGCAAGAAGCATCCTCGCATCTTTCAGTATTCCCCAAAGCCGTGTCGCAAGCACATCGTGATCAATGCCGTCGACATGGCCCAGAACACCACGATCGCCATTTTCCACTTCAAGATAAAACCATGAAAAGGCAATATCCACAATCAAAGATGATTGTCTTTTTTTACGTACGATAATATTGTATGCTTCTTAGTATCGGTTTTTTTTGGACAAAGAAATCGAAGCGAAAATCATTGAACGTATCGTGAAAGACGAAACGTTGAAGAAACAGGTCATGGCGATGGACGCCAAGGAGGCCAAGGGCTATCTCGCCAACCAGGGCCTGAAAACATCACTGAACAAGAAGCGGACAGGTTGCTTGGAAGACTGAAGGCATATTTGACCGACGACGCCCTTACCGACGAAGAACTGGAACATGTGGCCGGTGGAGTGATGGACCTCCTATCGAACCAGCGCCACCTATTAATAGTCCTTGTAGTTGATACAACGGCATCACGGGGATGATCGAACGTAATCCTCTGGGTTCCATCGGGACGAAGGGAATCGATCATCTCCAAGGATTCTGTTGCGGGATGCTCTGACTTCAATACATCAATCAATCCAAACGGCCCAGATGATGACAGGGTGGAGTCTGTGATGCCTATGGAACCTGCCGCTAGATGGTGTCTGGTACTCCAATTCAAAGTTATTCCATAGTCTTTCACGGAAATGGGTTTGGGTTACATTATTTTCGATCTTGGAGCTTTCTTTTTCTCCGGTCAATGCATTCTCCTGCGCGCCAGCGTTCCTTTTTCTCAAGGAATTGATTCATCTTTTTGCTACCCCATGACATTGTCCTGCAGGAAGACTTGCATCATTTTGCCGTTCTGACCATGGCAGGACTTCCTTTGGCTCTTTAAAGAGAATTGGATAAAGCCTGACACTGCTTTCTTGACGTCTTTCTGAACACTGATTCACAAGCGGCCACATTCATGAAAAAATCCGGGCGAAGAGCATTGCCCATATCCATGAGAAGATAAAGTCCCGATTTCACCCGATTTGTCCGGAACTTCATCCACGTCCAGACGACATGCTCACCGTTTTGATAAGGCCTGCCCCTTGATATACATCTTGTTGCCGGAAACCAATGCGGAAAGCAGTCCGGAAAGCGTCGCATATGTATCCTTGTCACTTGAGGATTTGCAGACAGATGTTTCCTCCACCATGCCGATATCATGGTAATATTGGATATAAAGCGCACCGTTGCGCTCCAAGAAAGAAGGAGAGGAAACCGTACCGCCCTGGATGAAGAACCTCTTTATGGAACCTCCTTCCCTCAATGTCACCGATATGCTTCCCGAATTCGTCGACCATGTTCCCAGCAACGGCTCAGCCTTGCATCCGACGAGACAACTTGCCAAACTGAGGGCGATCAAAAACATGCGCAATCCCTGTTTTGCTCCACCATCCTGTGACAAAATAATATTTAGCATGCTAATATATTATATTAATTTCATCGCATGCGTCAATAAAAATTGTATTATAGTTATAATATACCTTTTTAGGTTTATTATAAAGATGTATTATAAAGTCATGTAATACTCATGACAATGTTTTAAGCATTTCGTCGAGTTCCACCAACATGCAATTGCCTTTACCGGAACAGACTTCTCTGATACTGGGGGAAGCAACGCCGTACAAGAACACATACTTGGAAATCCTTTCGTTTTTCCCAAAGCCTGCACCATCTTCGGAAATCTCCCGGATATCCTCATTGGACACCTCCCCATGTCCAGATGGGCAATATCCCAAGACATACCGGCCTTTCGCATCCCGCATGATGAAATCCAGCAACTCATCTTGCTGTTTCCACCATAACGATTCCTGCATCCCCTGGCATGCGGCCCCAACGGCATGGAGATATTCCATAGACAATCTTGGCAATTGCCTCTTTAGAAACAAGTTGCGCTGGGATTTCCAATTCGCTACAGCTCTTGCCGCATAGCCTTGCACAATCTCATCATAGAAAGAAAACACAAACAGGAACCAGAATTCCACCAAAGATGATGACAGGTACCACGAAGCTTTTTTGCATACATCTTCGAAACATGGCCTCCTGCGTTCCACAATCCCCTGTCTTTCCAATGTCTTCAATTGAGCGGAAAGGCATGCCGTGGAGCAATGCGTCTCATGTGCAAGCGCACTTGAGGAATGGATCCCTCTGGCAATGGCCTGACAGATCATCATCAAAGACCCATGATCGCGTATGGCGGTCCATCTTGGCAGGAATGTCTCATGAAAAAGCGCTCCATCCCTGTCGAATGCGATTTCTTCCAGACATGCGTTGATGGAATGCTGGTTGGTGAATGCCCTGACGTACCATGGCATTCCTCCTGTAATCGACCAAATCTCATACATTTCCTCCTTGGTGTACGAGCTATGCTTGAGCAGTTGTGTCGCAGCATGGAAATCCAATGCGTCCACGGGGAGGCAAATGACATCATCCCCCTTACAAGGAGGCATGTCACCACGCGTATCCATCACGAGCAACAGAAACAATTTGCAACTGGCTTTCTTTGATTTCCACAATGATGCGATGATGCCAGGCAGGCTCTTCACTGACTTTGCGAGAAGAGGATAGTCATCCAACACAAGGATCATCTTTCCTTTTTCGGCACACCGGAAAACATGCAGGAACAATCCTTCCCATGTGGAATCTTCCAGTACCGTACGTGGAATTTGCACGACACGTTTCAAAGCCTGCACGAATCGTGAAAGTAGGAAATCACTTCCTCCTGGGACTGCGGAGAAAAAGATCCCATTCTGTTTCGATGCGCAGAAGTCACATGCAAGATTGGTTTTCCCGACTCCATGTGATCCGACGAGGCATACCATCCGGGGGCCATTCTCTTGAAAAGTGTGCTCCAACATCTTAAGTTCTTTACATCTTACTTCAAGCATTTCCTTTTACCGTTTAAACATATTTTTATAATACATATTTTACTAAATCTTATTTTACATACTATTTTACGGCGAATCATTCTGTCAAGGACGAATCCCATGCCACATGATTGCATTTTTTCATTGTCATTCCGCAAGAAAACATGCCTTCCCCTCATAAATGGAGATTTACGTAATGAAAAAGAGATTTGTTTTGGTTTTGGCTCTGGTTTTGATGGTTGCTTCCGTGGCTTTCGCCGCAGATGTCAAATTCTCTGGATGGGGCAAGTTCGGGTATAACTTCTATTTCGCTCAAGACCACATGGGTGAGGCAGATGCTTACAAGAGAACGAGCAAAGGCGCAGAAGGTCGTGTGAAATTCACTCTTGGTGATGCGGATGGTCTCTGGTTGTTAACGGTCAAAGAAGACAATTACGCCGGAAAGAAAAGCTTCAGCGCCGACTACGGTATTGGCATGCAGGCCTATGTCAGTCTTTCCAAAGCTTTGAAGAAATTCTCCAACGTTGATACCGGTGATTTCAGTTTCGGATACGGCATCGGCGACAGTACTTCCAACGACGTGCTCTCCGTCTACCAGAACTACACGGGAAACGATTATGATGACACGTACGCCGGAAATGGCGGACAGATGATGTACATCGATGGCGCGTATGGCAAACTGGTGCAATTCAAGTTTGCTGCGTCTCCTGAAAAGACCAGTACCGCCAGCCACACTGCTTTCGCCGCTTCTGCGATCATCACGCCTGTCGACGGAATCGGTTTTGCTGTAGGCTATGCAAATAACGGCAGTAATGATTACATCAGTTCCAACGGTGTTGTTTATGAGAACTTGCTTGACGGCATGGTCAATGTCGATATCGCGAAATTGGCAGGGTTGGATTTCAAGTTGAGCCTGTCAGCCATGGATACCTTCATGCCGAAGACCGACTCCTACGACGCACAGAACATCCTGCTTGCACAGTTGGCCGGCGGAACAGATACGATCAGCGCATATATGGAATATGTCATGTACAACGATGGTTCTTCAACCAACCATGACTTGTACATCGAAGCAGATTTCAACTTGGTCAAAAACCTTTCCCTCGATGCATATTTCCAGGATCCCGATCTCGGAGCTGACAATTTCATGTTTGACATCGGTGGCGATGTCGGATATACGATGGGAAGCGTGAAATACAATTTGAACATGCAATACAACAACAAGTACAATTCAAAATACAAAAACAACAATGGCGATAGTGTCGGTTGTTTCTCCCTGACTCCTTCCGTGAAAGTTTCGTTCTGACGCTTTTTCTTCATTGCGATAAAGGCTCTCCACGACTGGAGAGCCTTTTTTGTATGCAAAGGGAAAGACCAAGCCTCCTATCCCTTTCCTTCGTTTATGTATCCTATCATTTCTTGCAACCCTATTAACAAAAAATCCTTTTCCTTTTATATTTAGCATGCTATTTTATTTGTCATTCCATGTGCACCCAAAAAGAAAGCAGAGGTTTTCGCTTTTTATTAGCTTGCTATATATGAAAGAAAAAACAGCATCAGGAGCAACAACCTGTTTTTCTTGTCCATCCGCAAATACCTATTTGTCGGGGGGAAAAAAGGAATATTTGCGGATGCTATTGCGATTTATACAGATGGAGGAGTTGATCAATGAACGAATCATTCGTAGACATGGTGATGAAGAACTTGTCCAAGGACCCTTGCATCCAATTCTCAGAAATGCAAAGGTCATCTGTCCGCCGCGCGGTGCAGACCTCCCTTGGAGACTTTGATCTAATGCCGAAGAAGGATGAAAAGGCAACGTCATCGCGGAACAATGAGATAATCTCATCGTTCCTTGCGGCAAAATCTGTTGAAGGTTGTTCTGTGAAAACGCTTCATTACTACAAGGTGACCATCGAGGAAGCCATGGGGGAGATGAAGATACCGATACCTACCATTTCCACCGATGACCTCAGGAGATACCTGGAGAAATACCAGAGGACGCACAACACAGGCAAAGTCACCATGGACAACATCAGGAGGATACTGTCAAGCTTCTTTACCTGGCTGGAGGAAGACGATTACATCATCAAGAGCCCCATCAGAAAGATACACAAGGTGAAGATCATCCAGACGGTGAAGGAAACCTTCACTGACGAAGAGATAGAAAAGATCAGGGAATCCTGCACGAACATACGCGACCTTGCGATCATCGACACGTTCATCACTACCGGTATGCGTGTCGGGGAGTTGGTCCTGCTCAATCGTGATGACTTGAATTTCCAGGAACGTGAATGCAAGGTCCTCGGTAAAGGGAATAAGGAACGGGAGGTGTATTTTGATGCGAAAGCGAAGATGCATATCGAAGAATACCTTGCATCTCGCAAAGACGACAATCCCGCGTTGTTCGTCTCCCTGAAGGCGCCACACATCCGTTTGAACATCAGTGGTATCGAAACAAGGATCAGGGAGATAGGCAGCAAGGCGATAGGAAAGCGTGTGCATCCCCATAAGTTCCGCAGGACATTGGCGACACGCGCCATTGACAAAGGCATGCCCATAGAACAGGTGCAGACTTTGCTCGGACACACCAAGATCGACACAACCCTGCATTATGCGATGATCAACCAGGAAAATGTGAAGACATCCCACCGCAAATTCATCGAATGACCTGTTTGTTCTCTGGGAAAAACCGACCTGTCCGACCTGGTCGGTTTTTTTATGGCAAGGCACCGCTTATGTGACAGGAAAAATGGGTTATGCACTATTTTTGCATATTAATGCATTTTTAAAAAACTGGGGCAAAACAGCGAAATAACGAGCCTGCGCACAGGGTGCAAACACAAATAGGTATTTGTGTGGTTAACCTTTTTTATTCTTTACATATCAATGTTTTATATAATTATATATGATACTTGACGGAGTGTATCATCTTTGAAGTAAGAAAATCAACACATACTGCACGTTTGTCATATTATTACCATGCTATATTTATATTTAGTTACTTTTTATGCATATACTACATATCATCTTCACTTTCATTAAACTACTTGCCACATATGTGTGTTTTATCTAGTTGTATTTGTGTGTATAGTATACTTTTTCCCACTCATGCCCATGAGCCTTTTCTCATTGTTATGAAATCTTCACATAGAATGCACACTACTCCACCATAAACCAAGCAAAGTCGATGGACAAACGAAATATAAATTAGCATAGTATATAGCATGGTAATTTTAAACAAACAGAATGATTGGTTTCACAAAAGCCAAAAGACAGGGAAAGCGATCTCACTGTTTTTCCTCATCTCTTTGACTACACTTCCCCCCTTGTCCGGGGCAATTCTCACTTTGGATGACGCAGTCACCTATGCAAAAGCCAATAACGGCACGCTGAAGGTCGCTACGCTCGAACTGCAACAAAGCATCCGATCCACGGAAGTCGGCAGATACCTTCCGTCCATCGAAGCATACGGAGGCATCACCACCACGGGATCCATCATCGGGCAAAGCTTCTCGTCCTCATACACAGTTGGAGGCATCAGCTGGACGTTTGATTCTTCTTTTTCAAATACGAAGGCATCGAAACAGAACAAACGGGACATTGCAAATGTCACGTACCAATCCAAGCAGAACACGATTACCGGTAGTGTCACGACAGCGTACTGGAATGTCGTCGCAGCAAAACTTGCCATCGAGAGCAAACAAAACTCCCTCGATTCCGCCCAGAGGACTTTGGATTCAACAAGCATCAAATATGAGGCGGGACAAGTCTCCCGTCTCGCACTGACACAGGCTGAAGTGACGAAAAGCGATGCGGAATATGAACTGTCTATAGCCAAGCAAACGTACAACACCTGTGTCTCCACCTTGTCAGACTTGATCGGTTTGAAAGACAATTCATGGACCTTTGAGGATATGCCGTCCACCGTCAGGATAGCTTCGCTTGAAACGTTGCAGGCAAAAGCGACAAGTACGACTGCCATACGTAAAGCGCAATTGCTCATCGATTCATCCAACATCGCTGAAAATGATGTAAAAAAGAAGTATGTCTCGCCGTCGGTCTCTGTCTCAGCGAATTCGAGACTGGGCGGAACGATTTACAGCACGAAGTTGGGGTCAAACGGTTCCTACTCCGATTACATCAGCGACACAACCAGCGTATCGGTAACCGTCAGCCTTCCGCTCGATCATTACATGAAAGCATCCAGCGCATCGGTCGCCCTCGATACGGCGGAATATGACATTGAGATTGCCAAGCAAAATTATGCGAATTCCCTCACCGACCTCACTTCATCCATACGGAACGCCTATGTTTCTTTGGAACAATCACAACAAAACATCGAGAACCTCGAAAAACACCTGGCCCTTGCAAAGGAACAGCTCAGGTTCATCCAGGACAGCTACGAAGCAGCCCTGTCCAGCTACAACGATTATGAAAGCGCTGTCGTCGCCGTCTCCAACGCAACCATTTCGCTGTTACAACAAAAACTCAATTACACCATTGCCTTGTACGACCTTTCCAGTTTGCTGGAAACGGGAATCGACGGACTGAAATCATAATCAAAGGAGTCAATTATGGAAAAAGAAAAGAAATTTCACGGGAATACCATTGTCACGATCATTCTTCTTGCCATCTGCGTATATCTCGCCGCAATGATCGGCATGAAGATCAGCGGGACGAAGAAACAAGGGGATTCCCATCTGATAGCAAATAACGACAGCCAGAAAACCGTCAACGTCACGATAAAACAGCTGGAAAAGGGAACGTTCCAGAAAACCAGCACAACTGGCGCAACATTGAAAAACGACCAAGTCTCCGCAAACCTTTACTCCACTGAAGTGGCAGGCAAAATCATATCCCTTGACATCACGGAAGGCCAGATGGTGAAATCCGGAGACATCATCGCCACTGTCGATCCGTCAACCGCAGGGGAAGAATACAAACCGAGCACTGTCAAAGCATCCGTAAGTGGCATAGTTGATTCAGTTAGCGCATATGTCGGTGAGAAAATCGCCACAACCACACCCCTTGCGACCATCGTAAATACGGGCAAATTGGAAGTCGTGGCAAATCTCTCCGAACGATATCTTTCCACCGTCAAGGTCGGAATGACGGCTTCATTCACCACCAGCGCATGGCCGGATGAGACGATGCAGGCAACCGTAAAGTCCATCAGTCCCACCGTTGATGAAAAGACCCGGACCTTCATGATGAAACTTTCGTTGGACAAGCCTGACCCACGTCTCAAGGAAGGGATGTACGTACGTCTCAAGCTGGTTGTCAACGAACTTCAGGATGTCATCACCATTCCGACACAAGCGGCCTCGACATACCTTGGAAAGGATGTCGCTTACGTGGTTGACGGAGGCAAAGCCAAACGTGTTTCCATCACCCTCGGCCCATCCAATGATTCGGAGACGGTTGTGGAAAGCGGGCTTTCCGCCGGCGAGCAGTTGATCACCGCAGGATCGGTGACCGATGGGACCGTAATCATCATCACGACAGGAGGTCAAGATGCAAATAAGTGAATTGTCCGTCAGACGCCCTGTCCTGATCACGATGGTTTACCTCATCATCATGGTCATCTGCGCCATGTACATATCGAATCTCGAGATATCCTTGTACCCCTCAGTGGACATGCCCATGATCTCCGTCATGGTCGACTGCAACAATGCCGGACCTGAAGAAATCGAGCAACAGGTGGCAAAAGTGCTGGAGAACAACCTCGGTTCGTTGGAAAACCTCCACAAAATATCCTCAAGTTCCAGTGAGGGACGTTGCTTCGTCACGTTGGAATTCAACTACGGCACCGATTTGGACGATGCGGAAGATGACGTCCAGTCCGAAATCAACACCGTGGTCGGCATGTCGAAACTTCCAGATTGGGCTGACACCCCCACCGTGTTCCGTTTCGACAAGATGTCGAATTCTACTTTCATGAACCTTGTCATGTCCGGTTCAACCGACCTTGTCGAACTCAAGGAAATCGCGGAAAATACCGTCTCTCCAAGACTGCTCCGCATCAAAGGCATGTCCCAGGTGCAGGTCATGGGCGTAGGAGACAGGGAATATGATGTGAATATCGATCCGACGCGTCTTGCATCTTACGATCTGAGTCTCGCCCAAGTGAAAACCGCACTAGGAAAGGCAAATGTCCAAGACACTGACGGTACGATGGATATCAAACACACAAACTACACGGTGAGTATTGATGAACGATACAAAAGCCTGGATGACATCAGGCATACCACCGTCGCGACCATCAACGGTGTGGACATCACCGTGGAGGACATCGCCACGGTCACCGAAGGTTCTGACACGACAGCGCGTGAATCGTATGTCGACGGAAGTCAGGTGATCATGTTGATGCTCTCCAATGACAGCGATTCTAACAGCGCCACCGTCGCGAAAGAAGTGAAGAAGGAACTCTCAAGCATCAACAAATCGCTTCCGGAAGGCGTGAAAGTAAGCATTGAGCAAGACCAGACGACGATGATCAGCTCCACCTTGAGCGAGGTGTACAGCAACGCCATCGAAGGCGTCCTGCTGGCAGCACTGTTCATCTTCCTGTTCCTCCGCAACATGAAGGCCACGCTGATCATCTCGCTTTCCATGCCGATATCCATCCTCATCACCCTGATGGCGATGTCCATCGCAGGCATCACCGTGAACAGCATGTCGATGAGCGGCCTGATCCTGGGCATCGGCATGATCGTCGACGCATCCATCGTCATCCTGGAGAACACGTACAACTACCGGGAGAAAGGGAACAGCCCCGCAGCCTCGGCCATCCTCGGCTCGGCGAACATGACCAACGCCATCATGGCCTCCACCTTGACCACCATCTGCGTCTTCGTGCCCTTGATCATCTACAAGAACAAGCTCGAGATGATCGGCATCATGTTCCAGGACCTGCTCTGGACGGTCATCATCTCACTGCTCGCCTCCATGTTCGTCGCCTTCACGCTGGTGCCTGCGCTCTGCGGCTCCATCTTGAAGATCAACACCAGGGTGCAGAAGCCCTTGAGGAACAGGTTCCTCAGATGGATGGACGGCATCGGCATCAGGATGGAGCATGCCATGGAGGACGCGTATGCGAGCAGCCTGGACTATTTCCTGTCCCACCGCTTCCTCCTGATCATGCTGCTGCTACTCCTGGTCATCTTCAGCTTCACCTACATGACCGGCATCGGCATGAACCTGACGCCGACGATGAACACGAACGACTCTGTCAGCATTGATCTTGAACTCCCTGCAGGGACTGACAAAGAAACCACGCGGACGGAACTTTTCTCCATGCAGCAGAAGATCATGGATATGCTTCCTAAGGAAGCATACACCCAAATCATGGTGAGCGTCGCGACATCCAGCGGGGCGCCTTCCGGCTCCTCCAACAAGGGGACGATAGAAATCAACATGCCTGACATCAAAGAGCAGAAATACTCCGCGGAAAATCTGAAGGACATGATCCGTCCGCTCCTCAACGTGACCCCGGATGCCACATGGACCTTTGGAAGCGGTCGTACACCCGGCAACTCCAGTCCTATCGATGTCACCATTTCGGGAAACGATACCAAGCTCATTGAGAGTTCGACAAAGGACATCGCCGCCATCATCAACACCTATGTCCCTGAGGCCACCGATGTCACCACCGACCTGGAGAACGGTTCCCCGAGAATCTCAGTTCAGGTAGACAAGGAACTGGCAAAAGACCTTGGTGTCACGATGCAGGATGTCAATACGGCGATCAGCTATGCCTTGTATGGCACTACTGCGACGCAGATCAGTACGTTCAGCAGTGACACGACATACGATCTCAACGTCCAGATGGATGAAAAAGATCTCTCTACGATGAGCGATCTGGGTAATCTGCTCATCCAAGGCAACAACGGGAACATACGTCTTGATACCATCGCTTCGTTCTCCATCACCAACGGACCGTCAACAATCAGCCGTGAAGACAAGAAAAGAATCAACCACGTAACGGCGAAACTCGCCGACGGGTACACGGCAAGCGAAGTGCAATCAAAGGTGCAGGCTGCGCTCGACGAGCACTTCACCACACCTGATGGCGTCGTCATCGGCCAGAACGGCGACATGCAGCAGTTCGCCGACTACGGCCCGACGCTGGTGATAATCATCCTCATGGCCCTCCTCCTGGTCTTCGCCGTCATGGCAGGCCAGTTCGAGAGCCTTGTCGACCCGTTCATCATCTTCGCCACCATCCCGCTCCTGTCCATCGGCGTCATCTTCATCCACGTCATCATGAAGCAAAGCTTCAGCCTGTTCTCCATCGTGGGCATCGTCGCCTTGATCGGGGTAGTCGTCAACAACGGCATCGTCCTGGTCGACTCGATCAACCAGAGGGTGAGGAACCACGAACCAGTCAGGCAGGCGTGCCTGGATTCTGCACGCACCCGGCTGCGGCCGATCCTGATGACCACGCTGACCACCGTCGTCGGCATGATCCCGCTGGCATTCTTCCCGGGCAGCGGCTCGGAGATGATGCAGCCGATCGCCCTGACGTTCGTCGGAGGCCTGGTCACCGGCGCGTTCCTGACGCTGTACCTCTCACCAGTCCTGTACACGTTGTTCAACAAACGGCGTGAGAAGCACTATGACGACCCGCGCACCTTGGCAAACCAGCTCAAGATGTTCGACGCGAGACAGGAAAAGGAGGAAATTGCGACGAAAGACTGATTCGAAACGTTTAGTTCTCCTGTTGCAGGCAGGCTTGGAACCTGCCTGCTTTTCATAGTACGTGATCAACCCTTGTTTCAGATGATGATGGTTGAATGCGGGGGGCCCTTGCGGATTGAAAAGCATGCACGGCATGGGAGAAGGAACGATACAGCATGAAAACCATTCCGATCGTTCGTGGTGAAAAACCTGCAACAGAAAGGCAAGCTTCCCCATCCCTCGCTCCAGCGGTCGTTCATGCTGTTGTACAACGGACCGTGCCTTGGTGGATCAACGTCTGGGAAACATCCATCCAGGCAAGTGAAGCATCGCCCTAAAGGGAATCGACTCATCTGCAAGCTTAGGCGGCAAACGGCCACCCGATCAGATATCGCAACTTCCGAATCGGAGAAATGCAAATGCCTCATCTCTGCCGTCACCCCGACTTTTCTCTCAGTCCAATGCCTGCCTTGGGCAGATCGGACTTCCCCCGTAACCCTTGTATTGATTCTTCGTTTTCGTAGTCAGCCGATTCTCAGTCTTTTCGCTGGTATAGCTTTCAAGGACAGCTCCTGCACTTTCCAAAAGATTTCCCCGCTTCTGTCGCTTTGTTCCACAAGCCATCCCTCTTTTGGCCACCATACTCGTCCACCAGCAAGAGGCAACATCCTGCTTGGATGTGCCCATTGGTTCATCCAGGGTTTTGGACAACCATGATTCCCCCTCCACAACAGGCGGGCGCACGCCACAGGCATGAGCGCCCGCGATAATGGTCATTCATCCATTGAGATGATCATCAACTTTTTCAAGCAACACTTGGAATTCCTTGCGTTCCTCCGGGGAAAGGGGGGAAAGGATGTCTTGTTCGACCTTCGCTTTGTTGAGATTGCCCTGTTGGTTGAACTGCGCCCCTTTCTGGGTCAAACTGATGAATTTCACCCGTGGATGGTTTTTATCCTTTGAAGTGGAGACATACCCCTTGAGACCAAGACGCTTGATGATGCCTGTCACGGTGGGTTGGGCTATGGAAAATTGCCTGCCAATTGCTTTGAGCGTCACATCCTCTCCTCCATTTGCACCGAGAAACTGCAAAACCCTGACCTGGGAAATAGTCAACCCCGTTTCCTTCAAGTCATTGTTGGCATTCCTATACAAAGCATCGGAGATGCGTTTGATGAGCAATCCGCAATCTTTTGAATTCGCATCCATGGTTGCATGGTAAAAGCCAAGAAAAAGAAAGTCAATGCTCCATTTGCTTATTGACAACACCTCAGGAAAGGACATCTGCCATCAACTTCTTTTCAGCCCGCACATAGAGCAAAGCCACCAACATTGTCGAGATCAAATCGGCTACGGGTTGCGCCCATACCAGTCCGTTGATGCCGATCATGGCTTGAAACAGGAACATCAATGGGATGAAGACCAAACCTTGGCGGCTCAGATTGACAATCAGGGAAGCCTTCGCTGCACCCATCGCTTGAAGCGCATTGAGCAAGACGTAATACAGTCCAAACAGGAAACTTGTGCTCAGGTATATTCTGGTGAACCCCAACCCATATGTAAATGCTTCGCCATTGGATAGGAATGCACGGACGATCTGCTTGGAAAACACATAGCATACAATGGTGAGCATGGTGCCCAAAAAGAATGCATATGAGAGGGATTGATGCAAAACGCTCTTGTAACGTGTCCATGACTTCGCACCTACGCAGTACCCCAATAATGGTTGCACCCCTTGTCCCAATCCGATGCAGAGCATGCCTGTCATCATGGTGACTTTTGCGGCCACTCCTATGCCTGCAAGCGCCATGTCACCGTAGGAAGCCATCCTGCTGTTCAAGATGATGGAAGACACGCTCATAAGCAAGGAACCCAATGATGCGGGGATGCCTATGGAAAGGACATCCGAAAGCGTATGTTCCTTGATAGTGAAATCCTTCACGCTGATGCTGAGCGTTGACTTACCTTTGAGAAAATACCCAAGATAATATCCCGCACCGACCACATTCCCGATGACGGTCGCGATGGCCGCCCCTGCGATACCCCAGCCAAATGTGATGATCATCAGGGGATCAAGGATTACATTGAGCAGGTTGCCGACCAGCATTCCCATCATCGCAGATGTCGATTGCCCTTCGGCGCGGAGTACGTTGGAGAAACAGTTTCCTATAAGGATGAAAGGGGCGCTTGTCAGCACAATCGCAAGATAGGTGCGGGCTGGCCGCAGAGTTTCGGCACTGGAGCCAATCCATACAAGGATCTCGTCAAGAAAGAACCAAAGGAGTAATGCGAGGGCCACACCAACCACGACACAACTCCACATGCAGAACGAACAGACCTTCCGTGCGTAGTCCTTTCTTCCCGCACCCATGGAACGCGAAATGACCGAAGTGCCTCCTATGCCGAACACCGTACCGGCAGACATGAAGATCAAGTAGACAGGTGTCGCCAAGGAAACCGCCGCCACCAATACCGCGTCATGTGTCTGGCCAATGAAAAACGTATCGGCAAGATTATACACAAGCACCATGACCATCGATGCCATGGCGGGAAGGGCATTCTTCCAAACGGCCTTCCCTACCGGCATTGTATTGAATTCATCAAGATTTTTTACAGTATTCATGCATCCCTCATGCCACCTGATGGAATGAAATGGCATGATCAGTAATTTAGCATGCTAATATTCTTTTGTAAACAGTCGCCCCCGTGGAACCAAGGGAAAGAAACGGAAAATACAGCCATTTTCGGATCGTGATCTCCCCCTACGCTACGAAGGTTGTCCCTCATGGATTTTACCCGAATCAAGGATGTCACCATCTGGCAATCATCATAGGACTGACAGGGAAGCACCAGTTGCTCCCACGACCGCGCGTTGTATTTTTCACCACCACCGCCACAGTCCGAGTAAGGATGACCAAGATGATGTCATCCCCAAAGAGATCTCACGAGAAACCAAATGGTGATGAAAAGTCGTTTTTCATCGGCAATGTCTCCAAACAGGCATTGTTCCAGAAGGCTGTGTGATGACGGGCATCCCGTCTTTGTGCTTGGCGCAATTCTTGTTCCGACACATAAATGCGTCATGCTTCATTCACAGCGCACAAACCGTTTGCATGGTCGCAATCCAGATGGATGCGGATGATCGCATCCAAGTCAGAAGTCCTGGCACCCATGCTTTCCAATTGCTCCACGGCAGCCTCATGGCACCCCAATACAGGTTCACTGGCAAACCAGAATCCAAACCCCCATATTTTTTTTGTTCCATCCCGTACCCACGGGCACCTTTCTGCCCCCTACCATGACGAGAAAAGCCTTCACCGGCGCTTTGACGCATGCCTTCCTTTTTGGGAAAAGCCCGTATAGGCGATCCTTCCTTTGCCCCTCATTCCTGTGAGGAACCGCCGAAGAAGCCAGTGTGGAACCCGTTTGTATCGTTTATACCGTTGCCATATGGATGCTCTCAAGGCACCCAGCAATCACGGCAAAGGCAAAAAGGGTCAATGAAGTACGCCTCATCCTGACGATACATAGCAATGCCACAGTGGATGTGGATGAAGAGAACAAACAGCCCCCAAATTCCTCATCCAAGACCAGACAGAAAAGGTTCATGCTGATGGTCATTCCCTTTGGTCGCAACCGAGAGCGGCACATAGCCATCGCATTGATTCCCTTTGCATCCTGTTTGGCGGCCACCCAAACATCGTTCCGCCACTTTTCCTGCCAAATCCTGCAAACTGCAGGACTCAAAACCCTGTATTGAACATCTTGAAGTTCTCTCCGACAGGAACTTGTCCAGGTCCTACGGGAAAGAGCCGGTGCATGCAATATTGGGCATCCTGCATGGCCCAGTCACCGCTCTCTTCCATCTTTTTCCACATCAAGGAGACCAACTGCTTCTTTTTTCCTTCATACAGAGGGTCATCAATGAGGTTGTGCAATTCTTCAGGATCGGCGGAAAGATCATACATCTCATCCCGGTCGAAACCGTTGAAGACATATTTCAACCCTTTGTACCATATGATGCGCTGGGTATAGGAATACCTCTGTCCATGGAACTCCGCCAAAGAAGAGGATTCTCCACATTTGCCTTCATCATCCACATACGGCATCATCGAAGAACCATCCAGTCTTCCCCCATCCCAGGGAATATCCAGCACATCCAAGATGGTCGGCAAGATATCACATGTGCACACATATGCCGCACATCTTTCACCAGCATGGAGCATTCCAGGCATCTTCAAGGCCAACGGGATGCCGTACCCTTCTTCATAAGCAGGCACACCTTTGCAAAAAAGACCATGTGCACCAGCCATGTCACCATGGTCGGCAAGGAAAAGGACCAACGTATCATCATAGAGCCCTTCCCTCTTCAGAAAGGCCAGCAACTTCCCCATTTCCTCATCGACCAAAGAACAGTATGCATAATAGCAACGGATGGCTTTCTGAATCGCTTCTGGTCCAAAATCCTTCCAAACTTCATGCAACCTCTCATAAAAGACCGGCCGCTTGCATTCATGGCCATCCCATGATCCGGGAACCGTTATTTCCTCGTCCTTGTAACGATCATAGAGGTCTTTCGGAACCATATACGGGTCATGAGGGGCATATGCGGACACAAACAAACAAAATGGTTTGTCCTCATGTTTCCTTTCGGTGATGAAATTCTCAGCCTTGGAAAACAGGTAATGCTCTTCGGAAGCCTCAATCCCTTCCTGGTACACGCCGCACAACGTAAAATCCTTGTATCCTTCGTTGTGGATGGACAGTTTGTCAAGGTAATGCACCTGTTTCTTGGGAATGTCATGCTCCGTTTCATAGGAACAGAAACCGAAACGGGACAAATCATAGCTGCGTTCTATATGCCATTTGCCATAATACCCAAGTTCATACCCTGCATCTTTGAGCACGTTCGGTAATGTCCTGAGCCGGTAATCGTATTCAGCCCTGTAAGCTGGAACCGTATGGGTGCAGTCCACCATGCCATGGTTATGAGGCAAGACGCCAGTAATCAGGGAGGCACGGGAAGGGGAACAAATCGCATTGACGGTATGGGCATTGGAGAAAGTGATGGCATCGAGCTGCAACGCCTTCAAATTCGGCATTTTTGCCTTTCCCTCCTGCATCACCGCCCGTTGCTGCATTTGGTCGCAGAGGATGACCACCACATTCTTTTTTCTCATCTAAAAGCCCTCCCTTCTTCATTTTCCTTCTTTCGCATCGGCTTTTACTTTATTTTGTCTCTGGATGGAATACACATTGAGGATGAGCATCACCAAACCTACCGCAATAATGATGAGACAGACATCACTGTGAAGGATGTAACCAATGAGACTCTGGCTCTTCGCCTGGGCGATGGTGTTTGCCATCCGCAAGTTTCCTTCAATCAAGGGTTCCAAGATGAAACCAAGGAACACTGGTGCAGGAGGAATCTGCAACTTATTGAACACATAACCGACAATCGAAAACACCAACATGACATACACGTCAAACATATTGTTCCGAAGGCCGAAAGCGCCCAAGACAAGACAGCATATGACCGGTGGGATGATATACCGCATGTCCATCCTTGTGATCCTTGCGAATGATGGTGCAAAAAGAATCGCCAGAATTCCCATGACCACCGCACTGAGCAAAAGGCCATACATGAATCCATAACTGACATTCGCATAGTCAGTGAATAATGTCGGACCCACAACAATCCCATGGATGGTCAAGGCGCCTGAAATCAATGCGGCGGCATTGGAACCAGGTATCCCGAGAGCAAGGAGAGGAACGAAAGCGCCACCGATGGCAGCATTGTTTGCTGTTTCCGGAGCCACTATGCCAGAAGGTACTCCCGTGCCAAATTTCTCTTTTGCATTGCGTTTCGCTTCGCCATAAGCCACAAAAGCGGCGATATCACATCCAGCACCTGGCATAATGCCAATGGCGGTGCCTATGATGGCTGACTTGATGACATTGCATTTCTCATTATGGACCATGTATGACATCACCGAACGTGCAGAAGTCTTCTCCAACTGTATCTCGGAGTACTCCGCCGCCAATCCACGGCGGAACCTATCCCCTTTCCGGTATGCTTTGAGAGTCTCGATGATCATCTGCCGGCCGGCAATGATGCCCATCGCCAAAGCGACTTGTTTGAATCCCATGGTAAGGCTGGTAAAACCGAACGTAAGACGGGAACGCCCGAGAATCTGGTCTATGCCGACCATGGCGAACAACATGCCATAGCATGAGCCTAGCACACCTTTGAACAAGTTATCGCTGGACAATGCCGCGATGATGATGAACCCTAAGACTGACACAACGGCGATTTCCGCCGGTCCGAACTTCAACGCGACTCTGGCAAGGAACGGGGCGAAAAGAATCATGATGATGCATCCGAAGACACCACCAATCAAGCTGGATATGCTTGCTAGGTACAACGCTTCTTTTGCCCTGCCCTTTTGGGCAAGCGGATACCCTTCCAATGTAGTGCAGATGGACTCAGCGGTGCCAGGTATGTTCAACAAGACACCGGAAAAAGAACCTCCGACCGCACATCCCATGTAAATGCCGCCCAAAAGGCACAACGCACTGAGGGGACTCATGGAATAAGTGAACGGCAGCATCACAATGATGGCTATGTTGTTCCCCAAACCAGGAATCGCACCGACAATGATGCCAAGCACCGTTCCCAAGATAATCATGACAATGGCATCACTTGTAAAGATGCTCAACAGCACGGATACGTTCACGGCTCTTCCCTCCCTGTTTCTCGGCGAAAGGCGGAAGGCTCCAAGATGAAGCCTTCCACAATCTTTCACTCACCTATCATTTTTTGCTTGCGTTGATCTCTTTGTAGATCGAAATCATGCTGTCTACATATTTGAAATAAAAATCCTTGAATTCCGTACTTGGAGAGAAGTGATCCTTCTGCCCCGTCGCAAGAATCGCGCTGGCAAGATTTTTCTCAGCATACAATTTGCCGACCATGTCAGACACGGCCTTCACATACATGTCAGGAGTGCCCTTCGGCGCCAAGATGTAATTGAAGGTGGTGTCAACAATGTTGATGCCCTTGGACAAGAAGGTATCGGCTGCGCCTTCGACATGTTCGGTTCTGTTGTCCGTGTCACCAAGTACCACCATGCCTTCGGCAAGGCAGTTCGTCAAATACTGGGGGTCGAGCTCGGCACAATCGACATGACCGCCCATGACCATGGTGAAGGCATTGTTTCCACTGTTCGCATTGACAATCGTCAAATCAATGCCAAGAGCCTTTTCAATCATCATGGCACCATAAATGGTGTTGCCACCTGAGATTGCAATGGTAAGTTCACCCGGCTTCTGCTTGGCATAGGCGACAAATTCATCCAAACTCTTGAACGGGCTCTTCGGCTTGAGCGCTAAAAAGCGGGATTTGCTGGTAATCTGGCATACGGGAATGAGATCCTCTCTCGTAAACTTCGCTTCAGGAAAGTTCACAATCAAGTTGGGGATCTCCGTGCTGCCGACAATCATGAAGGTATACCCATCTGGTTTTGCATTCAGCGCTTCATTGGCGCCGATAAGGCCGTCTCCGCCCTCAAGGTTGTTGACAACTGTCGTATACCCCAAGTCTTTTTTGATTGCCGTAGCGACTGCACGGGCGCATACATCGGTGCCACCGCCGGCAGCCCTGTTGACGATGAATGTAATCGGTTGCTTGGGATACCCCTCTAGCGAAGCAGGAACGCTCGTTTCAGCTGAACCATTTGCAAAGACGGATCCTGCACACAAACAGAAGAACAACAAAAGACACACAAACTTTTTCATCACAATTCCTCCTCTTTGATTTACATCAAGAACCCTTTTGGGGTGTTGATCTGAAGCATTTTGCCAAACAGCAGATACGATACGGCTAGGACGACCAAATCATACAAGGCGATTCTGAGAAATCGCCTTGTATCCCAACCGTGTTCGAAATAGCAAATCGTCAGGGATATCGCCAGGATTGCCAGATAGACGCAGACATACATGCCGATGTATTTCACAAAAACCATCAACAACGTGATGAACAGGAACACACAGACCCCGACAAGAATCTGTTTCTTGTCCATTTCCTGTTTTTTCTCGTTTCCGTCTTTTTTCCGGCAAGCCTTGAGCATCATGCCGATGGTACAGGCCAAACCAAGGACAATGACGAGATGAGGCATTACCTGCGTCTCTTCGGCCGCTTTCCCGACCTGCACCCAACACACGACGAACAAAATGATGGTAAATACGCCGAAACTCAGGTCTTCAATGAGGTTTTTTGATGTTCGCATGGCATCCTCCCTTGGCATCAAAAGAAGGATACCCCTCGCCTTTCCAACCGTACACTCGCAAAATCCAGCTAAAAACTGGAAAAAACAGCATACAAATCCCACCTCACTGACATCGTGGGATAACCATCACTCCATATCGTCCATTAGATCAACGTACGTCACGAATGGAACGGATCATGTCACCGTATCCTTTGCCATATTTCTCATATACTTTTTTAGCGGCTGAGACCCAAGCGTCATAATCCTCAAGTTCCGAGAACACCACACCAGCTTCCTTGAGGGCTTGGATCTGCTTCTGTTGCCGTGAGGCGGTAACAGTTTGGAACGATTGTATGACTTCCCCAGCAGTTTGCTTGAACAACTCCTGGTCTTGTTCTGAAAGGCGCTCCCATGTCCTTGCAGAGATGATGATCGCTGAAGGCTGGATAAGGTAATTGCTCCAAGTATAGTACTTCGCAACTTCATAATACTTGTTGTTGTAATACCCTTTTATCGGATTCTCAGCACCATCCACGACTCCGGTCTTGAGAGCCGAATACAACTCGGTTGTAGATGTATGTGTCGCCTTGCCGCCAAACGCATCAATGATATCCGAATACACTTCAGGTTGTTGCACCCTTATCACCAATGACTTGAAATCCTCAAGGCTGGTGCATGGTTTTTTGGTGAAGAAATTGCGTGCCCCGGCGACAAAATATCCAAGCACCACCAGCCCACTGCCGCTGTCATTCACATCATCGGTCATTTGGGCACCGAATTGACCAGCCATGGTCTTTATGGCATGTTCCTCATTCCTGAACAAGAAAGGCAATGTCAGGATTTCCAAGTACGGTACATCCACACCCCATTCATACAAATTGGAAGGAGGTTCGTTACACATGTCTATCGCCCCGATCATCAGGTTCTGAACAACGGATTTGTTATCCCCCAGGGCGCCATCAGAGAAGACGTGTATTTCAATTCGTCCTTTTGTTTTTTCCTTTATGATATCAGCAAATTGTTGCGAAGCCATCGTACGCTCATCCACCACGGAATTCACTTCAGCGTACCGGAGAATCATTTTACCTTCAGGAACACTTCTACTGTGTTCTTCCTCTCCCTTCGCGAAGGAAATACACATGGCGAATGCGGCAACAATGCATACCGCAACGATTTTTCTCCCCATGCAAGCCTCCATATGGAATGATAGACGAAAACATCCACATCACTCCTTTCCAATCATCCGTCTCCGAGGTATTCATGATACTATACTATGAAAATATGGCAAAGTTAAAATCCATAAAGAAACTGTTGCTCAACAACATCCTCATGCTGCTTTTCCTCTTGTCTATGGTTTTGGGAATGGGAAAATACTTGGACTATAGAAGGGATACGCAAATCGGAGCATTGTATGCAAACGACATGGTCATCAAGGATTTGACAGCAAAAATCACCCAATACGAGACAAGTTACAAAACATTTCTCGGTAATGGCAACGCTTTTTCCCTTGAGGCGTTCGTATCCTGTTCAAAGGACATCACTGACGCCATGGAGGAAGCCGACCCGCTTTTTTCAGCATCACCAGAAATGTTGTTATACGCAAGAACCGTCTGCCAGATAGTGGAATCCCTTAGAATATGGGTCGTGGACAAGCTCAATGGCAAATTCGACCGTCCGGAATCCTTTGAGGTGATGCAGTTCATCAGCTTTGGCTTCACCCAACTCTTCTCCCACTGGAACAATCTCATCGGAGCATACATCATCTATTCAGGGGAAAGCTGGAATATGCTCAACAACCAACAAAGGATGTACAACAGGTCCCAATCCTTGTTCCAATTCATCGCGACATGCCTCATCTTGATTCCCATGCTGTTCATCAACAAGGATTTCATCAAGCGATTGCAGGAGATTAACAAAGCTTCAGAGGAGTTGGCGATGAACAACTGGGACAGCCCTGACCTCCACCCCAGCAAGTATGAGGAATTCTCGAACGTTTCCAACGCTTTCAACAACATGAAAAAGACAATCAGGCAGAACATCGATGCCATGGAACGCTCACTTGTCGTACAACAGGAACTGGCGGAGCAAAAGCGTCTGATCCAAGAAACCCGCTTCAACATGTTGCAAGCCCAGATCAACCCCCACTTCCTGTTCAATACGCTCAACATGATCATCCGATCCATCCAAATGGATAAAAAAGAAAAAGCGGCTCGTCTTGTCATGGCAACAAGCAATCTGCTCAGGCAGTCAATCGACCTTCAGGAAGGCGCCATACCACTCGATGATGAACTTGCATTACTGGACAACTATATTACCATACAAAAGGAAAGGACCGATGGAAGGATCAGATTTGTCTTGGAAGTCTTCGACCATCCGCAAATCCTTATTCCCCCTTTCACGTTGCAGCCACTCGTTGAGAATGCCATCAAGCATGGTTTGGGAAATCGTACGGAGGGTGGAATCATCACCATTCAGGTGTTCAGCGATGAATCAGAGGGTTCGTTCATCGTTGTCTCGGACAATGGGGAAGGGATTCCCCCTGCGACCCTCAACGGCATTCTCACCCATCAGGCAGACCCCAACAAGGCATCACATGGACTGTCCAATGTCATTGAACGGCTAAGGATGCTCCATCCAGGCAAAGATGTCATCCATATTGCATCGGATGCAAAAGGTACGATGATCAGAATACATATCGATGGAGAGGACAATCATGCTGTGCAAACTACTCATTGCTGAAGACGAACGTTCTGAACGGGAATACTTGGCCTCATGCATCTCGACACACTATCAAAATGGGATTGAACTTGTCGGCATATGCGCAGATGGTGAGAAAGCGTTGGCGGAAGGGCTTGCTTCCGAACCGGACATCGCTTTGTTGGATATAGAAATGCCAAAGATGAACGGATTGGATGTGGCAAGGATCCTCAAGGGACACAAACCTGACATGCAAATTGTGATGATCACCGCTTATGGAACGTTTGACTATGCGAAACAAGCCCTTCTGATAGGAGTCAAAGACTATCTGGTGAAACCGTATGAAGACCTGCAACTGTTTGCCACCATAGACAACATCCTCACGCAACTCAAAGGAGAAAAGAAACGGGAGATATCGAGGATCGTGACCCTTCTCAACACAACAAGCCCCAACACGGAGAAAAATCCCATCGTCCGACTTGTGAACACCTATATCGATGAGCATTTCGCTGAAAAGATCTCGTTGGAAATCATGTCTGAAGACCTTGGATTCTCCTCCAGTTACGTTTCCAAATGCATCAAACAATACATGCATACCGGTTTCACACAGCTCTTGATGGATAAACGGTGCAATGCCGCAGCAAAGTTGCTGTATGAGAAACATGTCACGGTCAACGAAGCGGCCTATGCTGTAGGATTTTCCGACCCTAACTATTTTTATAAATGCTTCAAAGAGCAATTCGGTGTCCAGCCAAAGAAATATGTACAAGCGGTGTTGGGACGTTGCCTTCCGGCAAAAGTTGAGGAAGGATAAGCCTCAGCCGTCATCATCGGCCTTCAGCCCATTCCCAGACAGCAATCGGGCCACGTGCTGTGGAGGGAAGACGCCGATGCTTTTGGACAACGTTTCAAGGCAAGGAAGACGATGCATCAGGGAAACCAGCGTTCACCGCTTTCGATCATGGTGTCACAGCAAGATGTTTTTTCTTCTGAAATCCTGAATTGACGATTTGAAAAGAGAGATCAAATGACGCTGGAGACCGGTGAAGGTTTTTCCCGATTTGTAGGCGATTGAATAGCATCTGAGGAAGCTCTTGTTCATGGTCCGGTAATAGTTGGGGCTTTGACTGTCTTGTTTTTCCGTGCAGAGGATATCCGGCACAAAGCCTATTCCCACTCCGTTCCCAACCATGAGGTCAACCATGTCCCAGTCAAGTGTCTCATACGCGATCGGGCATTTGAGGTTCAATGATTCCATCCATGGAGCAAGAAGTTTGCTGAACTTCTGGATCGGCTTCAGCGTCACCAACTTCTGGCCGTTGATATGTTTTGAATCCAAAAAAGGAATGGGTGTGGCGGGAATCGCGAATTGGTTCAGCGGACTCTGTGGAGGTATGGCAAGAAGTATTTCTTCCATGCATATCGGTTCGTAGGAGAGCTCAGGGATCTCGGGCTCCTTGGGGATGCAAGAAAAATCGAGTTCTCCGGACTTCAACAAGCCCTCTTGCTCCTCTGAGATGCATTCGACCATCACCAAGGAAATGTTGGGGAACTGCTTGTTCACCACCCTGAGGATTGAAGGAAGGTAGTGTTTCGAGTAAAAAGGCGACATTCCCACGTGGATTTCAACTTCAGCGGGATTCACCAATTCACTGATCGCTCCGTCCATGCTTGACTTCAGATTGAGCATTTGCTTGCCGTAGGCATAGAGGATCGCTCCCGCATCCGTAAGATCGATGGTCCTTGTCGAGCGTTGGAAAAGCGGAGTACCGAACTCCCTTTCCATTTTTTCAATGCATTTGGAGAGGGCTGGCTGGCTGACATGTACGATCGACGCCACCTTTGAGAAGCTCTTGTTTTCATAGATCGAGCAGAAATATTTGATCTGATAGAATTCCACGTTCCATTCCTATTTATAACTTATTCTTATAATACTATCAATAGTTAGAATTGTACAAATGTTTTAAGAGGTGGAATAATGAAGATATATAATTTTTGTGAATTATGGAGGAACTTGATGAATTACCGGTCAAGGAGGGCATTTGCACGGGAAGCCAAAGGACTTGCATTTGTGCTTCCTGCTTTGCTTTTTTTGGTTGTTTTTTATATCTACCCAATGTGCTTTGCTGTCCGTACGAGTTTTTTCTCATGGAACATGACGAGTGCCATGAAATTCGTTGGGCTCAGGAACTATAAAAGGTTTTTCTCCAACAACAACACTGTTTCCGCTCTTTGGACAACGTTCAAGTACGTGCTCTACATTCTGCCGTCATCGCTAGTCATCGGCTTTTTGTTGGCGCTTCTCGTCTATAAACCAGGAAAGGCCAATACGCTGGCGCGGACCTTGGTCTTCATCCCCCACATAGCATCGATCGTCGCCTCGTGCGCCATATGGACGTTTCTGATGAATCCCCAATACGGCATCCTCAACAAGATGTTGAATCTTATCGGGATTCCGTCTGTCAGATGGCTGAACGACGTCAAGACAGCGTTGCTGTCCGTATCGTTCGTCACCGTATGGCGGCAGGTCGGATACAATATGATCATTTTCATTGGAGCCATCCAGAACGTCCAAGGCGAGATTCTGGAGGCAGCCCGGATCGATGGGGCGTCCCACTTCCAGATTGTCAGGCGCATGATCATTCCTTTGGTCATTCCCACAGCCTTCATGTTGATGATCCTCAACACAATTGCTGTCTTCAAGATGTTCACCGTCATAGAAAGTCTTACGGAAGGTGGACCGGCAGGATCAACCACGAACCTTGTATATCTGATCCAGCAGACGGCGTTCAATGATTATTCGCTGGGGTATGCGTTCACCATGTCCGTAGTCTTGTTCCTCATCATCCTGTTGGTGAACATCTTCCAGATGTCGCTTGAGAAGAAGGTGAATTATGATGCATAAGGGTTTCCATTGGAGGAAAGCTCTCCATTATTTGATACTGTTCGTCGTATGCGGCATTTTCTTCTTTCCATTCATTTGGATGCTGTTGGGCTCGCTCAAATCAAGCACCGAGGTAATGGACCCAAATTGCTTCTTTCCTTCCGTTTGGAGGTTCTCCAACTACGTTGAAGCATGGAACTATGCTCCGTTTGATGTCTTTTTCAAGAACAGTATCATCCAGTCGGTGCTGATCGTCGTCTTTCAGATTGCCATAGCCACTTTGGCGGGATTTGCCTTCGCCAAGCTTGACTTCAAACTGAAAAAGCCGCTTTTCATGGTATTCTTGGCGACCATGATGATTCCAAGCGAAGCGACAATCATCACCAACTATCTGACAATCACCAGACTTGGACTGATGGACACGACTCTTGCCGTCATCTTGCCGAGTTTAGTGTCGGTGTTCGGAATCTTCCTTCTTCGCCAGAACTTCATGATGATACCGAATGCACTGTTGGAGAGCGCGAGGATGGACGGTGCAGGTGATTTCCGCATCTTCGTTTCCATATGCTTGCCAATCGTCAAGTCCGCTGTGGCGACTTTGTCCATCATCGGCTTCATTGGAGCATGGAACAGTTATCTCTGGCCCATGATAGTCACGAACTCGCTTTCAATGAAGAACGTCCAGACCGGAATGCGTCATGTAATGGGGATGGATGAATCTCTCAAACCATGGCATCTTCTTATGGCGGCGGCGAATATGCTCATCGTCCCTGTAGTGGCTCTTTTCCTATCGATGCAACGATATTACGTAGAAGGCATCGCAAAAGTAGGAATCAAATAAAAGATACTACCTAGGAGGTATGTATTATGAAAAAACTCACATCAGTTTTATTGTGCATGACTATCGTCATGTCCCTGTTTGCCGCCGGTTCCCAAGAGACCGTGGCAAAGACCGAAACCAAAGCCGCGGGCCCGGTAGAACTCAAGTTCTGGGTACGTACCAATGATTCGTTCATTGATGCCCAGGTAGCAAAGTTCATGGCCGAGAACCCCGACATCAAGGTGACTGTCGAGGCTGTCGGCGCAGGCTATGGTGATTTGCGCAAGAAGTTCACTCTTGGAATCCAAGGCGGTGAACTTCCTGACATGGCAATAGCGGGTTGGTCAGGAATCGGGACACTGTATGATGCAGGTGCCATTGTTGACATCGCAACCATCCCCGGAAATGAAGCTTTGATGAGTGATATCGTCGGATCTTTCTCTGGTCGATGCCGCTACAACGGAGCGGTAGTCGCTGTCCCCTATCAGTGTTCGGCTCCTGTCGTGTATTACAACAAGACCCTTCTCCAGAAAGCCGGTGTTGCCGTTCCAAGCACATTCGCAGAGCTGACAGAGGCTGCCGCCAAATGTGTCCAGAAAGACAAAAACGGGAATACGACTGTCTATGGTCTCAACACGGCAGCGGATACCAATTGGTACATCATTCCGGCCATCTACAACTTCGGTGGTACGTTCTTTGATGACAAGGGCAACATCAACATCAACACCGAAGCTGCCCTTGAGGTTTACAAGTGGTGGGATGATGTGGTCAAACGAGGGATCATGCCTGCCAACCAACACAAAACTGCTGAAGAGGATTTCGCCAACGGAACGCTTGCTTTCTACTTCACTTCGTGTGCCAGCTACGGCGAGATCAAACCGGCAGCCAAAGCCCATGGATTTGAGGCCGGCATCATGAAATTCCCTTCTTACAAGAACCACATCATCAACCTTGGTGGAAATGGACTCATCGTATTCACCAAAGACGCGACCAAGCAGGCCGCTTGCGCCAAATTGATGGCTTTCCTTCTTAATGCACCGCAACTGAGGGCCGTCGTTGACAAGGGATTCCTCCCTGTGACCAATTCAATGCTCAATAGCGATTATGTAAAGCAACTCATCGCTGATGATGCGAACATGAAGGTGATTTACGACCAAGTCGCTGACATCGGGATATTCATCCAACATCCTGCCTATGCGAAGACAACCACCGAACTCGCGACGATTGCCTCAAAGATTGAAAGTTATCCCGATTCCGACATCAAGAGCCTGCTGAAAGCCAGCCAGGATGTCATTAACGATTATATGGCAGACTATAAATGAAGGTCGTCAACTATGCGCATAGGGGATGCAGTGAGTTCTTCCCTGAGAACACGCTCTTCTCCTTTTATATGGGCTTGGATACCGGTGCTGATGGAATTGAAACCGATGTTCAGGGCACAAGCGACGGCGTTCTTGTGCTGTTCCATGACGATGACATGTCAAGGATCATCGGCTCCCCCACCAGAATCTGCGATCATACCTATGCCCAGTTGCTTCAAATGGATTTCGGCTCTTACAAAGGGCCGAGGTTCAAGGGCGAGCGGATTGTACGGCTTGATGAGTTTTTGCTTCATTTCGGCGCGAAAGACCTTACATTTGCGTTGGAAGTCAAGCAAATCGGAGTCGAGAAGGCTTTGCTGGATATGATCGGGCGTTACGGAGTAAGGGACAAAGTGATCATCACCTCTTTCTATTGGCAAAGCATCCTCAGCTTGCGGAAGCTTGACGATTCGATTCGCCTAGGGTATCTCACAGAGAAGGTTGATGAGGCAATTCTGAAGGACCTCCTTGACAACCATATCCAGCAAATCTGCCCACGTATCGATGATTTCGATGAATTGATGTTCGACAGATGCACCTCCCTTGGGCTTTCCATACGGTATTGGGGAATCTCCGATACCCCGAGGATGCTCAAAGCCTTGAAACTTGGCGGTGACGGAATGACCATGAACAATCCGGGCAAGTTGCAGAGGGAATTGAACAAGTGATGATGCAGGGCCTTGGTTCCAAGGCTCTGCTTTTGGTTTGACCGGCAGGAGAACGGAGGTGAATGATCCACTCGGATTTGTCCCATGCCGGCACGTGCAGTGGTGTGAGAGGAAAGGTCCCCTGAATCGTTGTGAACCAGCCCTTCTCGATTATAATAAGATAGGGAGTGACCAATGGAAAAGAATACTATCATGGAAATGGCCAAGGCCATGGATGCCGATGTCAGGACATTCCGTCATGACCTGCATCAACGGGCGGAACTGGCGCTTGAGGAGCATGAGACTGCAGCCTATATCAGGAAGGTCCTTGCAGAAAATGGCATCGCTTACAGATGTTACCAAACCGGAACGATCGCTGAAATAGGTTCGGGACTCGGACACCCCGTATTGGCGCTTCGTGCCGATATCGACGCACTTCCCATTCAGGAACCCCTTGGTTCCCCGTATCGCTCAACGCATGAGGGTTGCATGCATGCCTGCGGACATGATTGCCATGCATCCATGCTTCTTGCGGCCGCCATCGCAACTCATCAGCATGAGGATGAACTGACGAAGCCTGTCCGGTTCATTTTCCAACCCGCGGAAGAAAACCACGGCGGCAGTGTTTCCATGATTAAAGACGGTTGCTTGGACAATGTCTCGGCAATTTATTGTCTCCATATGCAATCAGAGCGGGAAATCGGTCATTTCGCAACCCGAAAGTCTTGCATCCATGCTTCCAGCGATGGATTTGTCATCAAAGTATTTGGCAAAAGTGCCCATGGTGCTTCTCCCAACGAAGGAGTTGATGCCATATGGGTATCCAGTCAAATCATCACAGCACTGCAAGGATTGATCAGTCGGGAAACAAGCGCTTTTGACAATGCGGTGTTGAGCATAGGCAAGATCAACGGCGGGACTGCCCGAAACATCCTCTGCCAAGAGGTTGTCATGGATGGCACCCTCAGGTCTACAAGCAAACAACTGAGAGACACGTTGGTTCGGAGAATCAATGAAGTCGTCTGTGAAATGGCGCATTCCTTGCAAGCTGAGGCTTCTTTCGAGATAGTCCAATCCTACGCCTCATGCAGTAACGATGAAAAGGCGACCGATGCCGCAGTGGCAACTGTCGTTTCATTGTATGGTCAAGATCACATTGAGATTTTGGATCGTCCAAGTATGGGAGGGGAGGATTTCGGTTTTTATGAAGAGTTGGTGCCGGGATGCAAGCTTTTCCTTGGGACCGGAACCACGTCCCGCATCCATACAGACACGTTCAGCGTCAATGAAGATACCTTGGTTTACGGAGTCGGCTTTTTCCTTTCATTGATTTTCCATTGATGAAGGGAAGTCGCTTTCCCCCACGCCCACCAGTGATTCAAATGTATCGATTATATTCGCCTTTGCCAGGCTTCTTTCGTTATGCCAATGCACGGGTGGTATCCTTGCACCAAGGGGATTTCGATGCCACATTCCTCCCCCCTTGCAACTTCTTTTTCCGTGTTCTCATTGATCATGGTTTTCAAGCAGGACAGGCAAAAGCCAAGGCTTGGAATCGACAACACCGCAATGGTAATGCCGGATGAGGTCTTCCACGGAATCCTCCCCACATGGGTGCATCAATGGTTTCTTTGCTATGCCTCTTATTGCCGATTACCTTGAACGGTGGTACCTTGGCTTTGAGGAGATGTGGTTATGGACAAAGCGATCGAAGCGAAAATCATTGAACGCATCATGAAAGACGAAACGCTGAAGAAACAGGTCATGGCGATGGACGCCAAGGCGGCGCAGGCGTTTCTCATCAAACAGGGCCTGACAAAGGTAAGTGAGGAAGAAGCTGGGAAATTGCTTGGAAAAATGAAGAAATTCCTTGCAGACGGAGCCCTCACCGACGAGGAACTGGAACATGTGGCCGGTGGTTATGAAGGACCTACTACCATCGAGCCAGCGAAACCATTTGAATGTTGATGCAGCGGCATCACGGAGATGATCGAACGTGATCCCCGGGTTCCATCGGGACGAAGGGAATCGGCCATCTCCAAGGATTCTGTTGCGGGATGCTCCGACTTCAATACATCAGGAACAGCGTGTACAGCAATCAATCCGAACGGCCACCTTCGGGTGGTTTTTTCTTTGAGGTTCTTGATCGAAAGGGAAAACCATGAGAAGGTACTATCCACAATCAGAGATGATTTTCTTTTTCCCGTGTGATACTATGGTATAATGAATAATGACAACTATTATCAGAGGTCTTATGGACAAAGAAATCGAAGCGAAAATCATTGAACGCATCATGAAAGACGAAACGCTGAAGAAACAGATCATGGGTATGGATGCAAAGGCTGCGCAGGAGTATCTCATCAAACAGGGATTGGCGAAGGTAAGTGAGGAAGAAGCTGGGAAATTGCTTGGAAAAATGAAGAAATTTCTTGCGGACGGAGCCCTCACCGACGAGGAGTTGGAAAAGGTTGCCGGAGGTTTGTTCGACGTCTCTGGAACGGATATGATGTCGACCAAGTCATGTTTTGGTTGATGTACTGCTGGAACCGGTAAATTGCCGGTTGTTGTCCAGTAAGATAGATGCTAAGGCTCCATGGAGACGACTGTCAACAGTTTCTGGCAGACTCTCCCCAGGGCCTTTTTTCGTTTCTTCATTTAATCAGACCAAATCTTCGTTTTTCAGTCGGTCTGGATACATTATCAGAGCCCAATTGAAAGGCTTGCCAATCCACTTGGCCGTGATGTCCTTCATTGCCAGGAACAGAAGTCTAAAAAGAGCGTCATCCATCGGAAAAACGGGACGGTTCTTTGAGACTTTCCTGAGTTGTCTGTTGAAGCCTTCAATGGCATTGGTAGGGTAAATAAGCTTTCGCAGTTCCACAGGGTAGGCGAAGAACGATGTCAGTTCGTTCTTCTGGCCTCCCGAGCCTTTGCCGGACAGGATGGCGCAAGCCCCGAAACCAGATGGCTTATTTCCGAAGCGGCCAGCTTCCTTCTCCGGCAAGCCGGCCGGATCCAGGAATGATGCGGTCTGCTGGATTGCGAGCCAAAAGGATCAATATGACAGGTCGTTGAGGCGCCAGTATGCGCCAGTCTTGTAGATGGCTTTGTTCTCCTTCGCATAAAACAATGCATTCTTGCCATTCTCGTCTCGAGCCTTTGCATCGGCACCAAAACCAAGAAGCATTGAAATGACGGCGGGCTCGGTGGTTTTCTGGGCGGCATACATCAGCGGAGTCATGCCGTCCATGTCCCGAGCGTTCACATTGGCGCCAAGACTGACGAGCACCTTGATGACGTCGGGATTTTTGGTATTAATGGCGGCGAAAAACAGCGGAGTCCAGCCATCATTGTTGCGAGCATCCACGTCGGCGCCTGCGTCGGCGAGCGCCTTGATGACAACGGGTTCGTTGGTATTAATGGCTGCGCACATCAGCGGGGTACTGCCATCTTTGTCCCGAGCATTCACGTCTGCGCCAAGACTGATGAACAACTTGATGACGGCTGGCTCGGTGGAATACCGTGCGGCGTACAGCAGCGGAGTCATGCCGTCCATGTTCCGAGCATTCACGTCGGCGCCTGCGTCGGCGAGCGCCTTGATGACGGCTGGCTCGGTGTTGAACGCGGCGGCGTACAGCAGCGAAGTCATGCCGTCCATGTCCCGAGCAGCGTTCACGTCGGTGCCTAGACTGAGGAGAGCTTTGATGACATCAGGCTCGGTGTTGAACACGGCGGCGTACATCAGTGGAATACTGCCATCTTTGTCCCGAGCATTCGCGTCGGCGCCTGCGTCGGCGAGCGCCTTGATGATGGCAGGGTCTGAGGAATACTGGGCGGCGTACATCAGCGGGGTACTGCCATCTTTGTCCCGAGCGTTCACGTCGGCACCTGCGGTTATCAGTCTCGACACCTCCTGAACCGACTCATTGGACTCCAGAGCCGAGAACAAATCCGCATCCTTGTCCGATGCCGAATACAGACTGCCCATCATCAGCGCCACTGCCAACACCAGCACAAATCTTCTTTTGACCATATCCACCCCCGATCAAAAGCATCATACCACACAGAACGGTTTCCATGACATCTTTGCCACATGAACATCGTTCTTCTGGCCTCCCGAGCCTTTGCCAACCAGAACGCCCAAGCCCCCTGGACAGCACGGCTTCCTCCCGAAGCGACAGCCCTTTCTTCGTGACGGTGACTGATGAATGACGATGCGGCAACCTGTCAGCTTTCCGTGACGCTCCTCCTTCACGCGACCCGACCGGGGTTGTGCGGCACGACCGACGCCCCGGGAACCGCCGGGGATCCCTTGGACGACCAGTTACCGTCCCCTTCCCCAAACCGCATCCACGCATCGCAATAAGGAAAACCGGGCCATGGGAAGCGCTCCCGCACCCGGCATACGTCCCGTCATCCGTTTACGCACCGCCTGTGTTTTCTGCCTGCAATGGTCGTCTCCTTTTTCCCGCAGTCCATCGGCGAGATCCCTTCCCCAAGAGCCATGGACGCCTTTCCTACAGCGACTTCCGTCCCCACCGGAACCGGCTTTTTACACGACGACCACTGCCGACGTCCTTCCCCGTCCCCCGAAGACGAGGCTGAGCCATCCAATCCCCGTCAGTTGCGTCCTGATGGACATCGCCCTCCCTTGCCGCACGATCCGTCATGGAGCCATGCCTTTCCGTCCCCAAACGGGACTCCTGTTTCCGCGGCCCAACCGGCATCACCATGTCTTCTGCCACTGCGTCCTCGATGCGCAAGGGCAGGCGCTGTCGTCTCCGGCGACCCTTGGCGCATCTCCTCCTCCATGACCCCGACAACAGGCGTGATGCGGTGAAGGCACCACGGAAAGTAAGAAGCCCCAAAAGGGCGGAGGAGAAAAGGACATGGCGGGAATGACGGACAGGAAAAGTGGCGGGCAACAGGAGCTGTTCTCCTACAGGGAGACCGCACCGATGGATGGGGCGGGATGCCTGGCCGAGCGTTTCGCGGCGAAGGGGGCCGGAAGCCTCACGGACATCGAACTCGCGGCGGTCATCGTGGCGCACAACCACCCGTCCGGAAACACAACCCCGAGTCAGGAGGACCTGGACGTCACGACAAGGTTGCGGAAGGCGGGCGACATCCTGGGCATCAGGGTCCTCCTCGACCACCTCATCGTCACGAAGGAAGGCTACGTCTCGATGCTCGAGACGTAGCTGATGTAGCGGATCCGGAGGGCTTGGCCCCCCCTTCAAACAACAGCAAAGGCTCGGGAGACCGGACATGAACGACCCCAACTCGCTCTTGATCGAGGGGAACCGGAAGCCGCAGCAATCGGGGGGGGGAACGCGCAGGCATGCCGATTCTCCATCGCAAGCAACCGTTGCCGCAAGGACGCCGAAGGGAAAACGTCCAGTCGGCCATCTTCGTCGACATCGAGGCATGGGTCGCCGGCCACAGCCGCTCCGGTTCCCGTTGCCGTCCCTGCCCTTCATTTCCCGATAACAAATATGCATTAATGCATGGATGTTACTCAAAAATCATTTCATTAACGTCAGCCCTTCACTCGACGGCTTCCATCTCCATCCATGAGCGGCAGTTACCCGGAAGGCTCAAAAAATATCGCTACAGTAGCGTTTGTGAATCATTAACGTTTTGGGTGTGTGACGGACATATCGTTAACGGTAAATTGTTATCAAAATAATGCATTATAGTTATCGCTACGGAATGAATGTTATCGCAGCGATAACAAATCGATTGCGCATAAGGAATTGGGACGGCAGCAGGAAATCATTTCATTAACGTTTTAGGGGTCAAAAGTGCGGAAAAAAGAAGAAGACCAATCCGTAAACCCTTATCAGGCAACAAATTGGTCTTCAAATTAAAAAGCGAGAGAGACGGGACTCGAAAAAGTGACCAGGATGTGCTGAATCATAAAATCATACAGAGTAATAAGATAATATAATCCATAATCATTGAAAAACCCTGCCGAAATTGCCATTCCCCACCAACTATTAAGCGATTTACCAAGGAAAAAAGTTTTTTTCCAAAGAAAATCGGTTGGATGGTTGTGAAATGAAACAATGGCGAGGATGGAATTACCAGACTGAACAACCAATATCATAGTATAAGTACTACCTTGTGTTTTCATAGTAGCGAACAATACTCTTGACCATCCTCAAATCTGGATCATTTCTGCAAAACGTTTCTATTCGAAATTTACAGGTGTGGAGACTGCTTTCGATGATCTCTTCGATGCGCTTCCCAAAGTCATCGAAACTTACATAGCATGACATGCGCCGGAAATAGCAAAATCAGAGGATAAGGAATATAAGCATAAGGTGTTTGACGCAAAGGATATTTTTGAAATCTGTTATGGTAAATGATGCTACGGCCTCACGCCCGGTGTGCGTGATGTGGAGGTGAACATGACATACATGGTCTTCGGCTACCAGTCCGATGTTCTCCAAATTTGAAGGTT
>JGI20225J20221_1000764_pt1 | contig 45577 bp, 20 predicted proteins | sample BioMet4_FD_20221 | JGI IMG/M metagenome (IMG submission 20221) | reverse complement strand
TTGTGAGAGAGATCCTCATTTATACAAAAGAGATGGTCGCTACTATTTGAATGTGTTGCTGAAGTCGGTACAGGCGATTGGCATAGGTGATAGTTATTTTTGTGGAGCAATAGTCCAAAGGGACCCTTTTATTCCATTCTGGAAACAAATCCTATTCCTTTCACAAAGATATTTGCGTCCTGAAAGAAGAAATAAAATAGATTGGACCGGGCATGCCGATCTTGTTGAAGGTCCGGGCGGAAAATATTATGGAGTTTTTCTGGCTATTCGTCCTAATGAAAAGAATTATGTAAATAGTGGTCGTGAAACTTTTATTCTTCCAGTAGATTGGAGTGGTGAGTTCCCTATTTTTGAAAATGGTCTTATTCCAATGGAACCTAAATTGAAATTACCAAAAGGCGTTGTAAATCGTCAAGGAAAAGAGGGCTTTTTGCCAAATGGTAATTTTACTTATACAGAAAATTTCACTTCTCCTAATTTGGCTTATTCATGGATTGGAATGAGAGGTCCTCGTGAGGATTTTATTCATATCAATCCGAAGGGTGGGGTACAGATTATGCCTTTCAACGTGCATATTAAGGAAGTAAAACCAGTGTCTTCTCTTTTCTATAGACAACAACATAAAAACTTCACTGCTACAACAGTTTTGAACTATCAACCTAAAGTAGAAAATGATTTGGCTGGATTAGTGTGCTACCAATCTGAGAGGTTTAATTATGTTTTTGGTATTACAAAGATTAAAAAGGATACATATATTTTGTTGCAAAGAACAGAGAAAGGAAACTCTGTAATTCTGGCAAGTGCAAAAATCGATGCCTCAAAGCCTGTTCAATTGCAAGTAACAGCTAAAGGAAATGAGTATAGTTTTAGCTATTCCGAAAACAATGGTGAATTTAAGAATTTAGGAGGAATGGTATCAGGAGACATTCTTTCGACTAACATAGCCGGTGGATTTACCGGAAGTTTGATAGGTTTGTATGCTACTTCGGCAAATGATGCCTTTCCAGAGTAGAAAAAGGTTGTTTTTAGTTTAATTTATTCGTAGCACACTCAAGGTAATTATTACATTTGAGTGTGCTGAATAAATTATATAAATAGATTCTAAAAGGGATACTATATTAAAATCACTTATTCTTTGTTCTGTTCCATATATTCTTTCGGACTCATTCCATACAACTCCTTAAATGCTGTAGAAAAATAGGTTGCATTAACAAAACCAGTAGCAAATGCAACTTCACTTATATTCTGATTTTTATCTTTTAATAATGATGCAGCTTGTTGCAATCTTGTATTGCGAATAAAATCACGAGTAGTTTGATTTGTAAGTTCTTTCATTTTGCGATGCAGATGAACTCTGCTTATTCCAACTTCAGAAGCTAAAATCTCTACACTAAAGTCTATATTGCTTATATTTTTATTTATCACACACATTATTCTTTCCAATAACTTTTCGTCGGGTGTTTTCAGACTAATTTTATCAATCTTATCTTCCTGAATTTGTTTACCTGTCAGGTTGTTCTTCAAACACTCTCTGTTTTTTATTAGATTCTGGATTGTTTTCCTTACGATATCAATGCTAAAAGGCTTTGTAATGTAGCTATCAGCACCAACTTCCAATCCTTCTATGTTATCTTCTTCTCTGGTCTTTGCTGTTAGTAAAATAACAGGTATATGATTGATATTAATATTCTGTTTAATCTTTTGGCAAAGTTCCATCCCGTCCATTTCTGGCATCATCACATCACTAATAATTAAATCCGGCGCTTTCTTTAATATTATTGGAAGAGCTTCTTTTCCATTACAACTTTCTATAATATGGAATTCGTTTCCTAATTCGTCTTTTAGATATTTGCGAATCTCTTCGTCGTCCTCTACTATTAATATTTTATACTTAGTTTTTATTTTAACTTGTGTATTATCGATGCTATCAATTGTTTCCGTTACCATTACAGCGCTATCTTGATTTATTTTATCTGTAATTTCAGCATCATTAGCTATTTCTTCGGGAATTAAGAAATCATTGCCTAGTGGCAGGCGTATTATAAATCGGCAGCCTTTTCCATCTTCATTATTTTCAGCCCAAATTTTTCCATGATGCAGTTGCACCAGTGATCGTGTAAGATGAAGTCCTATACCAGTACCAATATTTGAATTGTTCTGACTATTATTTATTTGGTAAAAACGTTCAAAAATACGTTCTATTTCCTCTTTTTTTATCCCAATTCCATTATCAGATATAATGATTTCGTAATAATGGGTTGGCTTATCATTTTCGTTATTATTCTCTCCTATATGGATGCTTGTGCTTATCTCTCCATTTTTAGGTGTAAATTTGAATGCATTAGAAAGTAAATTCAGGATAATCTTATCATAGTTATTAGGATCTATCCATGCCTTCAATTCTGGAACATCTGACTGAAAATTCAGTTTTATTTGTTTATTGATAGACTGACTCTCAAAGATCTTAACAAGATCATGTGTGAAATTTACGATTTCAGTTTCACGAAATTTTAGAACCATCTGTTTCTTGTCTATTTTTCGAATATCCATTAATTGATTCATTAAGGCAAGAATTCGGTTGGAATTTCTAAAAATGGTATGATACAACTTCTGCCGCTCTCCATCTTTGTCTATTGTCATAAGTTTCTGCAATGGACTAATAATTAGAGTCATCGGCGTTCGTATCTCATGAGATATATTAATAAAGAACTGAAGCTTGGCCTCATTAATTTCTTCAGCATGAGCTTGTTGCTGAAATTTAAGTTTAATTTTACGTCTTTGCAAGATTTGTTGTCGCGTAAAATATAAAGCAGTGATAATTATAATAAAATAGATAATTTTCGCACCAAGTGATGCATACCATGGTGGTGATATTATAATTGTAATTTCTTTTATGTCAGAATAAGTTTCGTAATACTTAGCTTTTACTTTAAAATGATATTTTCCGGGAGCTAAATTGTTGAATGAAATATGATTTTCTCCTGGCTGAAGTGTGTTCCAATTATCATTGTTTAAGGCATACATAAAAGTAATTCGTTCCGGATTACAAAACTCCATTGCTGAAAATTCGACGCGGAAAGAGTTATCGCTTGCTGCAAGATGGAAGTCTTTAGCTTCAGAAACAGCTGTATCAATAACGCTGCGTGAACCAGATTTATCTCCTTTATTTATAGCCAGATCATGAATATAGAATCCAGTTATACGTATATCAAGTTTCTTGGCTGGATTAGTTATTTTTTCGGGGAAAAATGATGTAACTCCATTAACACCACCAAAAATAATTTCACCGCTTTTATCTCTGAATAAAGTATTCTTGCTGAATTCATTACCTTGTAGTCCATCGTCTGCGTAGTAATTAGTGAATGTTTTTTTTGTTGGATTATATTTAGATATACCATAACTTGTACTAATCCAAAGATTCCCTTGTTTGTCTCCGCAAATGCCACAAATAACATTACTCGGCAATCCGTTTTTCATATCNAATGATGTTATCTGTTGATTATGAGGATTGAGGCATAATATACCTTCTGAGGTTCCAATCCAGATATATCCTTTTGTATCTTCAAATATCGTGTAGATTATATATCCGCTCAAAAGTTTATTTGTATTATATGTTGATATAAAATTCTTAGTTTTTAAATCCAGACATCCCATTCCATCAAACGTTCCGATATATAATTTGTTATTGTGAGTCAGTAGCATAGCTGTAACCCAGCGATTATGTAACGTATTTCGCTTTTTATTATATCCTTGTACAGAAGGATAGTGCACTATCTGATTATTTTTTATATTCATGGAATATACTCCGGAACCCATTGTGCCAATCCACAAATTTTTATTTTTGTCTTCTACAATACTAAATACACAATCGGTATTCATTTTTTGTATATATTCGCAATGACCGGTTTCTTTGTTTAATTTAGCTAAACCTTGGAAAAAGGAACCTACCCATAGATTTTGATCTGAATCTTCAAAAAGACTTATGATTGTAGAAGGTACATTTGAACCATTTTCCTGACTAAAATGTGATTTAACTTCTCCATTTGGAGCCACACTGTATATACCATCGTTATCTGTGCCAATCCATAAAACTCCTTTATGGTCTTTGCATACNGACATAATACAATTAGAGCCAATATTGTTTTTTAAAATAGATTTATGACCAATATATTTAAAATTACTCCGATTGGCTGGCAATAGCATTACACCTTTCTGAAAAATGCCTAACCAGAGATCTCCTGCTTTATCTTCAATAATAGAGTGAATTTTAGATTTTGTAAAGTCGAATGTCGGAATGTTATATTTGTTTTCTACAAATGTCTTGTAAATCGGGTCATAGATTTTTAAGCCTTTTCCATCTGTTCCAACCATGATTTGACGTTGCTTATTTACATAAAGGGTTTTTATTGGAAGCTTGGTTGGGTAAGAAACAACATCGAAAGAATTAGTCAATGCGTTATATGAAAACAATCCTTTATTTAAACTTCCAACATATATTTTATTATCGGGACCAAAACACATACATGAGATGTCAAGATTAACCATTTCTGGTCCATTTAGATATTGTCTGGTTTCTTGTTTCTTGCCTGAAGTTATGCAGAATACTCCTTTACCTTCAGTTCCAATCCAAAGATTGCCTTTATTATCTTCCTGAATAGTAGTAATAAAAAAACTGGGTATTGAACGAAGTACAACCTGCTTGGCTTGTTTACTGTTTCTTTTTAGTAAAAACATACCATGACCTGCTGTTCCAATTAATATGTCTCCATTTTTTCTTTCATAAATAATATGGATATGTGCATCTAAAGGTTTGTTATTTTGGGCTGATAGTAAGGGTATATCTGTGAACTTTCCCGAAGCATAATCATATTGTTGCAAACCATTTACATATCCAATAAAAAGATTGTTTTGGCTATCATTAAAAACAGATAGTACATAATTGCTTTTGATGCTTGATTTGTCTTCTTTTTTATGTTTAAAAGTTAGAAATTTAGCTCCATCGTAATAATTAAGACCGTCTTCTGTAGCAATCCAGATATTTCCTTTCGAGTCTTGAGTAACCTTATTTACCATGCTGCTGGATAATTCCTTGTCAACAGTAAATAATTTCCCGGATTGAGCAAACCCACAGATAGAAAAACAGAATAATATAAAAATTGAAATTTGTGTGGCTCTCATAAATATATGATTAATGTTATACTGCAAAATTAGTTATTTATAGCTAAAATAGGGCAAGTATTGTCAAATATAAAATGTGATGTTACATGATCAAAAGATTATGTAACATTAATGTGGGGGATTGTAATGTATGCAAAAGGATGTGTTTTTTTATTCTGTTATTAGATACAAATTGTGAGTATATTTGTATGATGCATATGCGAAATAGTACTTTAATGTATTTTTTTACTTCAGCATTATTTTTGTTAACCAAATACAGACTCAATAATTGAAGGGTGATATATATATGAAAAACTTAAATTCAAAATGAGAACTAAACTACTCCTTTTAACTTTCTTGCTATCTCTATTCTCATTGCATTCTTCAAATGTGAAGTTTTACGATATAAACTCTTTGTATGGAATTTCAATGCGAATGGCAACGTCTATTTGCAAAGATAAAAAGGGCTTTATTTGGGCTTCAACTAAATTGGGGATTTTAAGACTTGCCGGAGATGATTATCGCATTTATCAACTTCCATTTGAAAATACAGATATTATATCTGTGAAACTTGTATATGCAAATTCAGGCTTATTCGCTTTTTCAAATAATGGTCAGTTATTCCGTTACAATGCTATTAAAGACCAATTTGAATTATTAATTAATATGGGCAAGTCTATGAATAATACACATTTAGTGACTGGTGGTGTACTTGTAGATAATGCTAACTGTTACTGGGCTGCTTCTTCATCAGGTTTATTAAGATATTATAATGGGGCTCTTACACATATTCAAGATTCTGAAGAAGTCTATTGTTTAGCCTGGTATGATTCTGATCGATTTTTCCTTGCCAAGCCAACTGGAATATGGCTATTTNATAAACNAACAATGAAAGGAACAAGGCTTTATAAAAATACTCCAAAAGCCGATTTGCGTGTTTCNANATTTTTTTATGANAANAAAATGAAGAGGCTTTGGATTGGAACATCCTGGAATGGCTTGTTCTATTATGATTTAAGTAGGCATGCTTTGTGTCCAGTGAAAATAAATGGCTTTCCTAAACAACCTATCTTGGTAATTGAAGCAAATTCTGATTCTACAATTCTAGCNGGTATTGATGGACAAGGTATTTGGGAGGTGAATAAGCAAGGAACAAAGGTACTAAATGTATATAAAGAGGATGTTAATGATCCGTCATCACTTCCAGGGAATGGCGTTTATGACATCTTTAANGACCAAAATAAGCGTATTTGGATTTGTACTTATGGCGGCGGAGTCTCTTTCTTTGATAAAACATCTGCTCAGGTANATCAATTTACTCATACTGTGAATAATGCCAATTCTTTAGTCAATAATAATGTTAACAAGATTATTCAGGACAAGAGAGGGAATATATGGATGGCTACAGATAATGGTATTAGCTGTAAAGAAGCCGGAACGGGAAATTGGAAAACATTTTATCAAAATGAACATAATCAGGCTCCTGTCTTTATATCATTATGCGAAGATGATAAAGGACGAATATGGGCNGGAACTTATTCTTCTGGTATCTATGTCCTTGACGAACGTACTGGTCGTGAATTAGCCCATTATTCGAATGGAAGTAAAGGATTTTCTTTAGAGAATAACTTTGTCCTTGATATTTTTAAAGATAGTAATGGAGATCTTTGGATAGGAGGGGTGCCGGGAAAACTGATTTGTTATCTTTCAAAAGAAAATAAGTTTCGAAATTACCCAACGCAGCCTATTAATACTTTTGCGGAATTANCNCCAAACAAAATTCTTTTNGCTTGCACATATGGATTATGTATTCTGGATAAAAAAACAGGAGCAATAAATGCTTTGCAAGAAGGATACTTAGTTCACGACATGGNAGTTATAAAAGATGAAATATGGATTTGCACAAGTGGAGAAGGTTTGATCAGATATAATTATAGAACGCATAAAACTCAAAAATTAACAACGGTATCTGGATTGCCGTCTAATTTTGTAAATAGCATAATGTATGCTGGCGGATATTTATGGNTGGGCACAGAATGTGGCTTATGCAGGTTGAATCCAAAGAATATGGAGGTGCTTACTTATAATACTGTGTATCCCTTNTCTCGGGTGTCNTTTAACAGGAGCTCACGNTGCAGNCTAAATAATGNACAATTAATTTGGGGAACGAGCAATGGTGCTGTTTGTTTTTCTCCCCANTCATTATCGAAGAGTCAATCAAATGGAAATATCTTTTTTCAGAATTTAACCATAGCAGGCCGATCTATCCGTAACAGTCTGAATACTCCATTAGATAGCTTGGAAGAAGTATCATTGAACTACGATCAAAATACCTTGCAATTAGAACTTTTATCTATAGGAAATGTTTCTGGCGCTAAATTTTCCTGGATGTTAGAGGGNTTTGATAATGCNTGGAGCCANCCTTCCGAAAATCACTTTATACATTATTCGAATATACCNAATGGNACTTATGTCTTGAAAATAAGATTATATGATTGTTCTCTTTCACATGTNATTGTTGAGCGATCATTAAGTATAACTGTTGTTCCACCTTTTTGGAAGACCTGGTGGTTNCAACTTTTTCTGTTAGTACTGATAGTTGGTGTTATTTATATATCATTAAAATATTATATTGAGCGGTTCAAACAACAACATAACGAAGAGAAAATTCGCTTTTTTACTAATACCACTCATGATATCAGAACATCTCTAACACTAATAAAGGCTCCTATGGAGGAATTAGCGAATGAACANAANATNTCTGATACTGGTAAATATTATCTTTCGTTGGCNANNGAACAAGCAAGACGACTTTCAGCTGTTGTAACTCAATTAATGGATTTTCAGAAAGTTGATATCAGAAAAGAANAGCTGGTTCTTGCTCAGGTAGATATTGTGAAGTTGATNGAGCATCGTCGGTTGATGTTTGAATCATTTGCAAAAAAACAAAATGTAAGATTACAGTTTANTTCGCAACANGAATNTTATCAAACAGCNGTNGATGAATTGATGATAGAGAAAGTTNTTGATAATCTTATTTCTAATGCTATTAAATATTCANATCCGGATAGTGAANTACTGATATCTGTGNAATGTGANCCNGACAAATGGAGCATGGAAGTAAAAGATAGTGGTATTGGNATTAGNAAGAAAGCTCAAAATCAGCTCTTTCGAGAATTTTATCGTGGTGAAAATGCTATAAATTCAAAGATTGTNGGNTCTGGTATNGGNCTTNTGTTNGTNAAAAAATATGTAGAAATGCATGATGGCACAATTNGCTGNNTAAGTGAAGAGAATNTTGGTTCAACTTTTAGAATGGTTATACCTTTTANNGANTTNATTGATGANAGNNANAAAACAAATACTAAGATAGAAGAACCTGTATCTTNTGATNNNAATGANGCTNATTCGCAATTANTCTTAGAATCNGAAGAACCATCGAAATTAAAAATGCATATTCTNATTGTTGAAGACAATGATGATCTTAGAAATTTTATGCNATATCCTCTTAAAGCTGACTTTGAAATATTATTAGCAGAAGATGGTGTNGTAGCTTGGGATATCATTCAAAAACAGATGCCTGATTTAGTGGTTTCAGATGTAATGATGCCTAATATGGATGGATTTGAATTATGTCGGTTGATGAAATCAACTTATGAAACTTCTCATATTCCAATAATATTNCTTACNGCNCTATCNGGNGAAGCNGATCAAATTCATGGATTAGGATTAGGGGCGGATGATTATCTAACTAAGCCTTTTGATATGATTCTTCTTTCNCAAAGAATAAAATCNATAATAAGGAATAGGGAAATCGTTAAGGAAAAGGCTNTNAAGNTAATNAANGGGNCTGATAATGNTGAAGAACAAATTTTGGTAAANGAATTTAATGANAAGTTTGTNAAGAAAATGCTGGAAGTNGTTCGGNCTAACATNGCAAATACTGAATTTGGNAAAGANGATTTTGCTTTTTCAATGAACATAAGTTCTTCATTGCTTTATAAGAAGGTGAAGTCTTTGACAAATCAATCACCAACAGATTTTATTAAAATGGTNCGACTTGATTATGCATTGGAATTANTACAAAGTCATAAGTATACTGTTACAGAGGTNAGTGAATATTGTGGTTTTTCTTCNCTTGGATATTTTAGTACAGTATTNAAAAANCATTTNGGAAAATCACCNACTCAAATATAGTATTNGNNNTTTTGTANATGCNATTTNGATAAAAGANATATTGTAATAAGGAATAANATCACAATATATCTGGAATTGAAAACTAAATATCTTAATTCCAAAGTNNAAAGATNTGTCTGAACATACTTTTGCATAGAAGAAANGNAAAGCCGTTTTNTAATTTGGTGACCTTATNTCTTCTATTAANANTANGNTTTTTGAATATTTGAGAGTAAATTATATAAGTTTTTTTTGTTTGAAATTTGATTAGTTTGTGATTATTGATTAGGTTAGTGTGATTAGAGATTGGAGTGAATTTACTCTCCAATCTCTATTAATGCTTATAATTTTGAAGATTCTTTATACACAAAAAATAGTGGAAAGAATTTTTAGCAATAATATTTTAGTATCTCTTAAATTAGTTGCCTGTATCTTTTTAATCTTAAAGAAGTAATTGTAAATCACGATAAGATGAAGACTTTAAAATATGAAAATGTNGTTGTAATTGTTTTAACTCTGTTAGCAATANTANTACCAANTNCCNGNATGTCTCAGAACCCTGTTATTCAAACAAATTTCGTAGCAGATCCGGCTCCGATGGTTCATGATGGCACCGTATATCTTTATACTACGCATGATGAGGATAAAACAATAAACAATTTTTTTACAATGAATGACTGGAGATGCTATTCTTCNAAAGACATGGTGAATTGGACTGATCATGGGGCTGTATTTTCTTATACAGGTTTTACTTGGTCAAGAGGGGATGCATGGGCTGGCCAATGTATCTATAGAAATGGTAAATACTATTTTTATGTTCCTGTTAATCAGAAAAATGGAGGAAATGCTATTGGTGTTGCGGTATCCGATAGTCCGACCGGGCCATTTCGGGATGCTCTCGGATCGCCTTTGCTTGTAGGTTATGGATATATTGATCCTACTGTGTTTATAGATGATGATGGGCAGGCTTATCTGTATTGGGGAAATCCACATCTTTATTATGTCAAACTAAATAAAGATATGATTTCGTATGATCAGAAGGTTGGAATAGTAAAGGTTCCTCTAACTGAAGAAGGATTTAAACTAAGAATTATTAATGCACATAAAACATATTCGTGGGCTAAATCAATTGATGGATTGGCTTCACATAGCATAAAAGGTGTTGATAATAAATATTACTGGTATGTTAGTGCTATAGATAAGAGTACCAACAAAAAGGTTATCGGTGTAGCAGTGGGAGATAAGGCTATCGGACCTTTTGCTGATTTATTGGGAAAACCGTTGATTACAGAAAATTGTGGTCAGGGTAATATTAATCCTACTGTAATTGTTGATAATGATAAACAATCTTATCTGACTTGGGGTGATAAGGATTTGTGGTACGCAAAACTCAACAGTAATATGATTTCGTATGATTTGAATGCTGGCATTAATCCTATTCCTTCTGACAAAAAGGATTGGTTTGCTTCAAAAATTAAAGAAACGAAGAATGCTACAGAGAAAAGAACCACCACTTATGAGGAGGGGCCTTGGCTTTTCAAACGTAACAGCAAATATTACCTTCTTTATCCGGCAGGAGGAGTACCAGAACATTTAGCTTACTCTACAAGTACTAGTCCTACCGGACCTTGGATTTATGGTGATACAATTATGCAAGTAATTAAAGAAGGTGGAGCATTTACCAACCATCCTGGATATATTAATTTTAAAGGGAAATCATATCTCTTTTATCATAATGGAGCGTTAAAAGGAGGCGGTGGCTTTAAACGTTCTGTCTGCATTGAACCGTTTAACTTCAATATTGATGGTACAATTCCATTGATAATTCCTACAAAAAAAGGCGTTATAGAAAGTGTATCCAATTTAAATCCATTTAAGAGAGTTGAAGCCGAAACTATTGCATGGGAAGAAGGAGTTGAGACAACGAAAGATTCAAAAAATGGCGTTTATGTATCTGATATCAATGATGGCGACTATATAAAAGTGCGCAGTGTTGATTTTGGCACAGGAGCTAAGATATTTGAAGCAACTGTTGCTACTAATTCGTTGGGAGGGAAAATTGAAATTCATGTTGGCAGCAGAGATGGCTGCTTGTTAGGCGTTTTAGAAGTGAAGAATACAGAAGGTGTGCTAAACTGGAAGACTATTTCATGCAAAGTGAATAAAATCAAAGGAATCCATGATGTATTCTTTGTCTTTAAGGGTGGTAATGGTAATCTATTCAATTTTGATTGGTGGAGATTTCTAAAATAAGCATTGTAGCTTACGGATGTTGATGATTTGTATTTTTGTTTAAAATAACTTTGATTATTAACCTCTATAGTCTTGTTACAACTTTATTAAAAAGTATTTATATGAAAAAAACAACTTTAATCGTTTTAGTATTACTCTTTTCTTTCTCAGGAGTTCTCTTTGCTAAGCAACCAGCACCGATAAAAGTAAGAGAAGGATTAATTCAAGGAATTTATGAAGATTCATTGACTGTTTATAAAGGTGTTCCGTTTGCTGCTCCACCCGTAGGAGATTTGCGTTGGCGAACACCACAACCAGCAGCTAAGTGGGAAGGAAGTAAAAACAAACCATAAACAGTTTGGCTCCAGCCTCCAAATGCAAATATGGGAAAATCCCTCCATCCCCTGGAAAAGAAGTGAAAGAAGATTTGTTTGTAACCTGAATGTTTTGGAACTCCCGCAAAAAATCGCAGAAGATTCCGTATTCCGGGTTGCCTTGTGGGTGGGATTTAATGGGGTGGCGGATTAGTTCTTCGGTTCCAACTTCTGAGCCCTGTTTACGGTATGGGAAAAAAAAGTTAGCTAAATAAAAGGGTGTTATTTTGGTAAAGTATTTTGCCTATCGTGGGGTAAGGGGACAACTTTGCTTCTTCTTTCTTGTTTCTTTCTCCTTCTGGTTTTTTGTGGCGCATCCCGGAATTAAAGCAGTGGAAATCCCACGCAAATACTTCCTGGGAAACTATTGGGGGTTACCCTAGAATTCCAGATTGCCAATTGCCCTCTGCAATGGATAAAGGGAAAAATATAATAGCTGGCATTTGTTGGCGACCCCCTAGATAAAATTACTATTCTTTGGAGGAATCCGGCAAAGGAGGCTTATTTCCCTGTTAGTATGTTTATGTGCCTTTTCCCCCTCCCATTGGCCCTAAAGGAATTGGGTTTCCAGGGGAGCTATTTTCCAACAAAAGTGGGTGGGTTTCTTTTGGTCCCAACCACGCCCGAACAACCAATTTCCCCCCGGGTGAAAATATTGAAAACTCCTTTTCAAACAAGCAGAAAGCCCTGAAATGGGCCCTTTTATTTTTGCCCCGAGAAAGCAGGGCCGCTTCACCTATTACCCGACCCCTTAGGAAGATGTCGGCTGAGACCAAACTTCCTTCAGGTTTTGGATTGCCTGGTGGTTGGCCATTGTAAGATTGGTTCTGTAATTCCCGATGATCAAGTATATATTATATGAAGCAGCGAAAAAATTCAATGATGTGCCTGTGGCTTATTGGTTACAATTCAGCATGAGGGTGCAAGCTTCTCACCAGGAAAGAACTCCGGAATGAGTATATTGAAGGAGTGAAGAAACGCCTACGGAAAATATGCCGAACGAACTAATAAAGGCCTATCCAGTTTGGAGAAAATTCTGTGCCAAAAACAAGCACGTGATTTAGCCCGAGATGCTGGCATTTTGGCTGGCAAAAATGGAGTTGGGCCAGACTTCAAAAGTGAAAAAGGGCAAATCTAATGTTTTATTATTACTTTTTGATTCAACATCCCGATTATCCAAAAGATTCACCCACGCTAATGGTTATGGTTTCGCCTCACGGTGCAGGATGTTGCCTATGTTTTCTTAAACTTAGATGCTTCCAATCCGCAAATCACTAAATCGGATCTGGAAATATCAGAAGCTATGGGAACTTACTGGACTAACTTTGCAAAATATGGTAATCCAAATCCAATTGGAAGTTTGCAATGGCCTGCATTTAATCAAAATAAACCCTCGGTAATGCATTTTAGTCAAAAAGCATATANTGGTGAAGTTCCAAGNTTGGAATCGCTTAAGGTTTTAGACACTTATTTTAATTGGAGAAGAAGCCTGGAAGGAAGCATCTGGGCAAAATAGAAAGAAAAATGAAAAGAAATTTAATTTGTTTGCTGCTTTTTGTCTTTTTTGTTTCCGGAAATGTAAAATCCCAAAACATAAATTCAGAGAAGAATGATTCTTTATACAAAGACTTCAAAACTGAATTTATTTGGGAAGCAAAAGTGAAAATAGGGAGCATGATAAATGTNGGCGAGAGCAAACGTGGTACAAGAAGAATTATTCCAATTATTGGAGGTACCTTNTGTGGACCAAAAATAAAAGGCGAAATTTTGCCTGGAGGTGATGATTGGCAATTGGTTCGTCCGGATGGTGATACAGAATTGTATGCGCGTTATCTCTTGAAAACGAATGATGGATATATATTCCAGATTATAAATCAGGCATTGATTCATACAGACAATAGCGTAAANTCATTNTATTGTAAATCGGTTTTGGATATTGAAGTGCCAAACAACAGTCCTTACAATTACCTTAACCATGCTATTTTTCTGGGAACTTTAACCATGCCTGATTTAAAACCGGGAGATGAACCGTATGTNATAATCAGAATGTATAAGGTGCTGTAATAAGAATTGAGGTTAATGTTTTACATACTAATTTGAATTATCAGATTTGTTATGTATCAATCTAAAGGATAAACTTACATTTGCTTCTAANTAATAATCAAAAAGCAATTTATAATATATCCCAATCAAAAGTAAAATTATTGCTAGGGGATAGTTTTGTTGCTTCTCTGAAACCAATTAATTAGTAAATGTGTATATATATATTATGAAAAAATCAACACGGTTAATTATCAAAAAGGGATTGTTTATAGGAATAACCCTTTTANTTTCAGTAAATTCCTGGGCTCAGTTGTTGCCTTATAAAAATCCTAATTTAAGTTCTGAAGAGCGTGCTAAAAATCTGATATCTCGCTTAACCTTAAGCGAAAAAGCAACTTTGATGTGTGATATATCAGATGCTATTCCACGTATGGGAATCAAAAAATTTAATTGGTGGAGTGANGCNTTNCATGGTCTTGCCAACAATGGTAACGTTACAGTTTTTCCAGAACCTATTGGAATGGCTGCTTCATTCGATGATGATTTGCTATATCGTATTTTCAATGCNGTTTCGGATGANACACGAGCTAAATATAATGAAGCCAGAAAAAACGGTCAGGAAAATGTACGTTTTCTAAGTCTTTCGGTTTGGACACCAAACGTTAATATATTCCGTGATCCACGTTGGGGACGGGGGCAGGAAACGTATGGCGAAGATCCTTACTTAACTTCACGTATGGGAATTTCTGTTGTAAAAGGACTTCAAGGTCCTTCAGATGCTAAATACAGAAAACTTTTAGCTTGTGCCAAGCATTTTGCTGTTCACTCAGGACCTGAATGGAGTCGTCACTCTTTAAATATTAACGATGTTAATCCTCGAGAATTGTGGGAAACATACCTTCCTGCTTTTAAATCGTTGGTTCANAAAGCTGATGTTCGTCAGGTAATGTGCGCTTATCAGCGTTTAGATGATGAACCTTGTTGTGGAAGCACTCAATTGCTACAACGAATTTTGAGAGATGATTGGGGCTATAAGTATATGGTTGTTTCTGATTGTGGTGCTATATCTGATTTTTATACAAGCCACAAAGTTTCATCAGATGCTGTTCATGCTGCTTCAAAAGGAGTGTTAGCTGGAACAGATGTAGAATGCCAATGGTCTGATCACCTTTATAAGCAATTGCCAGAAGCTGTTGCTAAAGGGTTGATTTCAGAAGAAGAAATAAATAAACACCTTTTGAAGGTATTGATTGGACGTTTTGACTTGGGTGAGATGGATGATGATAACCTGGTTTCATGGTCAAAAATTCCTATGTCGATTGTAAATAACGATGAGCACAGAAAACTAGCGTTAGATATGGCTCTTGAATCAATGACACTTCTTCAGAATAAAAACAATGTTCTCCCACTTACTAAATCAAAAAAAATAGCAGTAGTTGGTCCAAATGCTAATGATAAACCAATGCTTTGGGGAAATTATAATGGAACTCCCGTAAGAACGATTACAATTTTAGATGGAATTACTTCTAAACTTTCAGCAGATAAGGTTCTTTATGAGAAAGGATGCGATTTGGTAGAGGATAAAGTGGCCGAAAGTTATTTCTCTCAATGCTCAATTGATGGAAAGAAAGGCTTTAAGGTTAGTTATTGGAATAATAAAGATTTCACAGGTGATGTTGTTGCAACCCAACAAATTGTAAATCCTATAAAATTAACTACTGCAGGTCAACATGAATTTGCAACCGGAGTTCGTCTGGAAGGATTTTCCGGTAAATATGAAACAGAATTCACTCCATCTAAAAGTGAAGAGATCGTATTCAAATGTGGAGCTACAGGATATTTTGAATTGTTTGTGAATGGAGAATCTCTTGCTAAATATAACAACTGGAGAACGCTACCTTCAAGAATTCCGTATAAAGTTGAAAGCGGTAAGAAATATAAAATTGAGATTCGCTATGCACAACTAAATAATTGGGAAGCGAATATAGAATTCAATTTAGGTAAGGAAGTAGGTGTTGATTATACTGACCTGATTAAAAAGCTTCAAGGGACTGATGTTGTGGTATTTGTTGGAGGACTTTCTACACAATTGGAAGGAGAAGAAATGCCTGTTTCATATCCTGGTTTCAAGGGTGGTGATCGTACCGATATTGAGCTTCCTGTGGTACAACGTAACTGTTTAAAGGCATTAAAGCAAGCAGGAAAAAAGGTGATTTTTGTCAATTGTTCGGGCTCGGCTATTGCTTTGGTTCCTGAAACTGAAAGTTGCGATGCCATTCTTCAGGCTTGGTATGGTGGCGAATCGGGAGGTCAGGCTGTAGCAGATGTGCTTTTTGGCGATTATAATCCATCAGGAAAACTGCCGATCACTTTCTATAAAAGCATAAATCAATTATCTGATTTTGAAAATTATTCAATGAAAGGACGAACCTATCGTTATATGTCCGATCCGTTATTCCCATTTGGCTTTGGATTAAGTTATACTAATTTCAAAATAGGGAAAGCTACTGTAGATAAATCAGAAATTGAATCCAACGAAACTGTAAAACTAACAGTTCCGGTAACCAATGCAGGGAAAAGGAGTGGAACGGAAATTGTACAGGTTTACATTCACAAAGTTAATGATATTGAAGGACCAATTAAAACTTTGCGTGGATTTCAACGTGTAGAGTTAGCTGCTGGCAAATCCGGACAGGCAACTATTGATTTACCACCTTCTGCATTCGAATTCTTTGATTGGGCTCAAAGAAAAATGATGGTTATTCCTGGTGATTACGAGGTTTTATACGGAAATAGTTCAGATGCAAAAGCTCTAAAATCATTAAAAATAACGATCAAATAAATTAATTAAGAAGAATGATGATTCACCACCAAAATTAAAGGAGTGTGGATTTATCGGCTAAGACCTTTATCGCTCAAAGATATAAGGTTTTTGCTGAATCTAATAAAAATAATAATATCCAAATAAAACGGCATTAATGAAAATAGCAAATAACATTAGATTGGCAGTCACTGCAGGGCTTTTTATTTTATTCAGTATGATAGGGACCGAACATTTATCTGCTCAAACGGTATGGCTTGATCAATTAGATCTCAGTGCTGCTACCCAGGGTTTCGGTACACCGAATAAGAATAAATCTGTTGATGGTAAGGCAATTACAATTGGAGGAAAAACTTTCGAACGCGGTTTTGGTACTCATGCTGAAAGTTCGCTCTTGGTTCTACTTGATGGGAAAGCGAGTGAGTTTACAGCTCAGGTTGGTATTGATGATGAGGTAGAAGGCCGTCAGCCAGCCGTCGAGTTTATTATTATTGGCGATGGTAAAAAACTATGGTCGAGTGGTGTGATACATTTAGGAGATTCTGCCAGACCTTGTTCTGTAAAACTCTCAGGAATACAGAAGCTTGAATTAGTAGTGACTGATGGAGGAAACGGTAATTACTACGATCATGCCGATTGGGCTGATGCTAAATTTGAGACTACGGGCGTAACTACCTTAAATACATATAATCCGATATCAAGTGAGCCATATATCCTAACTCCTCTACCTTCTGTCAAACCAAGAATTAATAGTTCAAAAGTGTTTGGAGTACGTCCGGGTTCTCCTTTCCAATATCTTGTGGCAGCAACGGGCGACCGTCCCATGACTTTTTCGGCTTCTTGTTTACCTAAAGGGTTAAAGATTGACTCGAAAACAGGTCTTATCACGGGTTCTCTTCCCAAGGCTGGTACATTTGAGGTTACTTTGGGTGCTAAAAATGCTAAAGGCAAGGCAGAAAAAAAACTACGTATTGTTTGTGGCGACCGTATTGCACTCACTCCACCAATGGGTTGGAATAGTTGGAACTGTTTTGCCAACGAGGTTTCGGCTGATAAGGTAAAACGTGCTGCTAATGCAATGGTAAAAAGTGGGCTTATAAACCACGGATGGACATATATAAATATAGACGATTTTTGGGAAAATCATCGCGACTCAAAAGATTCTACATTGCGTGGCAAGTTGCGTGATGAGGCTGGCAATATAATTCCCAATTTCAGATTTGGAGATATGAAAGCCCTTGCCGATTATGTTCATGGACAGGGATTAAAAATAGGACTTTACTCAAGCCCGGGGCCTTGGACATGTGGTGGTAGTGCCGGTAGTTATGGTTACGAAAAACAAGATGCCGAAAGTTATGCCAAATGGGGTTTCGACTACCTGAAATACGATTGGTGCAGTTATGGTAATGTAATTGATGGTTTGCCTGAGAACGACCCATACAAAGTATCTTCTTTGTCGTATAATGGTGGTAACGAATTGAATACTGCCATGAAACCATTTAAGGTAATGGGTGATTATCTTCGCCAGCAGCCCCGTGACATTGTTTTTAGCGTATGTCAGTATGGAATGTCAGATGTATGGAAATGGGGTGATTCTGTTGGAGGTAATTGTTGGCGAACAACTAATGATATTACAGATACGTGGGTGAGTGTAAAAAATATAGCTCTGGCACAGGACGAAGCTGCAGCATGGGCTAAACCGGGTAATTGGAACGATCCGGATATGCTAGTTATTGGTACTGTCGGTTGGGGTAATCCACACTTAAGCAAGCTTAAACCGGATGAACAATATCTTCATGTTAGTCTCTGGAGTCTTTTCTCCGCACCGCTACTTATTGGTTGTGACATGGAGAAACTGGATGATTTTTCATTGAATTTACTAACCAACGATGAAGTTATCGAGGTCAATCAAGATCCGCTTGGCAAGCAGGCAACTTGTAAGCAGACGATTGGTGATTTGCGTATTTATGTAAAGGAGCTCGAAGATGGTAGTCATGCGGTTGGTTTCTGCAACTTTGGTCTTGATGTAGTAGATGTTTCCTACAAAGATTTTGAAAAGCTTGGTCTTAATGGACGATATAAAGTGCGCGATCTTTGGCGACAGAAAGATATCAGTAACATCGAAACCAAAACTGGTATACTAAGACTTAAAGTTCCTGCACATGGGGTAATTCTCTATAAATTTATGCCTGCTAAATAAACTTTTAATGTATAATAGATTTAAATATTAGAAGATAAGATCTATATTTGAAATGAAATAAATGTTTTTATTTTAGTCAAGCTACTCTCTTTTGAGGGAGCAGCTTGACATATAGCACGATTGCTCAAATATATTTAGGCCTTGATCCTGTACCGATGGTTTATTTTGTATGAATCCTGTGAAATAATACAAGCTTAAAAATAATATATGAAAAAACTCAATTTAGTATTCTTGTTACTGATGTTTTTTGCCATCGGTAGTCAGGCACAATCGTACACAAAAAGCAATTTGGGTATCAAAACTCAAATTAATTCAACGGATGTTGAAATTCAATTTTATGGACCTTCAACTGTAAGGGTGCTGAAATCTCCTGTGGGAAAAACTTTTGAAAAGAAAAGCTTAACGGTAGTAAAAGAGCCTCAGGCTGTTAAGTTTGCTATCAAACAACAAGGAGATATAGTTTCGTTGAAAAGCAATAAGCTGAAAGTTGATATCGACATAAAGTCTGGAAAAATATCCTATTATACTCTTTCCGGAGAACAACTTTTAAGCGAAAAAGAATCTGGTGCAACCTTTACTGATTTTAATGATGCAGGTACAAAAACATACACAATAAATCAGTCGTTTGCACTTGATAAAGACGAAGCTATTTATGGCTTAGGCCAACAGCAGCGTGGCAAGTTGTCTTTGCGTAACACAAAACTCAATATGGTACAGGGAAACACTGACGATTATGTTCCTTTCCTCGTTTCTACAAAAGGATATGGGTTATTTTGGGATAATTATTCCCCCACTGTTTTTGAAGATAAACCCGAAAGTACATCATTTAAATCAGACGTTGGCGATTGCATTGATTACTATTTTATGTTCGGTGGAAATATTGATGGATCTATTGCTTGTATGCGCGACCTTACCGGACAAGCTCCTATGTTTCCTTTGTGGACTTTTGGTTATTGGCAAAGTAAAGAACGCTACAAAAGCCAGAACGAACTGGTGGGTGTAGTTAATAAATACCGTGAACTAGGTGTGCCACTCGATGGAATTATTCAGGATTGGCAATACTGGGGCAACAATTACCTTTGGAATGCAATGGAGTTTCTTAATACTGAATTTCCTAATCCAAAAAAAATGGTGGAAGATATTCACAATCAAAATGCCCACTTAATTATTTCTATCTGGTCTTCTTTTGGACCGCAGACAAAACAATTCCGCGAAATGGAACCGAAGGGCATGCTTCTGAACTTCGGTACATGGCCACAATCAGGATTGGAAAGCTGGCCTCCAAACCGCGAATATCCATCTGGTGTACAACCTTATGATCCTTATAATCCTGAGGCTCGTGATATATACTGGAGACATCTGCAAAAAGGACTTTTCTCATTAGGAATTGATGGTTGGTGGATGGATTCAACAGAACCCGACCACTTAGATTTTAAACCTTCCGATTTTGATCTTAAAACTTACCTGGGCTCATTCCGTAAGGTACGCAACGCATTCCCATTGATGACAGTAGGAGGAGTTGCAGAACATCAACGTTCGGCAAGTTCAGATAAACGTATATTTATCCTTACCCGCTCGGCATTTGCCGGGCAACAACGTTACGGAGCGAATACATGGTCGGGAGATGTAAATTCTTCCTGGCAATCGTTACGCAACCAAATTCCTGCAGGTCTCAACTTCTCAATGAGTGCTATTCCTTACTGGAATACAGATATTGGCGGTTTTTTTGCTGGTGCTTATAAAAATGGATGGAGTGAAGGAACTAAGAATCCGTCGTTTCAGGAACTGTATGTTCGCTGGCTTCAATTTGGAGCATTTACCCCTATGATGCGTTCGCACGGTACCGATATTCCCAGAGAAATATATAACTTTGGTAAAAAAGGAGAGACTATCTTTGATGCAATAGCAAAGACAATTAATTTGCGTTATTCTCTGTTGCCATACATTTACTCTACTTCTTGGTCGGTTACAAATAACCAATCCACAATTATGCGAGCTTTGGTGATGGATTTCAATGATAAGAAGGTTAAAGACATGAACAATGAGTATATGTTTGGTAAATCAATACTGGTTGCTCCGGTTGTTAATGCACAATATACCCCGGAAACTATCGTAAAATCTGATGCGGAAACAGGTTGGGATAAAAATGATGCTACCGGCGAAAAGAAAAGTACAGTTGTGAATTTCGCTCAGGCTAAATCAACGAAAGTTTATTTGCCCGAAGGAACTGCCTGGTATGACTTCTGGACTAATGAGAAAATCAATGGCGGTCAGGAAATAGTAAAAGTAACAACGATTGATGAGATTCCTTTATACATCAAATCGGGAAGTATTATTCCTTTCGGACCGCAAGTGCAATATGCCACTGAGAAGAAATGGGATGAACTTGAAATTCGTGTTTACGTAGGTGCTAATGGAGAATTCACCCTTTACGAGGACGAAAACGATAATTACAACTACGAAAAGGGAGCATATTCAACCATTACCTTTACTTGGAACGATGCAAAGAAGGCATTGACTATTAGTAATCGTAAAGGCTCTTTTCCTGGAATGCTTGCAGAACGCAAATTCAAAATTAGACTGATTAATTCTGGTAAGAGCACTTCTAATGAATATGATAAAGTAATAGTTTATAAAGGGAAGAAAATTGTTACTGTTTTACCTTAGTTGAAAATAGAAAGGGTAAACTCTTTATATCTCTTTAATATTTAATCTGTCACAACTCAGAAGGGGACTTTTGAAAAGATTAGTGCGGATAATGATCAATGTCTGATCTGATTTTTTTAGAATGATTAGTCTAATATATAAATCCTTGTACAAAAGATTGTATTCTTTTGTACAAGGTATTTAATTCTTTTGTACAGAAGAATGCAATCTTTTGTACAAGATGTAATAAATGTTATTCCAGAAAAAATAAATCTCATTTGGGAAGTTTTAAAATGTCTGCTGGGCTTATTAAAGTAAAGTACGCTGGTGGCAGATGATTCTCGTTAGTAGCAGATGAATAGTCTTATATTTTTTATCTCCCACTAACTGAAAGCCTTTAAACAAAGGCTTTTTATGCATTTTAGTAGTAGATAGGGAAGATATTTCTTGATTTTATTATTTTCTAATCTGTTTGAGTAAAATTTACGTTAAGTTCGTTTTATAATATAAAATTGATTGTATTAAATAAGTAATAAATGAAACCAAAATTATTTTTATTGATTAGTCTTTTTCCACTACTTTGTGAGGCACAAGTTGTGAAAGGCTTTAAACGGTTGTCCAACAAGGTAAATATTACTTTATCAGATGGAACACTCAGTATATCTCCCTTAACCGAGAATGCCGTGAGGATCAAATTCTATAAAGAAAGTGAAGGAAACCTGCCAGAACTTGTTTTTACTTCGGGCGTTGCAACTCCCTGGTTTCAAGTTTTAGATCTGCCGACCAAGCTTGAGATAAAAACAAAAAATATTCAAGTGTTATTGGATAAGCATACAGGCAAATTATCGTATGCTAATAATGTCGGCAAAGTATTTTTGAGCGAAGAAACAGGCTCCCGGAAACTAACTCCCGGCTCTATTCAAGGAGAACCTTGTTATGAGGCTGAACAGAGTTTTGAATCACCATCCGATGAATATATATTTGGTTTGGGTCAATTTCAGGACGGGCAATATAACTTAAAAAGCGTAACTCGCCGTTTAATACAGGTAAACACGCAGATTGCAATTCCATTTATTTATTCCAGTAAAGGATACGGTTTGTTATGGCATCAGTATGGGTTAACGGATTTTAATCCGGCAGATAATTTCATAACACTTGTAAAACAGGAACAATCAACTTCCGGAAATAATCAAATGGCAGAAGTAACTACTACCTCCGGGACTCAGAAAGTATCGCAAGACCAATCGCTTTATCAAGGTAAGTTTAATGTTACGAAAGATGGCGAGTATTCTATGTTTCTGGATTTGGGAGATATGGGTAACAGACATTTTGTGGTTATCGATGGGAAACCTTGTATTGATCAAAGTAATATGTGGCTTCCGCCTACTGTAGGTACATTGGTAAAATTAAAAGCCGGTGAACATCAGGTACAGGTACTTTGCAAATCAAATAATACTCCCAAATTGTCGTGGAAGCTGAGTGATAACATCACAACATTTCGGTCGCCAGCTGCTAAAGCGATCGATTATGTAGTTTTTTATGGACCCTCAGCAGATAATGTGATCGCATCTTACCGTAATTTATCGGGCAATGTACCCATGTTACCACAATGGGCTTATGGCTTTTGGCAGTGTCGCGAACGTTATACCTCCGGAAATCATTTGGTTGAAACGGTAAAAGAGTTCCGAAAAAGGAATCTTCCGTTGGATGTAATTGTACAAGATTGGCAATATTGGGGCGATAGAGGTTGGGGTGTTCCTCAGTTCGATGAAAAAAACTACTCAAACCCTTCAGCGTTTATAAAAGAACTGCACAATTTGAATGCACATTTCAACATATCAATCTGGTCGAACCCGGATAAGAACTCTAAAATTGGTAAAGAATATGTGGCTAAAAACCGTTTTATTCCAGATACCAAATGGCTAGATTATTTCAACCCAGAAACCAGAAAAGAATATTGGAATACATTGAAAGTAAATATGTTTGATAATGGTGTAGATTCCTGGTGGATGGATGCTGTTGAACCTGAAAATGATGCTTTGAAAGGAACAAAAACACATATTGGTGCAGGCGACTTTTACAGGTTAACATATCCATTAATGGTGAGTAGGGCTGTGTATGAAGGTCAACGCGAGGCGACTTCTGATAAGCGGGTTTGTATTCTTACTCGTTCGGCTTTCTCGGGTCAGCAGCGCTATGGAATTATCAATTGGTCGGGTGATATTGGCGGAACATGGGATATATTCAAGAATCAAATTGTAGCCGGATTAAATTACACAATTACAGGGTTTCCATATTGGACAACAGATATTGGTGGCTTTTTCCGTCCCGGCAATTCTCAATACACCGATGAGAAATATCACGAACTGCTTACACGCTGGTACCAGTGGGGAACGTTCAATCCAATATTCCGTATTCACGGTTATCAAACCGAAACCGAACCTTGGAAATATGGTCAAAAAGTTGAGGACAATATGCGTAAGATGTTGAATCTTCGTTATCGTTTACTTCCATACATTTATTCCGAAGCATGGCAGGTTACTAAAAATGGATCTACAATGATGCGTCCGTTGGTGATGGATTTTAATACAGATACCACCGCTGTAAACCATCAATATCAGTATATGTTTGGAAAATCTGTATTAGTGGCTCCGGTTACTGAAGCTAATGTGTCTGAATGGAATGTTTATTTACCCAAATCGGCAGGTTGGTTCGATTTTTGGACGGGTAAACATTTTTATGGAGGTCAAAGTATAAAAACTGATGTCCCATTAGATAAAATTCCTCTTTTCGTTAAGGCTGGTTCTATTATTCCAATGGGTAAGATTATCCAATATACAGGTGAAAAATCGACCGATACACTTGAAATTCGTGTGTATAAAGGAGCTGATGCTAAATTTGATTTATACGAAGATGAAGGAGATAATTATAACTATGAGAAAGGGAGATATACAATTGTTTCGTTCAATTGGAATGAAAAGAGCCAATCATTAACTATCTCAGATAGAAAAGGAAATTATACAGGCAGTTTAGCAAAACGTATCTTTAATGTTGTCCTGGTAAGTGAAAATAGAGGTTTGGGAATTCATACAAGCACAATAGGGAAAAAGGTTTCTTATACAGGAACTAAAGTGGAAATAAAATTATAATAAAAGCTAAGCTGCTTTTCAGGGAATATAAAGGGAGAGCTTGTTTGAAGTTACTCCGAAAAGTTAGACGTTTAATAATTAATTTATATTTGTGTGAGCTCGGTATTGTGCTGGGCTCATACCTTTTAATAAACACTACAGCTTATTATAGGAGAGATGTACCTTGAGTGTACCATCTTTCTCTGCTCGCTGAGATTACACAAATCTATTTATCCAAACTTTGACAGCATTTGCGGAAAGAGCTGATCATTCTCTATTTTAAATGGCTGTTTAAAAGGTAACGATTTACTTCTCAATGATCATTTATACAATCCATATTTTCGATACTGCAAATATCTCACATTTGTATTTTCATTGTACATACATATTCTTCTTTTCCCTTGAAATAATAATTTTTAGTTATCACACTTAAAATAATTATCTATTAATTATATCTTTGTGGCACCTTAACTATTATATTATGAACAAAAAAAATTTCTTTTATCTTCTTTTTATACTCTCATTTTTAGAAATACAAGCTACCGAGAAACCATATATCATTAATATTTACCGGGATAAATATAAGGCTGCAAATAAAAACTGGAATGCCTGCCAGGATGAACGAGGAATAATGTACTTTGGTAATGATAAAGGTCTGCTGGAATTCGACGGAATGGCCTGGAAGTTAAACTGCGCAGTCAATGGTTCTTATATTAAAGGAATTGGTATTGGTTCTCATAACCTCATATATACCGGAGGATTTGAAGATATAGGACGTTGGGACAGAGATATTTCTGGTAATCTTAAATATACAACTTTCAGGAATTTACTACCCAAAGGTACTTTGCATAATGAAACAATCTGGAAAGTTTGTGTTGATAGTAAAAATAAAAAAATCTATTATCAGTCTTTTGGACATATATATATATATAATGGAACGTCTGTCAAAAAAGTAGGTTTGGAGAACGGATTGCTTTTTCTTTATAAAGTAAGAAATGAATATTGGGTACAAGAAATAAACGGTTCACTTTACCGGCTTAAAAATGATCGTTTGCAAAAAGTTGAAGGTAGTAATGTCTTTAATGGGAAATTAGCAAGAGTTATTTTGCCGTATAGAAAGAACCAATGTCTGATTGGAACTTCTTCTGGAGAAATCTATTTGTATAACGGAAAGGAATTTATTCATTGGAATAGCTCCTTTAGTCAGTTACTTCGGGATAAGGAGCTGAACTGTGGGGTAGATGTGCCTAAAAGAGGTACATATTATTGGGGAACATTACTCGATGGAGTGTATGAAACTGATGAAAATGGAAATGTGATAGCTCATTACTCTTCACAAAATTCCTTGCAGAACAACACCGTTTTAGCTCTTTGCAAGGATAATCTGAATAACATATGGGTAGGAATGGATAGAGGATTAGCGTACATACGCTATAATAACGGACTTAGCTATTATAACTTTTTTTCTCAGGATATAGGAGCTGTATATTGTGCTACTTATTGGAATAATTATCTGCTGATAGGTACTAATCAGGGAGTATATTATATTCCGAGAAAAGATTTATATAGTCCTGCATGTTTTTCTTCATTGAAGTTTATGAAAGGTACTCAAGGGCAAGTTTGGACATTCTCTATAGTAGATGGTCGCTTGTTTTGTGGACACAATATGAATATAATTGAGATAGGGAAAGATTTGAAGACGTCTACTCCTTATCAATTAAACACCGGAATATTTCGTATTATGAAGCTTCCAGTGAAAGACAGGAACCTTTTATTTGTTGTTACTTATAACAGACCGACAGTTGTCGACATGGATACTCATCAGGTATGGAAAATCGGAGACATCTCTAAATCGATTATTAATGCAGAAGTGGATCACTTGAATAATATCTGGTTGGAAACAGTTGGGCAAGGTATATATAAGTGCAAACTATCCGATGATTATAAATCATTCCATTATCACTTTTATTATGGCATAGAGAAAAATAAAGCACTTCCCGAAAAATTATCACTCTTTAAAATTGGAGGGCGAATAGTATTTCTGGGTAATAATAAGTGCTGGACTTATGATGAAAACAGAGATCAGATAGTTCCTGAGAATAGACTGAACAAGTGTTTTTCATCTATCAGTGATTTAAAGAGAATGGTGCATATCAATAATGACCAAAGCTGGGCAATAACCGGTTCTTCAATTTACAGATTTGTTTATGACGGATATATAGCACGAATTCTGGAGGCTTATAATGTGGATAATGACAATCTGTCCTTAGTTAATGCAGATGAAAATATTTCTGTCTTGAATGACTCAATATCACTTGTATGTCTGGATGCAGGATTTATACTTCACAATCTGCATAAAAAGAATTTCAGTCAAGTACGATTAAATGCTCCTTTAATAGAATCTGTACGCATTAATATATCAGAAGGAAAAGAACGTTATCTTGATCCTGGAAAAGATTCTGAAATTTCATATAATTATAATAATGTAACTTTTACTTTTACAGAGAGTCATTCGTTTACTTCCAATCTCTCAGTACAGTATGTTCTTGAAGGTGTGAACAATGAATGGAGCGCACCGTCTACAACCGGGAAGGTTTTTTATGCTCGTTTACCAAAAGGAAACTACACCTTTAAACTGCGAACTGTTGATGGTTTGGGACATAAATCGGAGGAAACTATCTATAAGTTTGAAATATTACCTCCGTGGCATCAAACAATATGGGCTTATTTGCTCTATTTAGTAATTACAGGTTTGATACTATATTTAGTATGGCTGCTTGTATTACGAAGATATCGTAATTTGCATTTACAGAAAGTCCGTGCACGAGAAGCCAAGTATCTAAGAAAAATGAATGAGAATTTGTTGAATAAGATAGAAGAGAAAGATGCCGAATTGTTTACTCAGACTTCTTTTATTATCAAAAAGAATGAGCTGATACTGAATTTAAAAAAGATTGTAGATGACTTCTATACCAAGAATGCTCAGAAATCGTTATTACTACCTTTTATCCAGAAAATGAATATACTTTTAGCCAATAATATGGATACAGAAGACGATTGGAATATGTTTCTAATTAGATTTGAGCAAAAACATAAGAACTTTTTTAAGAAACTTAAAACGATGTATCCGCAACTTACCAATAATGATCTTAGATTGTGTGCCTGTTTAAAACTAGGTCTGGAATCTAAAGATATTGCTTCTTTAATGAACATATCAGTTCGCGCAGTAGAAAACAACCGCTACCGACTCAGAAAAAAACTTGATCTAAAGCCTACTCAAAACCTGAATGATTGTTTCATTGATATAGATTAAAACGTTATTATAATACGTTGTATATCAATGATTAAATTTGTTTTGAGAGGTAAATGTGAGGTCTTTTATTTGTTAAAAAGCGCCTTCATGTATCTATTGTGAGGGTTTTTTTTTGTTCCTGCAATTTCCCATTTATATGTTTGCAACAGAATTTGATTGTCAGCAATCTCAGACCTAAACTTTGTTAACTTGATACTTGATTGTAATAGGGGCCCATTTAATCAGTGATGAGTTATTAAAGCGTTGCTGAACGCAGACAATTATAGTTGGAAATATGGTTAAAAATTAATGCGATGAAAAAACAATCTTTAAAAACAATTTCTATGGAGAACATGTCCTGGCTAAGAACCATACTGGTTTTGATAGGTATCATGGGTATTTCTATATCTTCAGTGTTTGCTCAGAATAAAACTTTGGCGGGTAAAGTTACTAACGAACAAAACGAGCCTTTAATTGGAGTTGCAATCCGGGTTGTTGGTTCTTCAGGAGGATCAACAACAGATATTGATGGAAATTATTCTATTTCAGCAGCTCCCAATGCCACTTTACAGTTTACTTATATCGGAATGAAAACTTTGGTAATTAAAGTTGAAGGACGAAGTACTATCAATGTGGTAATGAAGGAAGATGCTACAATGTTATCAGAAACCGTAGTCATAGGTTATGGTACAGCAAAGAAACGAGATCTGACAGGTTCAATTACAAATATTAAAGGAGATGAGATTGCTAATAAACCAGCAACTAACCCTTTGGCATCATTACAAGGTAAAGTTGCCGGTGTACAAGTGGTTAACAGCGGACGTGCTGGTGCTGATCCGGAAATCCGTGTTCGTGGAACAAATTCTATTAATGGTTTCACTCCGCTGTATATTGTGGATGGATTGTTTAATGACAATATTAGTTTCCTGAATCCGGCAGACATTGAATCAATGGAAATTTTGAAAGATCCTTCCTCTTTAGCAATTTTTGGTGTACGTGGTGCTAATGGTGTAATAATTGTAACTACAAAAAAAGCAAAGGAAGGTCAGACTCTAGTGAATATAAACACTTCTTTTGGTTGGAAAAAAGTAGTAGACAAAATTCATATGGCAAATGCTGCCGAATTTAAAGAACTTTATAATGAACAATTGGTGAACCAGGGAGCTAGTAAATTTGACTTTACAAACTGGACTGCTGATACAGACTGGCAGGATGAAATTTTTCAGACAGGTTTTGTGACCAATAATAATATCAGTATTACTGGCGCTTCAGAAAAAAATAGATTTTATTTAGGTATAGGATATTCTGGTGAGCAGGGTAATATAAAACATGAAAAGTATAGTAAGATAACTTTGAATGCAAGTAATGAGTATAGCGTAAATAAAAATCTGAAATTTGGTTTCCAATTCAATGGTGCACGTATATTACCTACTGATGCAAAAGAAGTACTGAATGCAATTCGTTCTACTCCGGTAGCTCCGGTTTATAATGATGAATATAAATTATTTGCTGCACTTCCGGATTTTCAGAAAGCACAGATAACCAATCCAATGGTAGATGTTGAAGAACGCGCTAATACTGCACGTGCAACCAATTATCGTACTGCAGGTAATATTTATGGTGAGTGGAAATTTTTAAATAATTTTACTTTCCGTACTACTTTTTCAATGGATTATGCTTCAAACAATTATCGTAAATACACACCTATTATAAAAGTGTACGACCCAGATGCTGAAGGAGATATTAACATATTAGGCACAAAGAAAACTGCAATTGAACAAAACAAAAGCGATGAAACAAAAGTGCAGAGTGATTATTTATTGACTTATGTGAATTCATTTAACAAACATAATATTACTGCAACAGCAGGTTTTACAACTTATTATAATTCTTATAGTCTGCTTACTGCCGGACGTGATCAGGGTGTTGGATTAGTGATTGCAGATGATCCGGATAAATGGTACGTAAGTATTGGCGATGCCGGAGCTTCAACCAATGGTAGTACACAATGGGAACGTACAACTGTTTCTGCATTAGCACGCGTACTTTATAATTATGATGGAAAGTATTTGTTAAATGCTTCTTTCCGTCGTGACGGCTCCTCAGCTTTCTCTTACACAGGTAATCAGTGGCAAAATTTCTACTCAGTAGGTGGAGGCTGGTTGATGTCTGAAGAAAAATTTATGGCTAATCAAAACTTCTTTGATATGCTGAAGTTGAAAGGTTCTTGGGGTACTCTTGGTAATCAGGCAATGAAATCAGCTTATCCGGCTGAACCATTATTGGTTAATTCATCTTCTGCTGTATTTGGAAATAATATTATCCCGGGTTATCAATTAGAATATTTGCCAAATGTAAATTTGCATTGGGAAAAAGTAAAAGCTTGGGAAGCTGGTTTGGAAGCAAATATGTTGAAAAATCGTCTTCATTTTGAAGGGGTGTATTATAAAAAGAATACAAAGGATTTGCTTGCTACTGTTCCTGGACTATCTGGTACTGTACCTGGAATTGGCAACTTAGGTGAAATTGAAAATAAAGGTTTTGAATTGGCTGCATCATGGAATGACCGCAGAGGTGATTGGGGATATAGCATTGGAGGTAATTTAACCACAATAAAGAATAAGGTTTTAAGTTTGGTTCAAAATGGATATTCTATTATTGATGGGGCAAAAAGCATGAGTTATACACAATCGGGTTACCCCATCGGCTATTTTTATGGTTATAAAGTAGAAGGAGTTTATCAGTCTGCTGCTGATATTTCGAATTCTCCAGTTAATAAACTTGCAACAGTTACTCCTGGTGATCTGAAATTTGTCGATATAAACGGAGATAATTTTATAACTCCGGCTGACCGTACTATTATAGGTAATCCAACTCCAGACTTTACTTATGGTATTAATTTAGGAGTGTCTTATAAGAACTTTGAATTAAGTATTGATATGATGGGACAACAGGGAAATGAAATTTTCCGCACATGGGATAATTATAACTGGTCACAGTTTAATTTCATGGCACAACGAATAAATCGTTGGCATGGTGAAGGGACTTCAAATTCGCAACCTTTGTTGAATATAAAACACACAATCAATAATCAGAATTCAGATTATTACATTGAAGATGGCAGTTTCTTCCGCATCCGTAATATTCAGTTAGCTTATAATTTTGATAAAGAATTTCTGGATAAACTACGTATAAAAGCATTAAAAATTTATACAAATATTCAGAATCTGAAGACTTGGAAGCATAATACCGGATATACACCTGAACTTGGTGGTTCTGCAACAGCTTTTGGTGTTGACGACGGATCATATCCTATGCCGGCGGTTTATACATTTGGTCTCAACTTAACTTTCTAATTACTATTAAAATTGCAAACTATGAAACTTAATAAATATATATTATCGTTGATGTTGGCTACTTCTGCTTTTAGCTTTACAGGTTGTAGCGATTTTCTTGACCGCAGTCCTCTTGGGCAGTTCACAGAGGATGACACTCCCGAAGGTGGTTCTGCCATTGATGGGCAGGTCTTTAGTATCTATACGTTAATGCGAAGTTATAATATTACTGCTGGTATCCCTGCGTTCATGATACACTATGTTCGTTCAGAAGATTCAGAAAAAGGAAGCTCTGTAGGTGATGGTGCAGATCAGGCTGCTTTTTGGGATGATTTTGAATACACAACGAATAACGGAACCGTAAAAGCTTATTGGTCACAAAATTACACGATCATATATCAGTCTAACTCGGTAATTTATTCTGTAGATAATTTAAATTCGAAGGATGATGCATCTCAAAGAAACAAAGGTGAAGCACTCTTTTTCCGCGCTTATTGCTATTTCAATCTGGTAAGAGCTTTTGGAGAAGTTCCTCTAGTTACAGCTAAAATTCGGGATGCAGCTGAAGCAAATGTTCCTAAAACAACTGCTGAAAAGATTTATGAACAGATAGATAAAGATTTGGACGAAGCTGAAAAGCTACTTCCAAAGCAATGGAGCTCAGAATATATTGGTCGCTTGACTTGGGGAGCAGCGCGCGCACTTCATGCACGTACTTACATGATGAGAAATAGCTGGAGTAACATGTATGCTGCGGCTAAAGATGTAATGAACTCGGGTTTGTATAACTTGAATACCCCATATGAAAAAATATTTACTGATGAAGGTGAAAACTGCAGTGAATCTGTTTTTGAATTACAATGTGCTTCTACAGCTGCATTACCTGCTAGTACTTCAATTGGAAGCCAGTTCTGCCAGGTACAGGGTGTACGTGGTTCCGGACTGTGGAATTTAGGCTGGGGATGGCACATGGCAACAAAAGAACTAGGTGAAGCTTATGAACCGGGAGATCCTCGAAAAGATGCAACTTTGCTTTATTTCAGAAAAAGTGCAGATGAACCTATTACTCCGGAAAATACTAATAAACCTTATGGAGAATCTCCTGTTTCATCAGGAATGGGAGCATACTATAATAAAAAGGCCTATACAAACCCTGCTAAGCGCAAGGAATTTACTAATAGTGGATTTTGGGTAAATATCCGCCTGATCAGATATGCTGATGTTGTCTTGATGGTTGCTGAGGCTGCAAATGAAATAGGCAATGCAAAAGAAGCGTCAGATGATTTAGAAATGATCAGAGCTCGTGCCCGTGGTAATGATAATACAATTCTGCAAAAAGTTACAACAACAGATCAGGCTCTTTTAAGAGATGCTATCCGCCATGAGCGCCGTATTGAATTGGCACTTGAATTCGATCGTTTTTATGATTTGGTTCGCTGGGGTATTGCAAAAGATGTTCTACATAATGTTGGTAAGGTGAAATATCAGGATAAACACCGTTATCTGCCACTTCCACAAGATGAAATTGATAAATCGAATGGAATCTTGGTTCAGAATCCTGATTACAAATAATAGGTATTGTTAAAATATGAACAAGTGTCTAAGAAGGGGGTGTTTAGACATAACCTTCTTAGACTTTTTATTTCAATTCAATTGGTAAAATTAGTAACTTATGAATAATTGGTATTATAAAAAATATATTATTTCCCTCATTCTATTGATTTCTACATGTACGTTTGCACAACGATCTCCCGGAGATATGGACCGTTTTATAGATGCTTTGATGAAAAAAATGACTATCGAAGAGAAAATAGGACAGCTCAATTTACCTGTGACTGGGGATATAACTACAGGACAGGCAAAAAGCAGCGATGTGGCTGAAAAAATTCGTCAGGGAAAAGTTGGAGGATTATTTAATCTGAAGGGAGTTGGTAAAATTAAAGAGGTTCAGAAACTGGCTGTGGAAGAGAGTCGATTAAAAATTCCTTTAATATTTGGGATGGATGTTATTCACGGATACGAAACAATATTTCCTATACCTTTAGGTTTGTCATGTACCTGGAATATGGAAGCAATAGAAAAGGCTGCCCGTATTGCTGCTATCGAAGCTAGTGCTGACGGAATTAGCTGGACGTTTGGACCTATGCTGGATATTTGCAGAGATCCTCGTTGGGGACGCGCTTCTGAAGGCTGTGGAGAAGATCCGTTTTTGGGATCTGAAATTGCGAAAGCTATGGTTAGTGGATATCAGGGCAAAGGGCTGAAATCCAATAATGAAATTATGGCTTGTATAAAGCATTTTGCACTTTATGGAGCAAGCGAAGCTGGACGTGATTATAATACTGTTGATATGAGTCGTATTCGTATGATGAATGAATATATGCCTCCTTACAAAGCAGCGGTTGAAGCAGGAGCAGGAAGCATTATGGCTTCTTTTAATGAAATAGATGGTGTTCCGGCTACTGCAAATAAATGGTTATTGACAGATTTGCTCCGTAATCAATGGGGCTTTAATGGTTTTGTTGTTACTGATTTTACAGGAATTGCAGAAATGGTATATCACGGTATAGGTGATTTGAAAACAGTATCGGCACGTGCAATTAATGCAGGTGTTGACATGGACATGGTTAGTGCTGGTTTTACAGAAACTTTAAGGAAATCTATAGATGAGGGAATTATTACAATAAACACTCTGGATAAAGCCTGTCGTCGTATTCTGGAAGCAAAATATAAACTTGGTTTATTTGATAATCCATATAAATACTGTGATCTGAAACGGCCGTTAAAAGATATTTATACAAAGGAACATCGCGCAGAAGCCCGAAAGATTGCTTCAGAAAGCTTTGTCTTATTGAAAAACGAAAATAATCTACTTCCTCTGAAGAAACAAGGAAACATAGCTGTTGTTGGCCCATTAGCCGAAGCTGGTGAAAATATGGTAGGAACATGGAGTGTAGCTGCAGTGCTTGATAAGACCCCTTCACTTGTTAAAGGACTTAGAGAAACATTGGGTGACCAAGCAAAGGTTGTTTATGCAAAAGGCAGTAATCTGGTTAGTGATACTGCTTATGAGAAACGTGCAACAATGTTTGGTCGCGGTTTGCATCGTGACAACCGAACTGATAAGGACATGTTGGAGGAAGCTCTGAAAGTATCGGCTAATGCTGACGTTATTGTTGCAGCCTTAGGTGAATCATCTGAAATGAGTGGTGAAAGCAGTTGCCGCACTAATTTGGAATTGCCTGATGTGCAGCGTACTTTATTAACGGAATTGTTGAAAACAGGGAAACCAATTGTTTTGGTTCTGTTTAGCGGACGTCCTGTTGTGCTTACCTGGGAACAAAAGAATGTACCTGCTATCCTGAATGTTTGGTTTGGCGGTAGCGAATCTGCTTATGCGATTGGAGATGTTTTGTTTGGTGATGCTAATCCAAGTGGAAAACTAACAATGACTTTCCCTCAAAATGTAGGTCAGATTCCTTTATATTATAATCACAAGAATACAGGCCGTCCTTTAGGAGAAGGTCGTTGGTTTGAAAAGTTCCGTAGTAATTATCTTGATGTAAGTAATGATCCTCTTTATCCTTTTGGATATGGATTGAGTTACACGACTTTCAATTACAGCAATATAGCCATGAGTAGCAAAGATCTTGGTATGAATGAGGAACTTACTGCGACGGTTACGGTTACAAATACTGGTACAAGAGATGGATTAGAAGTAGTTCAGCTTTATATCCGTGATCTGGTGGGAAGTGTTACCCGTCCGGTTAAAGAACTAAAAGGATTCCAGAAAATATTCCTGAAAGCGGGCGAATCAAAAGAAGTGACGTTCAAAATAACTCCTGAACTATTAAAATTCTATGATTACGACCTTAACTACGTTTGCGAACCAGGTGATTTTAATCTTATGATCGGGGGGAACAGTTGTGATGTTAAAAACGCAAGTTTCACTTTGAAAATGTAATTAGATGAAAATATATATTTTAAATTTTATCTTGGCTGCCTTTTGTGTGCTTACCACCTCGTGTGGTACGCAACAAAAGGTTCTCAATGCGGATGTTATGACATTCAATATTCGTCTAAATGTACCTTCAGACAGTTTAAATAGCTGGCAATACCGTAAGGATAATGCTGCTAATATGATTCGTTATTATGCCCCTGATATTTTAGGGATGCAGGAGGTTTTGTATAACCAATTGGTAGATCTGAAAGAACGGTTACCTCAGTATACAGCTATAGGTGTTGGGCGTACTGATGGCAAAGAAGCGGGAGAATATTGTTCTCTGTTTTTTAAAGCAGATCGTTTTAAACTGATTAAAGAGGGAAACTTTGGACTTAGTGAAACTCCGGAAAAAATAGGAATAAAAGGCTGGGATGCAGCATATGAACGTATTGTTACATGGGCTATATTAAAAGAAAAGAAAACAGGCCAGAATTTCGTTTGTTTTAATACGCATTTGGACAATATGGGAGAGATAGCCCGTAGGGAAGGTGCAAAATTATTGCTTACCAAAGCAAAAGAATTAGCTCCAGGACTTCCGGTCGTTATTACGGGAGACTTTAACGGTACATCAGATTCAGAACCCATACAGATTATAACTCACAATGGGATGAAAGACACCCGTGCAGCATCTCCAGTAGTATATGGACCATCATGGAGTTTCCATGATTTCGGACGTTTGAAAAATAGTGAAAGAGTTTTAATTGATTACATCTTTGTCAGTGCCTCTGTTCAGATAAACAAATATTGTGTTATTAAAGATACTCCCGAACAAGGATATTTATCGGATCATAATCCGGTTCTTGTAAATATAATAATTAAGTAAGAATTGAATATGAAACAGATAAGACTTATATCCTTTATACTATTTTGTAGCAGTTTCCTTTTGGGGAATTGTGCAAATAAATCAGATGTAATAGAAAAAAGGCTTACGGATAGTCAGTTGTTGGACACTGTTCAGTATCGTACTTTCAATTATTTTTGGGAAGGTGCTGAACCTATAAGTGGTTTGGCGCGCGAGCGCTTTCATGAAGATGGCATTTATCCGGAAAACGATAAAAATATTGTAACTATTGGTGGAAGTGGCTTCGGAATGATGGCCATATTGGCTGGTGTAAAAAGAGGTTATGTTACAGATAAACAAGGATTTGCCCGCTTTGAGAAAATTATATCTTTTCTTGAACGAGCAGACCGTTTCCATGGTGCTTATCCTCATTGGTTAAATGGCGAAACCGGAAAAGTAAAGCCTTTCGGACAGAAAGATGATGGGGGTGATTTGGTAGAAACAGCCTTTTTAATGCAAGGATTACTGGCTGTTCATCAACATTATGCTGATGGTACTGAAAAAGAAAAAGCTTTGGCCTCGCGTATAGATAAAATTTGGAAAGAAGTAGAATGGGACTGGTATTGTAATGAACAAAATGTAATATACTGGCATTGGAGCCCTAAGTATGCCTGGGAAATGAACTTCCCAATTCATGGATTTAATGAATGTCTTATTTTATATATATTGGCGGCAGCTTCACCAACTCATGGAGTTTTTCCGGAAGTGTATCACCAAGGTTGGGCAGAAAATGGAGCCATCGTTTCCCCGCATAAGGTAGAAGGCTTTTCACTAAACTTGCGCTATCAAGGAACAAAGGCCGGACCTCTGTTCTGGGCTCACTATTCATTTCTAGGACTTAATCCAAATGGTTTGAAAGATAAATATGCAGATTATTTTCAAGAAATGAAAAATTACACATTGATTAACCGGGCTTATTGCATTCGTAACCCGAAAGGTTATAAAGGTTATGACAATAATTGTTGGGGATTGACAGCAAGTTATAGTATTACAGGTTATTCCGGTCATGCTCCTAATGAAAACAGCGATTTGGGAGTTATTTCTCCTACCGCAGCTCTTTCATCTATAGTGTACACTCCTAAAGAATCGATGGATGTAATGCGTCACTTATATATGATGCGTGATCAGGTTTTCGGCAAATATGGTTTTTATGATGCTTTCAGTGAAACGGATGGATGGTATCCCAAGCGCTATTTGGCTATTGATCAGGGACCAATAGCAGTAATGATAGAGAATTATCGTTCAGGATTTTTATGGAAGCTTTTTATGAGTCACCCGGATGTGTGTAAAGGATTAAATAAGTTGGGATTTAAATAAGAAAATATAGAGAATGAGAAAAAGTATTTTGATTTTATTATTTATGCTGTTGTCTTTGCCATTCATCGTGCAGGCACAGTCCACGCAAGATTCCGTACGCTTGTGTGAGTTTCTTCAGGTAAAACATGCTGATGCTTTTAGCTGGGTTACTCGTTATCAGGCAGACATTGATAAATACACAGAAGAAAATAAGCAATTGAAAGATAAGTCGTGCGATGTATTGTTTTTGGGAAGTTCATCTATTAATTTATGGGATAATATTTATAATGATATGGCTCCGATGAAGATTATACGTCGTTCATATGGTGGTGCAGCTCTACGTGATATGCTTTACAACTATAATGTAATTGCGCGCGGTTATAATCCCAGATGTATTGTTCTTTATGTGGAGAACGATATGATTAATAGTCCTGAAGATATAACAATAGGTCAGACATTTGATTTTTTTCGTATTTTCATAGCAAGAATAAAGCGTGATTATCCGGGTATTCCGCTTTATGTACTTTCTATAAAACCTTCTTATGCACGTGAGAAGTTAATACCAAAACAAAAAGTAATCAATACATTGCTTGAAGAGTATGTTGATACAGTAAAAAATATATTCTATGTTGATGTAGCTTCTTGTATGTATGATGAGAAAGGGGTGCTCCGTAAAGACATTTTTAAGAAGGATAACCTTCATATGAATCAAACTGGTTATGATCTTTGGACTGCTCGTCTGAAACCGCTGTTAATGCAACATAAAAAATAGCAGGTTAAATAACTCATGGGATTGTTCTATAAAGATGGAACAATCCCTTTTTTATATATTTTTCCTTCAAGTCTCTATCCGAGGTTTAATTTTAATTATTGGATAACGTTTATAAGTAAATTGCTTTTTCATTAATTAATTATGCATTTGTCGGATGACCTCCTTAAAAGTTTCTGGTAATTTTTTTTGATATCAAAAAAAAGGGCTAAACTTTAGAGAGTTCAGCCCTGATTTTTTATTCATAACAATTAAGTTTAATGGACAGCAATAAAATCTAATTTATTATTTACCAGCCAATCCGTCAGCATATCCAGCATAAGCATGTTTACGGTAGTAGTTCAAATCCCACAAACCGATAGGTTCGCCAGCACGCCAGAATGAAGAATCACTGTCAGGACTATCTGTAATAGACCAGGTCGTAATACCATATTGCTGAGCAACCGGAATAATTTCGAAGTATTTTTTCACAATGAATTTATAGAATTGAGCCATTGCTTTATGTTGCTCTTGAGTCACATTAACAGTCTTTACTGTTTTACCATCTTCGTCAATATATCCCATATCCAATTCGGAAATCTTCACTAATTTACCTGATGCTGCCAACAATTCAAACATCTTCACAATATGATCTTCTTTGCTTTTTTGTGAAGTTGCATTTGCAAAATAAGAAACGTGCATTTGTGTTCCAATACCATCGATTTTGGTAACACCATCTTTTTCCCAACGTTGTATCCAGTGAATCAAACTTTTCAGTTTTTTGTTGTCGTCCCAATCTGATTCCAGATTATAATCATTGATGAACAGTTTTAGATCCGAAGGATTTCCTTTGAATTCGGCATAGTATTTACGAGCCATACCAACGACTTTACGTACATATTCTTCGTTTCCTAGATAATCTTGCCAGTAGAAGTTTTTAAGAGGGTCGCCGTTTGATGCAGACTGCAATACATAGAAGCCTTCTCCGTCGTCACCTCCACCTGAAAGTGCTTCGTTTACTACATCCCATGACTTAACGTATCCACCACAAGCTTGCATCATTCCTTTTACCCATTTGTCCATAGCCCAGGTCAGTGTGTCAGCCTTTTCTTTTGGAGTTAATGGAATAGTATTGCCTGATTCTTCAGGCAATACTATTCCATTTGTCCATAGCCCAGGTCAGTGTGTCAGCCTTTTCTTTTGGAGTTAATGGAATAGTATTGCCTGATTCTTGTTTCTCGAAATAGATATCGTCAAAATAGAATGTTGTTGCTGTTTTGTTTGGAGAAAGGCTGAACGCTATAGTATTCATACCTGCTTGCGAAGCTGAAATAACACCAGTTTTGGTATATTCCTGCCAAGAGGTAGTTACACTAGGGTTACCAATCATAGACCAATACAAATATCCACCTGGGTTATTGTGTGCTTGAGACTCAATAGTTCCTGCATTATCAGCTTTTACTTTCATTGTAAAACGATAAGTGTCGCCTTCTTTGAATTTATAAGGCACTTTTACAAAGAATTGAGTGTCCCAGTTATTAGTTGGGTTGCTGGCCGATTTTACAATAATAGAACGGCCTACTCCATCTGCACCTGTACCAGCAGCTCCAAAAGTTGCAGCTTTAGGTCCAACTGTTGCTTCTGTAGCATAGAAAGAAGAAACATCATCTGATTCACAGTTACTATTACTAACCAGGTTTGTAAACCAAGTAGTAGGTCCTGCTGCCAAAGCTTCAATAGCGTAAGTATAACTATGCCAACTTGGTTTACTCCATTTGCTCAAATCGGTATTGTCAAAAGATGAATTGGCAATCAAATTGGTATTAGAACCAGTAGCAATCAATTTAACATCGTCAATGTACAAGTCACCGCTAAATTTACCGAAAGAGAATACCAATTTCTGAATTGGAATAGTAGCCGTAAATTTAAGAGAAGAAGTATTCCATTCTTTTCCTACAGACAAATTAGATAAATATTGTACTTGCGATCCATCTGCATTGTTTGGCCAAAAAGCAATATCAGTTGCTGTAGTTGCTTTGGTACGCATACTTATTGTATATTCCTGGCCTACAGTGAGAGCTGCAGGCAAAGTATAATAGATTTGCCAATCCCAAACATTTGCTTTAGCTTCCGTAGTTTTTATATGCAATGCATGTTCTGCGTTATTGGGATCCACTTTTATTTCTTTGTCAGCAATCAGTTTATTCAAGTACTCATTCTGCTGTTGAGAATGCCAGGCCAATGTATGGCCGTAGATTGACAAACCTGCCGACTTGGCCATTTCTATAAATTTGGTTACTTCAGAGAAACTCATAGTACCATCTTTAGCAACACAAGAACTGTATTTCATGCCATTACCCGGAGTTATCTCATCGAAATTCGCACTTGCCAATCTATAGACCAAACCTCCCTGATTAAAATCGCTTTCCGAAATACCCGATCCCAACTTAAAGTTGGGGTGGGTGGTACGATCTATATACGATTTTAGCGGAGAATAATCATTAAGATACTCCATACCTGCTATAGTATTTGGTTTTTCTACAGAAAAATCATCAATACCAGTATCAGCGCACCCGGCTATTATGACCGATCCTAATGCTGTTATCAGAAGTTTATTTATATATTGTTTCATTTGTATTATTTTTAGGAATCAATCGATTATTTGTTTTTCGTTTTAAAAGTTTCCAATTTACTTCCACGGTCACGTGCAACCAATGTATCATCACATGTGTACTTTTTATACAACATCGGGCCACCTGCTTTTTGCTGGTAGTTGTAAGTCAATACATAGTTTAACTTCAGTTCATCACGATCTTTATCTCCCCAAGCCTTTTTTGCACCTTCTTTTGTCCATGTACCAGTACCGGTAGCAGAATAACCTTCAGTTCCACTGGTAATTGTGCATTTATCATTGTCGTCGAATGTTAATATAAGGTTACATGATAATGTTTTAGTACCCAATGTACCATCTTCTTTATATACATTTACAACTGTTGATACCGGATATACAACTTGCTTATAGGCAGTTGTTGTAAGGCTACGTACCTCATCATTCTCTATATACTTAGCTTGGCGTGTTACTGTAGTAACAGATCCATTATCATCAATTACATCTGTACCTCGGCTCAGCCAATTACCATCCCATTTATTGATGTATTTAACAGCGTAAAGAATGTAGTTTTTACTCTTCAGGATTGTATCAGCATTTTCTACACTAGTCATTCTTAATGGAATAACATAAGTTGTTGAAATAGATTTCGGATCATTGAAGAATGCATCTGTAAACTGTACTTCGACTCCTCCCAATACTTTACCTACAGGTATTATAATTTGGTTGGATGCCAGTGTATAATAAGTAGAAGGCATAGGTATAATGTCACTTCCATTTTCATAAGTCAACCCATTACACAAAGATTCATCAACCTCGAAATTTATTATGCGATTGGTTTCATTATTATATACTCCTCCCATGGTAGCCATAATTTTACATTTATGCTCATTGTCCAAGGTTGTATCATATGTATCGGTACCCAATGTAATGGTGCGTATTGGCGTTTGTTTGGCAAAATAAACACTTGTCTTACCATAATCGGGAAAATCCCAATCTGCATTCTCGCAAGATGTAACCAGTGCGCCTAACATCATAATAGCGGCTATAATTTTTTTCATATTTAATCAAATTAATATTTTACATTGTAATGATTACCATCCCTGGTTTTGTTCCAGAGCATTAAATTTTAATATTTCACTATAAGGAATAGGCCCATAATACATATAATCTTTATACGTACGTTTATCAACTTCTATCGGAGAATAGGCTTTAGTAGCATCTCCTGTAATACTAACCCCCATAGCAGTTGTATTCCAGTTTGCTTTCCAACGACGCAAATCCCAGAAACGGAAACCTTCAAAACAAAGTTCCAAACGACGTTCGTTACGAATAAGTTCACGCATTTTGTCTTTGTCATCCTTGATAGACTCCAAATATAGGTCACCACCAGTAATACCAGCTCGACTGCGGATTACTTTAATTACGTCATAAGCAGAATAAGCATGAGAACCTTTTCCTGTAGGACCGAAAGCTTCGTTAGCAGCCTCTGCATAGTTTAGAAAAATTTCGGTATAACGAATACGTGCCTGATAGTGTTCTTGAGTACTGTTTACAGTTGGATCCAGATTAATATCCTGACGCAATAATTTACGCATATAATAACCTGTACGTGTTGAATAACCTTCTTCCTTGTTCAAAGCATCGTTTGTTGTACCATCTGCTGCAGTTGTAATGACTTTATTATTTACACCGGCTTTCGTTCCATTGTATAAAATATAAGCAGCCAAACGAGGATCGCGATTTGCATAAGGATTACTTGCATCGTAACCACTTTTGCTAGCAGATATAGGAGAGCCATCCAACATAGGGAAAGCATCAACCAGGTTTTGTGTAGGATTAATTCGTCCTTTACCATAAATAGAAGGAGGATAATTATCCTTTTCCAATGAATTGCTTGACGACTTAGTTCCTCTCCACAATATTTCAGGAGGACATTCACCACTACCTAACGACTCAATTTCTTTGTTTTTATACCAAGTTCCACCATCGGCATCCATACCGGCAACGCCATTGATTCTATCCAATACGTTGGCTGCATAATCAGCCGCATTCTGCCAAGTTGTAGTATTGCCTGCAGCAAATGCTGGACTTGCAGCTAGCAATGCAGCTTGAGAACGGATAGCTTCTACGATACGTCCGGAAATGCGTCCACGAAATTTTATACCATACACACGATTATACTGAGTAAGGTTTACACCTTCATTCGAATATTTTGAAGGTATATCAGGATTACTAGTTAAATCGCCATAATCAGTAGGTAAAAGTTCCAAAGCCTTTGTTGCATCAGCATAAAGAGCCTTCATACATTCGTCAAAAGTAGCACGTGCATAGTTGAAATCTGTTGAAGCTTCTTCTGGTTCAGTAACAATGGGCACACCTAGTAATTTCCCATCTGCTGTCCATCCGCCATGCGCCTGAAGCAAATAATACATATACATGGAACGTAGTCCATAAGCTTCACCCTTTAAGCGATCATTATACATTTTAGCAGCCAATTCATCGTTTGCCCAATGTACTTTATCAGCATTGGCTAGAAAAAGATTGAGATACTGAATTGCAGCACGACAATTGCGCCAACGTTCAGTTGGGTCATTGTCCGACTGCCATGCACCTGCAACCATTTTTCGATAACTATTTGCAGCATCATTACTAACTGCATCATCAGTTGCAACATCATTGAATGAATAAGACGCAGATGGAATGCGCGTATATGCATTAGATAAAACACCTTCGGCATATCCCGCATTTTCGTACATATATTCAAATCCCAGATTATTCTCAATGGCTGGCTCGAACAGATCATCGCATCCTGTCAATAAAGAAGAAAGGACTAATATTTTTATTATATTTTTCATGACAAATAATTTATTTGGTAATCTATCTCATTTAAAACTCAGCTTTCAAACCAAGATTATAACTACGACTCTGAGGTGTACTACCTACATTCATCTCCATATATTTACGTTCTTTGGCTATAGTCAGCAAGCTAGAACCACTTAAGTACACTGACAAGCCTTTGACGATACCGTTTCTAAATATATTTTTCGGAAAATCATAAGTAATTTGTACCTTACCCAAATCTACACGACTAGTACTATAAATCCAGAAATCGGAAGCGCGGAAGTTATTGTCGCCGCTTTGCGTTGTTAAACGAGGATAAGTTGCTGTGTTAGCAGTTTCTGGAGTCCAGCGATTGCGTACAACTTCTGAATACTTGCGGTCACCATACACCCACATATATGAATTGTTCTTTATTCCTTTTCCTCCTATATTACCTGTAACGGCAGCAAATAAAGTGAAGGCTTTCCATTTAGCTGTATAGTTCACACCGAAAATAAAAGGTGCTCCCCATTTACCCAATACAACCTGATCTTTGCTGTCTATTGTACCATCATTGTTCTGGTCAATGTATTTAATATCACCTGGTTTAACCTGACCAAAACTAGATGAAGGAGAGTTTGCTATATCAGTTTCATCCTTGTAGAAACCGTTACTCTGTAACCCCCAAAGAGCATCAATAGGTTTTCCTTGTGCTTTTAAATAATCATATTCTACATTTTCATTAACTTTTGTAGCCTTAGAAGTGTAATACATTCCGTTTACTCCCAATGTCATATCTACATCGCCAACTTTCTTATTCAGATTAAGTGCAAAGTCAAAACCTGTACGTCTGTTGTTGTTAAAGTTCATATATGGCAAAAAAGATGAAACCGGCCAGTAAGTCTGGAAATAACTCGGGAAAATAGTAGATGGAGTAGTCAATAAACCTTCAGTTGAAGTAGTAAAAAAATTGGCATTCAATTTTAATAAGCCTTTCCATAAAGAAGCATCTAAACCAAGAGTAACTTCTTTGCGCTTTACATAAAACAATTTGTCATTACCACTACGACGAGAGTCAGCAGACTGCATGCTGTTACCATAGGATTCAGACCATCCCCACCAAGTTCCCGATGAAGTAAAGACATTGTCGTATAGATAATATTCTACACTCTTATCGTCAATTGTAGTCTTTATGTCTAAGTCTTGATTCAACATGGAAACAGAGGCATTAAGCTTCAAATCGTCAACAATCGGTGAATCTGCAAGGAAATCTTCTTTGCTTAAACGCCATGCAGCTGTTAAGGTAGGTGAGATAGCCTGGCGATTTCCCGGAGCAAATTTTGCTGAATGAACTGCGGCCGCACTAAAATCGACATAATACTTATTTTTATAATCATATCCGAGTTGCAAACCTAAATTCGCATTACTGAGACGATGATACTCTCCGGAAATTGTTTGTTGATAACCATGTGCCAACAACATTGCAGAGACATTATGTACCTCGTTGAAAGTACGATTATAATTAAACTGTCCAGAGAACATTATAGTTTGCTTTTCTGCACTACCTGATACATTTTGCGTACCCGTACTACTATCTTTGTTGTACTTATTTAGCGATGTAATTAAATCCTTGCCTGAGTAATTGTTCCATAGTGCTTCATAAGTTGCATAATTATTATTGATAGAAGTATTGTAACTTGTAGCATAATCAACTGCAAACTGTGTACGGAAAGAAAGTCCCTTCAACATCTTTTCAAGATTCAAATTAATACCGGTATCAAATTGAAACTGGCGAGAAGTGTACTTGTTGTAACCGGCAGCATACATAGCCGCAAATGGATTGGTTGGATCCAA